>Ga0115568_10002207_pt1 | contig 13599 bp, 10 predicted proteins | sample COGITO_mtgs_1204_FD_87296 | JGI IMG/M metagenome (GOLD analysis project Ga0115568, IMG submission 87296) | Pelagic marine microbial communities from North Sea - COGITO_mtgs_120426 | ecosystem: Environmental > Aquatic > Marine > Epipelagic | place: Germany:Helgoland, sampling site Kabeltonne...
CTGCATCGAGTTTTACGTGGCCGAAAGCATCGCGTGGCACTTCTTCGCCAGCTGCTTCCATTTCCTTAATGATCGTTTCGACGCCTGCGCCTTCGGAAATGAAGATGTTGACGTTGTCGTGTTCGTCCATGACCGCTTTGAGGCGAGTGGCTTCGGCTTGGATGTTGACATCCATCTCCGGGATGAAGATAGCGTGCACATCCTTGCGTACGGCACTTAGTCCGATTGCATTCGCCCATTCCATGCGATCAAGACGCTTGCGGTAAACGTCTGCGGTGGCTGCGGTGAGCCAGCCGCAGTTGCGCCCCATCACTTCATGAATGATTAGCATGCGCGGATTGGCATTGTGCTCAGCGACCACGTTTTCGAAATATTTGGCACCTTCTTCGGCGGCCGTCCATGCGCCGAGACTTTGAGTAATCGGGAAGACGTCGTTGTCGATCGTTTTGGGCAGTCCGACGACGGTCAGTGCGTATTCGTTTTCCGCCAAATAAGCGGCCAAATCGGCAGCCGTGATGTTCGTGTCGTCACCGCCAATAGTATGTAGTACATCGACATTGTCTTTAGTGAGCTGACTAGCAGCGACCTCGAGTGGATCTTGGCCGTCCTGAACCAGACCACGCTTGATGCAGTCTTTAACATTGGTGAGTTTGACACGGCTGTTGCCGATCGGGCTGCCGCCGTGGTCGTGAAGTGTGCTCGCATTTGCACGGATTTCTTCGGTCACCTGAATGCTGTCGCCGAGGAGAAGTCCTTTGTAGCCACCGCGGTAGCAGATGATTTCGATCTCTGGGTAGAGTTCGGTGTAGCGCTCGATGAGTCCACCGACGGCAGAGGAAAGGCAAGGCGCGAGTCCGCCAGCTGTGAGCAGCGCGACTTTTTTGACAGATTTTGTTTCAGTCATAATATATCTGGATGTTTTGATGGAAAATTGAAGTTGCGGATTTTGGAGTTTCTCAGCGGGCATGCAAACCCTGATCGTAGCTTAGTTACAAATGATGGACTTATTCTGGCAGGCTGATCGCTTGCGTTAGTCGTCGGTGATAGGTGCTGGGTTGTGCGGCGCTTAGCTGAGGTGTTGTGAAGTCATTCGCATTTACATGGACTTAAGACTGGCTTCGTTTGCTAAAGCGGCACGCTACTTTTTTTACTGGCAATGAAGCCTGATGCTCCCGTTTTGCTGGTCCGTTGGTGTGGCTTGCTCAGCGGCACGCGGCTAGTACAGTATACTGCAACACTCCGCCAATTGCTCAGCATTGTATTCGTATAGGTTTCTTCTCGACGATTGGAGTCCGTGGGTATCAATTGAAGTTATGTGTGCAAAGATTTTTACGATTGCGAATCAAAAGGGTGGGGTCGGTAAAACGACGACGGCGATTAATCTCAGTTACGCGCTGGCTGACCAGGGTGTGCGCACCGTTTTGGTTGATTTGGACCCGCAGGCCAATGCGACCAGTGGACTTGGACTTGAAAAACTCGAAGGTGGCAGCCTATACGGGCCACTTTGTGGGGAAGGCACTGCACTGGAAAAGGTACAGCCTGTGGGTTCGAATGACCGCTTGTTCATGATTCCGTCCGAGGTGGATATGGCGGCGATTGAGATCGAACTGATTCAGCGAGACAATTACTTGGTACAGTTGCGCCAGTGTTTGAACCCGCTACGCGAATCGGGCGACTATGATGCCATCATCCTTGATTGTCCGCCGGCACTGGGAATGCTTTCGATGAACAGTTTGGCTGCTGCGGATTATTTGTTAATCGCTTTGCAGTGTGAGTATCTCGCGATGGAGGGTCTGGGCCAGATCTTGAAAGTTGTCGATAAACTGCGTGACGCGGGTGTGAATGACAATTTGCAGTTGGGTGGTATTTTAATGACGATGTTTGATCAGCGCACTAATTTGGCGCATCAAGTGGTCGGGGAGGTGCGAAATCATTTCGATGAGAAGGTCTTCCGCGCGATGATTCCGCGTTCGATTCGCCTGAGTGAAGCGCCAAGTTTCGGGCAGTCTATTTTTGAATACGATCCCAATAGCAGTGGGGCGAATGCCTATCGCTATGTTGCCGAAGAGGTGATCGAGCGCTTTGGGCTGTTAAAGTAGTTTAACGAGTGGTCTATAATAAGGTGTGGTTGCGCTAAGACATTTTCGGACGAAACAGGGATTGGCGCGCCCCCCTGGAGGTCTAGTATTCATTTATGGCCGAATCCGAATCGCATCTAAGTCTCTCTGAGCTGAATGATTTTTGCGACCATCTCGCTCTGGAGCGTCGCGTTTCTGCTTATACGGTACGTAATTATCGAGCTGCCGTAATCAACTTCGTTGTTTGGATGGAGCGGCGTGGTAAGTGGAGCGGCGATTTTGCAGCGGTGCGCCCTTTGGATGTTCGCTCATTTTTAATTGATGAAGGACGGCGTTTGGCTCGACGCACCTTGCATAATCATGTGTCCGGTCTGCGTGCCTTCTATTTATACCTTCGCAAGCAGGGGCAGGTGGAGTCGAACCCGTTTAGTGGCGTGACTTTGCCTAAATTGAGTAAGCCGCTGCCGAAGTTTCTAACCGAGAACCAGATGCGGACCCTGTTGGATGCGCCGATTCTGTTGTGGAAGGAGGGCAAACTCGGTGAGTTCGAGGCATTTCGTGATAGTTTGATCCTAGAGCTTCTTTACGGTGGAGGGCTCCGCGTGAGTGAGTTGTGCGCTCTCAATCATGGTCAAATTGATTTGCAGCAGGGGGTCGCTCGGGTGTTTGGCAAAGGGCGCAAGGAACGACTTTGTCCACTCGGTCCGGTAGCCACCCGCTGCCTCCAGGCGTTCGTCGACCGTTTTCATCTGACTGCAGCGCATGACAGTGCGGTGGTGACTATACCGAATGGTCAACGTATGGAGCCGCGCCAAGTCCAGAAGCTGTTGAAGACGCACCTTGCGGCTGCGGAATTACCGCTTGATATGACGCCGCACAAATTGCGGCACTCGTTTGCAACTCACATGCTGGACAATGGTGCGGACTTGCGAACTGTGCAAGAGCTCCTCGGCCATGCCAACCTGTCGACCACTCAGATTTACACGCATGTATCAATTGCACGCCTGAAGGAAGCGCACAAGCAGGCCCATCCCCGAGCATAGGCCATGTATATGTTCGCGCTTAAACCTAGGCTTGCACTGCCTGGCGCAACGCTTTCGAAGCAGGTGGATGCCTACCGCTCCCTGACTGAGTGATCCGAATTGCGCGCCGCAGTCGTGGTAATGGGGCGTGATCGAACTTTGACTGAGTAGCCCAGTGGAGCGTGTCGTTTACGCTTTTTCCGCTGCCATTAGAATGCGTTTGCGCGCGCGGCGGTTCTTGTCTTCGCCGAAGGCACTGCGCCAGTAGCGCCATGGGAGGTTGGCCAGACAGATGAAGAACAATTGGCTCAGAGCGAAGCCGACAGTCCACCAGAAGCCACTGCTGGTGAAGCCATACGCATGCAGGCCGACGCCGAGTAGGTTGGTGCCGAACCACGACCACACGGTCACGATATTGCCACAAATCGCTAGTGACATCAGGCCGCGCTCTTGGAAAATTCCGCCCCAGCGAGCGTGTAGAAAGATAGCGCCCATTACGACAATCATCAGGGCGCCGTTTTCCTTCGGATCCCAGCCCCAAAAGCGACCCCACGATTGGTCGGCCCAGATGCCGCCGAGAATCGTGCCCACTAGACTGAATAAGGCAGCGAAGCAGGTGATACCATATACCATACTGACGATAGACTTGGCGGATTCCTTGGTGAAGCGCTTGCTGAAAAGCCCAAGTAACACAAAGATCAGCGCCAGTGCGCCGGCAAAGAACATTGCAGAATAACCGAACGTGATGATCACCACGTGAGTCGCCAACCAGAAGTTAGAGTCGAGCACCGCGCGCATCATTTCCAGGGTATCGCCAGACATGGCAAGGTGGTGAGCAATGATCAGTGTGCTGAACCCGACTAGCGACGCCATCGCTGCACCGACGCCATTTTTGAAGAATTTTTCCAGAAAAGCGCCGAGCAACACCGCGCCCCAGCCGACAAAGACGGCGGAGGAATAGAGATTTGTGACTGGTGGGCGGCCCTGAATGTACATGCGAGAGGCCAATCCAAAGGTGTGGATCGCGAATGCCAGTAGCAGTACCCAAAACGCGGCTTTGGTCAGTGTGGCGGGCCAGCGAAGCCAAGAAATACAGACAGTCAGGAACACTAACACATAGAGCTGCATCGAAAGATAGAAGGGCTGCAGATTGTTAAACACCCGCTCGTAGTGGACGCGGCTGATGTCGTCTGGGAAATCGGCAATGAAACGCTGCCGTAGCTCCTCGACGGTTTTGTTGAACATCTCGGGTTGATTCTGCCGGTATGCCATGGTCAGGCTGGCATAGCTGGTGACATAAGGGCTTAGACCTTCGCCGCGCATGACATCAAGTAGCTCCAAGCCGATGTTTTTCCAGTCGTCCAACGGATTGACTGGGGCCGAAGGCGGCACCACGCGAAGGTGGGCAGTCTTGGAAAGTGTGAGGTAGTCGTCGCCAAATTGAATGAAACGTTTCAGTAATTCAGCGTCGTACTCGCTGCCGGCTTGCTGTTGGCGCAGAGCTTCCAGTCCCGGTTTGACGGATGCGGCATAGCTTTGGTATTCGTCAACTAGTCGATCCAGCCGTTCCGGCGCGCCAATCGGGTGCAGTGAGTGCATCACCCGGTGGTAGCGGGTGAGGCCGTCGTTGAGGTCTGCGATTTGCTGTTCGTAGGGTCCGCGCTTCTTCGGTTCGGGGTCGATCTCTTTATAGAGGCGAAGGATTTCGTCGAAGTGCGGCAGCAGGTCATTGAAGGCGTAATAGCGTTGGCCTTTTTGGGCGATTCCAGCGATGCCCAAGTCGTCAGGGAATTCGATTTTAAACACGCGGTAGGTGTCGGCCAGCTCGGGGCGCATGGTGAGATCCATGAACCATTCGGTCGGGCTGAGGCGAACGCCTTCGGGAGTGATGACTTTTTGGCGGCCGGCCAAGACCAGCAACGTATTACGCGCTACTGAGTCGAGCGGCTTGATGCGTCCGCCGACCTGTACAGGGAGTTCGGCAAAGCTCTCGACGTCGAAGCTGGAGGCGGTGGTCGTTGGCTTGAACCCGCGTGCGACGATGAGCGCAGCGATGAGCAGGATGAAATAAAAGGCGAACTTCTTCATTATACGGAGGCGCGTTTGCGAAGGAATTTGAAGAAATGCATGCCGAACTGAACGAGCATGCCGAGTCCCATGAGCAGGACACTGATGTAGGGCAGGGCCCAGCCGGGATTACGCACAACTTGAAAGATTGAGGTGCGGTCGTCGTTGGCAAAGGATGCTTGATAAAAGGTCAGGCCTTCGTAGCGCATCGGGTGGTTCATATAGATCAGCGCCTTTTGGTTTTTGGTTGAATCATTGTGGTGCACCATCACTTCGCTGGAGAAGTTGAACGGGATTTCGGTGCCGGGGTATTTTTCGTGAGAAAAATCAATCAGCTCGATTTCGAACGGGTAGTAGTGGCGCTTGAGGCGCAGTGCGATTTCCCAGCTTTGTTCGCCCAAGCTAAGGAGCTGTGGGGGGAAGCGGTCGTCGATCACATTGGAGACCAGCCAGGTGCCTAGCGAGCCTTGAGGGCTGAGCACTTCGATGTAGGCAGTGGCAGTGTTGATTGCATTTTCTGCGTAGGTCACTTTGGCTGGGGTGACGACGATACCCATCTTAGTCGCGACGCCTTGGTCGGCAGGCGACTTGATCGGGGCCGCTCCTTGCTGGGCGCGTCCGATCTGTGCGTTTGGATAGTAGCTGACGGTGCGAATGCTCAGCGGGCTGTCCGGCACGATCACGGTTTTGCCGGGTTTGAGCATTGCAACGGGAATGCTGTGCACGGTGTCGAAGTCTGCCTGAGAGCGGTCGATCAGGACGAGTTCGTTGGCGCGATACTCTTGCGAGTAGTTGCTGCGACCGCCTTCGTCGACGGGCATTTGGCTTTCTTTCGAGAAGACGTCGGTAAGCAGTTCGCTGACGAGCAGTAGAATCAGGCCGAAGTGGATCAGGAAAATGCCGCTCTTGTTGAGCGTCAGTTTAAAGCGGGTGATGTGGGCGGTCACCAAATTAATCAGCAGCAGGCCGCCGAGTAGGTAGCCGCCTGGCATGGGTATGCGCAGCCAAAAAAGTTGATCGTATGCCGCCCAAGCTTCGGGGTAGGCCCAGACGGCGAGAAAACTTTCGAAGTAGAGCTTCTGTGTGTGCCAGATGCCGTACTCTACTTGATCCAATGTGCCGAAAAAGATCAGCGCCATCGACAGTGACAAGAGAGCGACTGTCAGTTTCAGCGAAGAGAAAAATTTGAGGAGCTGGCGCATTGTCTAGTGGCTGTGTGCCTCCATTTTGATGGAGTCGAGGAACTGTTTCATCGAGGTTTCGTGATTCAGGACGGTGGCGCTGTCACCGAGCATTTTGAAAAACCAAGTATTGCCGTGGAAGGGCAGCAGTGCGCCGAGGATACTTTGCGTTTCTCCTTCAAGGCGAATGAAGAGACCGCGATGGCCGTCAATCTCGTAGCCCTGGGTGTACGCGGGCAGGTCTTCGGCGGTCGCGTCTTCTAAGCCGATCTGTCCACGCCAGCGATTGATGTTGGCCAGTCGTCCGCCCACATCTCCAGGGAAGGTGAGCACCGTGACTTCGGCGCTGCCTGTGTCGCTGGTAATAATGAAGTTCGCCTTGCGAATGCCGCTGGCCGGTTTTTCGACCCAGTTTTCGGGGGTGGTGTAGCCGATTTCGCCGGCTTCGTTCGCTGCCTGCTGCATGCCCGGAAGGACTTGCATGGCAGGGGCGGCTTCTGTGGACGCTACTGTTGGAGTGCTCAGTGGTCCCGGCGTCTGTACGACCTGCTCCTTTTTCGGAATCTGATAGCTTACTGGCTGAGCTTTTTCACAACCTGTGAGGCTAAGCGCTATGAGGCCAGCCAGGAAGAAGATTGATTGTTGTCGGAGATTTTTTTGGAAACGTTGCATCTTTGCGGTCATGTGGGTCGGTCATCGGGTAGGGTCCGTGTCCAGGTAAGCAGTCCCTGATGTGTTGCCCTGTTAAAGCTAAATGAACGCAATCAACCCAGCTTACCTTACACTTTGGTACGAAACATCGCTTAGTTGTTGAAGCGGAACAATGCGACGTCGCCGTCTTTGAATTCGTATTCCTTGCCCTCTAGGCGATACTTGCCGACGTCACGGGCTTTGGCGACGTTGCCGGCTTCGATCAGATCGTCGTAGGCGACCACTTCGGCTTTGATGAAGCCTGATTCAAAGTCGGTATGGATGACGCCAGCACATTGCGGTGCTTTCATCCCTGTTTTAAAAGTCCATGCACGCACTTCTTGCACGCCCGCAGTAAAGTAGGAGGCCAGGCCGAGCAAATCGTAGGTCGCACGAATGAGGAGCGAAACGCCAGAATCCTGGACGCCGAGTGATTCGAGATACTCTGAGGCTTCTTCGTCGTCAAAGTCGATTAGCTCGGCTTCGACGGAGGCTGAAACGACGCAAGTGCCTGCACCGTGGTGCTCGTGGGCAAATTTCTCGACGGCTGCGACGTAGGCATTGCCCGAATAGTCGGCGAGGTCTGTCTCGGCAACATTGCAAGCATACAGCACGCGTTTGGCTGAAAGGAGGCAAAGGCGCTTGATCACGACGAGTTCGTCGTCAGTCATGTCGAGGGTAATCGCCGGCTTGGTCTCGTTGAGGTGAGGGATCAGGCGCTCGATGAGTGCGACGTTCTCGGCCGCTTCCTTGTCGCCGCCACGGGCCTTTTTGACCAATTTGTCCTGCTGACCTTCCAGCGAGCTGATGTCGGCGAGGATCAACTCCGTGTTGATTATTTCGATATCACGGAGCGGATCAATGCTGGCCATGGTGTGGATGATGTCGTCGTCATCGAAACAACGCACCACGTGTACAATGGCATCGACTTCGCGGATGTTGGCGAGGAACTTGTTGCCCAATCCTTCGCCCTTGCTGGCACCCGCGACGAGTCCGGCGATATCAACGAATTCGATCGCTGCGGGAATGACTTTATTAGTCTTCGAAATTTCGCGCAGTGGCTCCAGTCGACGATCTGGCACTTGGACCACGCCCACGTTGGGGTCGATCGTGCAAAACGGATAGTTTGCCGACTCAGCCTTACGTGTGCGCGTAAGAGCGTTGAACAGTGTACTTTTGCCCACATTGGGGAGACCTACGATACCAGCTTGAAGCATAGCCGGAAGAAAATGGTCAGGGGGGCGGCGGGTGCAATGTTAAATCGTCTATGAATGTTCAATCGAGTGCCCCTGCCGATTGACTTTAGGCCGAGTCAGCACGTTTGTGCATTTTGTAATTTCTAATTGTTGTGAATCAAATCGAGGCAGTTAATATTGAGGGGGCGCGGGTACTTGTCGTCGACGATGATGCGATGATTCGTCAGCTATTGCGTCGAATTCTGGAGCGCAGCGGCTTTGTGGTGGATGAGGCAGATTGCGGCGTAGGAGCGTTGGCTTGCATTGTGGCCAACGTCCCGGATCTGATTCTGCTCGATGTAGTGATGGCCGGGATGGATGGTTTTATGACTTGCCGCAAGCTGAAGGCGATGCCGAGCGTGGCTGAGGTGCCAATTATTTTTGTCACCGGGCGCTCCGATACGGGGTCGATCGTGGATGGTCTCGAAGCGGGCGGTTGTGATTATATCTCGAAGCCACTGAATCGCCACGAAGCGATGGCGCGGATACGCAATCACTTGAGGGTGCGGATATTGTTGCGTTCTCAGAATATATTTATTGAAGGTCTAAAGAAAGCGAATCTGGCGAAGAATCATATTATGGGGGTCGCCTCGCATGACTTGCGCAATCCGCTGGCTTCGATTCGGGGGCTGACTGAGATACTCGTGGAGAGCGGGTCGCTAAATGACGAGCAGCAGGAAATAGCCGAAACCATACAGGCGACTTCTGCTTCAATGCTACATTTGCTTGATGAACTGCTCGACCTGTCTGTGATCGAAAGTGGCGAGGAGCATCCAGAGATGGAGCCTTGCCGGGTATTTGAGATTATAACTTCCTCTCTTAATATATACCAGTTCACCGCGAAGAAGAAGTCCATCCGCTTGGAATTAGATCATCGGGGAGGGGCCGAGTCGTTGATGCTCGATAAGGTTCAGTTTCGTCGCTTGATGGACAATTTTCTGAGTAACGCGGTGAAGTATTCACCTTTCGGTTCCTTTGTTCGGGTCGTTGTTAAGGAGGTGAATACGATACTGACGATTGCGGTGGAAGATGAAGGGCCAGGGATTCCAGAGCATGAAATGCACAAGCTCTTTACCGATTTTGGTAAAACCTCAGTACAGCCAACCGGCAATGAGACAAGCACCGGCCTCGGGTTGGCCATTTGTAAGAAGATTGCCGAGACCCATCAGGGCAGAGTGTATGCCGAAAATCGCGTGGACCGCAGGGGCGCCCGCTTTACGCTGGAACTGGACACGCGCGTGTTGGCGGTTTGCGCATTGTAACAGGTGCGGCGCACTTTGAGGCGCCGTGGTATCGATACGCGTTCGCTTTATACTGTCACTCGCTCCTGGAAAGGTGTGGTTCAGTCATGTTTTGATTGGCTGATTTTGCAGCGCCTAAAACTATGGGTGTCCTTAATTTTCCCCTGCCGAATCTGAAACTATGGGTGTCCTTAATTTTCTGTCATTTTCCTATGGGTGTCCTTAATTTTCCTTTTTCCTATGGGTGTCCTTAATTTTCCACGTGTTGGCGGTTTGCAGGTCGTAAGTTGAGGGTGCCCGAACGCTTGATTTGTTGGGGCGATTTTGCCGTCAATTCCGCCTGCGAAGTGTTTGCGTCTTGCCCTGCCGGCAAGCCTTCCCAACTTCCAAATGGAAGCAAAATAGTATGAAGCAGCAAAGCACCAAAACCGAAAAGAGCGAAATCCAAGCAAATGCCCAAACCGCATTGAATGCCTTGCAGGGGCAATTGCCCGGGCGGGTGTTCGTCGACTCAAAGAGCTGCTTTGATGCGTCTTTGGATAATTTGCGGCTGTCCTTTTTGCCGTGTGCTGTGGTGAAAGTGCAAGCGGCTGACGAGGTGGGCGCGGTGTTGCGCTTGGCTGACAAGTATCGCATTCCGGTGACGGCGCGTGGTGCGGGGTCGTCGACCACAGGGTCGGCCGTGCCGCTGCGCGGTGGCTGGGTGCTCGACTTGTCGCTGCTTAAAGCTGTTCAGGTCGATGTCGTGTCCCGCATGGTGACGGTTGGCGCGGGCGCGGTGACCGCTGAGATTCAGGCCGAAGTGGAGGCAGTTGGGCTGTTTTATCCGCCTGACCCATCTTCCAAGAAATATTCCACTATCGGTGGCAATATCGCTTGTAATGCCGGTGGGCTGCGCTGTGTGAAATATGGGGTGACGCGTGACTACGTGCTCGGACTGAACGGGTTTTATGCGGATGGGAGTCCTTTTAAGCTCGGTCTGCCGCTGAAGAAATATGTCTCGGGATTGAATCTGAGGGATCTCTTAATTGGCTCAGAAGGCACGCTGGGCGTGGTGACTTCCGCGACCTTGAAGCTGATTTTAAAGCCTGAAAAACGTTGGACAGGGATGTTCGCGTTCGGGTCCGAAGCGGCTGCGCTCGAAGCGGTGGTCGCCTTATTTGCTGCTGGATTGAATCCCTCCATTTTGGAATTTCTCGACCGCCAATCCGTCTCCTGTGCCGAGCGCCACACTGGGGAGTCGATTTTTGAGGGCTATTCTCGCTCCTCGCTCCTATTGATCGAAGTGGATGGGCTGCTGGCGGAGGTGGGCGACCAACGCAAGCGGGTGTTGGAATTCATGGCGGACCGTGCGCTGGCGCATCGTGAGGCACGCACCGATGCGGAGGCCGAGGCCATCTGGCAGGTGCGGCGCACGTGCTCTCAGTCGATGTTTTCGATCGCGGATACCAAGCTCAATGAAGATGTCGTCGTGCCGATTCACAAACAGGTGGAGCTGATTCGTTATACGATTGCGTTGAAAGAAGAGATCGGTCTCGCAACGCCCACCTTTGGCCACGCCGGCGATGGCAATCTGCATGTACACATTATGTACAACCGCTCCAATCCGGAAGATGCGGCCAAGGCAAAGGTGGCCATTAAGAAGTTGATGCAAAAAGTGGTGGACCTTGGCGGGGTCATTACTGGCGAGCATGGCGTCGGTCTCGCGAAGGCTCCCTTTCTCGAGTTGCAGCACTCAAAGGCGGAAATCGCCGCGATGCGTGCCGTCAAAGACGCCTTGGACCCGAAGGGCATTCTCAATCCCGGCAAGATTTTCGAGCCCTTCGAACTGTGGGATTACGAACGAGTGGACGTGAAGCTGCCCTGGGATCATCGCTAGGTCGGAGGATTCTGCGGTTAGGAAGACGGACTCCTCTGCCTGCATCTTGCTGCTGCGTTCGCATGCAAGTTGGACAAGCGTGGCCATCTTGCATAGGATTAGTCGATGCACGACACACTCTTAATCGGTTGGACAACGGTAGACTCTGAAGCCGCGGCGCAGCGCCTCGCTCGCGGTTTAGTGGAGTCAGAGCTCGCTGCATGTGTGCAAATCGATGCGGGCGTGGAGTCTGTCTATCGCTGGAAAGGCAATATTGAATCCGAGCGCGAATGGCGCTTGATGGTCAAGTTCGCCGCCGCACGCAGTGGTGAGTTACTCGCGTATCTCGAAGCGAATCATCCATATGATGTCCCCGAATGGGTGACTGTACGCGCCGAAGCGGTGGCTCCCGCGTATTTGAAGTGGGCGCTGGGTTCTGCGGGGTAAGCCAACTCGCCTGAGATGCGCTCAGTGGATTGATTTGTCCTATAATGATTCGAAATATGGGGAGATCTTGACCTGTGAGATGCGCGGCGCAGATTGGGGGTATGTTGGATCCGATCGAAGCTCTGAAAGAATATATTCGTTTTCCCTCCGTTTCGACGGACCCCGCCTATGCGGATGGCATGACAGGGGCGCGTGCGTATGCGACCGGACTGTTGCAGGAGCTCGGCTTTACCGTGGAAGTGGTCGAGACGGAGTTGCATCCTGTTTTATTGGCGGAGCGTTTGGGGGATCCCAGTTGGCCGCACGTAGTGATTTATGGCCATTATGATGTGCAGCCTGCGGATCCGTTTGAACTCTGGACGAGTGCGCCCTTTGAGCCGGAAGAGCGCGATGGGCGTTTATACGGTCGTGGCACTGCCGACAATAAGGGGCCAACTATCGTTCACATGGCAGCCCTTTCGCGTGTGTTGGCGAAGTATCCTGATCTGCCGCTAAATATTACCTACGTGATTGAAGGCGAGGAAGAGATTGGTAGCCCCAGTATGCCGAAGTTTTTTGATCAGTACGCGGAGCGCCTGTCGAAAGCGGACTTCATGTTGGTGTCCGATACCGGCAGCCCCAACACAGAGCAGTTGGTGATCACTACCGCGCTGCGTGGGCTGGTGGACCTTGAGATCAAAGTGCGCGGTCCGAAGAGTGATTTGCACTCCGGTATTCACGGCGGTGCGGTGTATAACCCGCTGCAGGCGTTAATGGAAATCTGCGCCTCGCTGCACAATCCCGATGGCAGCGTGAATGTGCCCGGTTTTTATGACGATGTCCTGCCGGTGTTAGATTGGGAGCGTGAGGAGTTGAAGCGTTACCCCGAGACCGTGGAAAGCTATAGGGAGATGCTGGATGTGCCTGCGTTCTACCCAGCCAATGGATTGTCCCCGCTGGAAGCGGTCCGATTCGGGCCGACGCTTGAATTTAATGGGATAGGCGGCGGCTATCAGGGTGAAGGATCCAAGACAGTGATCGCGAGCGAGGCGTTTGCCAAAGTGACTTGCCGCCTGGTTGCCAATCAGGATCCGCATAAGACGCAGGATCAAATCGTGGCTGCGATCGAAGCGCGTTGTCCCGCCGGTGTGAGGGTGCATATTCGTCGAGGTCCGGTGGCGGAGGCTTATTTGGCGGTGCCGCCCGAGCGCCCCAACACGCCGGCTGACCAACCCGAGTCGTTGGCACGTGCCTTTAAGGCAGCGGATCAGGCGATTGGCAAATGCTTTGGCAAGGCGCCGATTTATCTCCGCGAGGGCGGAAGCATTCCTGTGATCGCCGACTTCAAAAAGCGCGCCGGTCTGGATGCTTTAATGATCGGCTTGTTTACGCCGATCGACAATCTGCATGCGCCGGATGAAGGTTTTGACCTCACATTAATGAATCGCGCCATTGCCGCGTTTGAAGAGATTTTCTGCGAGATTGCAGGGGTGTGATCGCGTGGCAGTGTGATCGGATCGCTGGAAGCTCCCTACAGGGTGGCTAAGGTCCAACGCGTTCGAAATGGCTTCGCCAGCTCGCTACACGTAAGAGGAGAGGGGAGTGATTTTTCAGGTGTAGCGAAATCCGCGAGGCGGTTTCGATGGTTGCGTCGTGGTGGGGCGCCTCGTCAGCAGGGCGCGTTTGAAATGGCTTCGCCAGTTCGCTACAAATACGAGGAGAGGGGAGTGATTTTTCAGGTGTAGCGAAATCCGCGAAGCGGTTTCGATGGTTGCGTCGTGGTGGGGCGCCTCGTCAGCAG
>Ga0115568_10002211_pt1 | contig 13587 bp, 12 predicted proteins | sample COGITO_mtgs_1204_FD_87296 | JGI IMG/M metagenome (GOLD analysis project Ga0115568, IMG submission 87296) | Pelagic marine microbial communities from North Sea - COGITO_mtgs_120426 | ecosystem: Environmental > Aquatic > Marine > Epipelagic | place: Germany:Helgoland, sampling site Kabeltonne...
GGCTGCCTGGCCGCAACAGCCCAATGCAATGGGGACCACCACGTCGCCATCTACAATTACGAGATCGAGCCCTCTGAACTGACTATACAGGTCGGAGAATCTGTATCCTTCACCAACTACGGCGGATGGCACAGCATCAATGGAGAAACCAGTTACACTGGTGAAGACTTTGACAATCCTGTGCCCTTCAACTTGGCCGCCAATTACGCCTGGTGGTTCTTCAACAATTGCTTGGGCACGGTCACATTTGACGAACCCGGTGTCTATCATTTTGAAGATGGAGTGGGCAACAATGCTGAACATGAAGGCATGGTCGGCACCATCATTGTTGAAGAGGGTGAAACCACCACCGTTGTCGACGTCATCGTTAACAGCGCAGTGCACAATCTCCTTGAAGCAGCGGTGATCGAAGCAGACCTCGCGGGCGCCCTCTCCGGCGAAGGCCCCTTTACGGTGTTTGCCCCTACCGATGATGCTTTCCTTACGTTGGCCACCGCTTTGAACGCTACGGCTGAAGACCTTTTGGCCCTGCCCGGACTCGCGGACATTTTGCTGTACCACGTGGTGGGCGCTCAGGTCCTGTCGACCGACCTCGCCGACGGTGCCACTGCCACTACGCTCCTGGGAGAAGACGTGACCGTCACCATCAACGATGGTGGCATCTTCATCAACGACGCCCAGGTCACCGTCGCGGACATCGTCACCGACAACGGTGTGGTTCACGTCATCGATGCGGTATTGCTTCCGCCCACCGAACCTGAGACCACCACCGTGGTAGACGTCATCGTCAACAGCGAGGTGCACAACATTTTGGAGGCTGCCGTGATCGAAGCAGACCTCGCGGGCGCCCTCTCCGGTGAAGGCCCCTTTACGGTGTTTGCCCCTACCGATGATGCCTTTGCCGCCCTCGCGGCGGCATTGGACGCTACAGCTGAAGACCTTTTGGCCCTGCCCGGACTCGCGGACATTCTGCTGTACCACGTGGTGGGCGCACAGGTCCTGTCGACCGACCTCGCCGATGGCGCCACCGCCACAACACTTCTTGGAGAAGACGTAGAAGTCAGCATTGATTGCGAAGGGTCCATCTTCATCAACGACGCCCAAGTCACCATTGCTGACATCATAACCGACAATGGCGTGGTCCACGTGATCGACGCTGTGCTGCTGCCTCCAGCGCCCGAGAACGACTGCGTTGATGGCGGGTGCTGCGGTGAGGGCACCATTTGGGATGCCGAGCTTGGCCAATGTGTGGTTGACAATGACGGATGCCCACAAGACGTGGACGGCGACTTTTTCATCTCCGTAGGTGACGTCTTAAGCATTCTGGTCTACTTCGGCCACGACTGCGACTGATGACGCACCCATTCTAAAAGACACCAAAGGGGGCTGCACATGCAGCCCCCTTTTTTATGCCATAGCTTTCCGTCATGCGCGGCTGCGATTTCACCATCCTATTTGCAGCCTTTGTAATCGGATGCGGGTCACCCCAATATCAGCCGACCTCTGCGGGCGGACCTCTTGATCACATCGCGACGCCCCATACCACACCTTTTGACATTCGGGTTTTTGCCAAACCCGGAAAAGCAGGTAAAACGACTCAAATCGACCTGCTCATAGAAGTGGACATCCCAGAAGGATCTTATGTGATATCGGCCCTCTCAGAACACGACTATTTGGGCTCCTTCAAGGTCACCTGGCAAGATTCTACCATCAGTCCTGAAGGCTCCCTCGTAGAATTCCCGTTCTCCATACTGGGATGGGAACCCTTCGATCAGGTATATACCCTCATGCTCGTTGAATCCACCACAGTCCGTCAATCCTGGAATCTACCCAACGGCACAGGGCCGTTTTCCGGACAGGTATCCTTCGTTTTGGAACCGGAATGTGTACTCTATGCGCTGGACTTCACCATTGAAAAACAACCTGGCGGGTGGTCCTCCACCAATGGATTGGTGCACCGAATCAACCCGCAATAAAGACTCAGTCTTCCTCAGGCTGCACGCGAGTATCGGTTTCGCTGCCCTCAGAAAGCGCCAAGATTCGGCTGCTCTCATCGGCATCGATGAGCGCCACATCCCGCAACTTCCTTTCCATCACATTGGTCCGGGTGTTGCGCAGCTTCTCCAGCTCAGTCTTGGCCTTGCCCAAGCGGTCATCGACCTTCTCGAGTTGTTCGGCGAACTTCCCAAACTCCGTCTTGACAGCCTCCAAAATCTTCCACACTTCGCTGCTCCGTTTGGTCACAGCCAAAGTCCTGAAGCCCATCTGTAAACTGTTGAGCAAGGCGGACATGGTCGTTGGCCCTGTCACGGTGATGCGGTATTTGCGCTGCAGGGTTTCAAAAACTCCCGGATGGCGCAACACTTCTGCATAAAGGCTCTCTACGGGAAGGAACATGACCCCAAAATCCGTCGTGTGGGGCACCTCTACGTATTTCTCACTAATGTCTTTTGCAAAGGACTCAATGGTTCGGGTCAAGGCCTTTTCAGCAGCCTGAATTCCCGCGAGATCTCCGACTTCGCGCGCTGTGAGCAAATCCTCATACCCCTTGAGCGGAAACTTGCTGTCAATGGGCAGCCAAACAGACTCGTTGTCGTCTTGACCCGGCATCCGAACGGCAAATTCAACACGCTCTGAGCTTCCGGGACGGGTGGCGATGTTTTCCTCGTATTGCTCTGTGGTCAGTAATTGCTCTAGGATATTGCCCAATTGATACTCTCCAAGGATGCCCTTCGTCTTGACATTGGTCAACACCTTTTTCAAGTCCCCCACTCCGCTGGCCAGTGTTTGCATCTCGCCCAGCCCCTTGTGAACCTGTTCTAAGCGATCACTGACTTGTTTGAACGATTCACCAAGGCGTTTCTCCAAAGTGACCTGGAGCTTCTCGTCCACGGTCTTGCGCATTTCATCCAGCCGCTTGCCATTGTCATCGCGCATCTCCTTGAGCTGCTTCTCTACCGTACCCCTGACATCCTTGACCGAATCCAGGCTTTTCTTGCCTTGGTCATCGAGCTGCTTCAACAAATCACCAAACCGGTCGCGAAGCGCATCGGATTGGGTCTTACTCTGGTCCTCCATTTGTTTCCTGAAAGCGCCAAATCCATCGGTCAACTCTTTCCGCTGCGCTTGCGCCAGCGCAGCACCTTCCTTTCGATTCTCGCGAAATTCATCCCGAATCACGGCCTCTAAACGGTCCAGCCTCTCCTCGGTTTTCCCATCGCTAACACCGGCTCCTTTGCGGCTACGGGTGAGCACAAGGAAGCATGCGAGCGCCGCAAACAAGGCAGCGAGGGAAGAAAGAATCAGGACTGCAGACATGTTGTAAAGGTGCTGTATTTACCCGGTATGAAGAGGAAAGGTAGCGGGATTTACCTCCACCAGAGAATGGACGTTTTCACCAAAGAACTGGGCGCCACACCTCTGAAAACAGGCACATTTAACACAAGAACCTTCACAAAACACCTGCTGCACCAACACCCACTCATGCGATTCTGAGGATTTTTGAATTCACCTTACTACAATGAAACATTTACTTCCTTTTTTCGCAGGCTTGGTGACTTTCATGGTCATCAGCACTGTTTTTTACATGGGTATCATGGAATACCCCACAAGCACATGCGTGGTTCCTGAGGACCAAATGAACATGGGCGCCATGATCTTCGGCAACGCCTTGATGGTCGGTCTAGCGGCTTATATCATCCAGTTGGGCAGCAATTTCTCACCAGCTGCCGGTGCCAAGCATGGCGCGGTCGCTGGCCTTGTCGCAAACGGAATGCTCAACGTGTTCATTTATGGCTTCTTCACCTGTGATGGCGGGCACATTTTCTCGATGAACGAGGGCATTGTCGACGTGGTGGCGAACATCGTCTTTATGGCCGCCACGGGCGCCGTAATCGGCATGTTGTACCAACGCAACGCGGCCAAATCTTAATACAGAGATCAACACTGAATGGCACCCATGGATATGGGTGGCCTCGATCAGAATCTCCCTTTTTGGGAAATGCCCTTCGGACATCCGTTCGAAGGGTATTTTTTTGGTGAAAGGCCCCATAGATCCCGGTGGGGCTCAAGGAACCCTGAGACCGATTCCGAAAGGCCATTTTGAGCCTCCCCTTATTCGCTTTCACCGGGCCACAATATCTCTTCAGGACACGGCATCAGCGCTCCATCTGGCGTGAAACACTTGGCATCCAGCTCCTCTCCCACACCAATAAAGGGGCCCGAAGGTTCTTCAAAGGCAAAGCGTTTTTGAAAGAAGACCTCACCATCAGGATACCAACCATTCCACAACACATATGGCGGATCAAACACCTCCTCGCTGCGCAGCTGTCCATTCAGGTGCCATTCCTGACAGTTGAACCCCCATTCTCCATCCTCAATGACACACTCGCTCTTCAGGGCGCCGTTGGGCCAGAGATCAAACAACGTGCCCGTGAAAGGGTGTAACACCGGCTCGTCCAACCCCGTGGAGTCTGCAGCTTCATACAGGAACCGTCCCGAAATGACGATGTCATCGACATGAACCCGCCTTTGTGCCGAAGCGACTTTGGTCATCAATACACCGGCCAAACACAGCGCCGCTGTCCCCAAAGACAACACACGACACCCCATTAATGGCGGTGGATAAAGTGCTTGCGATCAAACCGTTGCTGCGCACCATAAACCCCTCCCTCGGCCCGCTTGCCCGCAGAAATCACCATGGTCACCACCGCCTGACGCGGCAATCCCAAAAGGCGTTTGACCCGAGCGCTGTCCATGCCCTCCATGGGACAAGTGTCAAAACCATGGGCGCGCATAGCCAGCATGAATTGGGCACAAGCCAATGCCGTGGATTTGTGCGCCCAAATGCGCATCCCCCACTTGCCAATCGGCTCACGCGGAATCGGCTTCCGCAGTCCACGCCACCGGGTGATCCACCATTTAAATGGCGTCCGCCAGCCAAAAGCTCCTTGATCATAGACCAGCGGCGTGATCTTTCGATAATACTGATAGGCGCTTTCCGGGACAGTACCTGCACGGTCAAACGCCTCGAGCATCCATTGGTTGTTGCGTCTCCACAAATCCGGCCTGCCCACAAAGACCAACAATTCTGGTGCCGTCCCGGCCGCTGGCTGGGACAAACAGGCCTCTACCAAGGCCGCCTTCTTCGCCGCATCGACCACATGGTGGATTTCCCATGTCTGCAAATTGGAAGAGTTCGGGGCCTTTAAGGCCGCGTCCATGCACGCTTCCATCACCGACTCCGGAATGGGATCATCGGCGTATACGCGGACGCTGCGCCGCGAATCCACGACAGCGTGAAATGCTGCAGAATCGGTTGGTGGAGCGGGAGCCGCTGAACGCGACTTCTGCTCAACAGGCTTGAAAATATTGACCTTGGACATGGTGCCAAAGATGCGGCTCTAAGCCTTCACCCGGTTCAATTCCAGAGGAGCGAAGCAAAGGCCGTGGCCGTGCTGTCCACTTTCAGGCCGTAGGTCTGCTTCATCAACACCACCGATGTCTTGGTGCTGGGTTGGGCGAAAAAGCTGGTGTTGAAGTATCCACTCCAAAAAAAACTGCCCGCAGAGCTCCCCCCATTGCGCACACCAAACGCCAAGCCTTGATGCCAGCCACCATCGAGCAGCCCAGGCGCTTGATCGGCCAAAACCGAGTCCACGGTAGAGGCTTGAAGCAGACGGCCCTCCGGTGTGGCACCCCGATCGAGGTAGCACTGTAAAAAGCGCGCGTAATCCTTGGCCGACGAGGTCAGACCGGCCCCACCACTGCACAAGGGCCATTCCGGATGGAGCGGGTAATCAATGCTGTAACGCGGATGCTCGTGACGCTTCCACTGAAAGCCATCCTCCGCGGGCTCCACGACATTGGCCAGCCGCTTGGCTTTTTCCATGGGCAGCACAAAATGGGTGTCGTTCATCCCCAGGGGTTCCAAAATCTCAGATTGTAGAAACGCCGCATACGGCTGCTGCGCCGCCACCTCGATAACCGCCACCAAGACATCCAGCCCCAAACTGTAATTCCACTGAACACCAGGCGGATGAATGAGGCATGTTGAAGCGATGTTCCGAACGTTGTCCCGGGTTGAGCGGCCATCCGTCGGGAAGAGGTCCAGCACATCGTGCGCCTCATACAGCGCTTCGAAACGCGGGTCGCCAATCTCACCATATGAGACGCCACAGGTATGCGTCATCAGGTGACGAACCGTCATTTCTGAAGTGGAGGAAACGGCGGTGAACGAAGTGTCTGTCCGGAGCGTATCTATGACGCCAATACCGGCAAATTCGGGGAGGTAATTGGAAACGGGATCGTCCAGTCCCAATTGTCCACGTTCCCACAATATCATCGCCGCCGTGGCTGTGATGGCTTTGCTTTGGGAGCAGATTCTAAACAAGGCGTCTTTCTCCATGGGTACTGCCGACACAGGATCCGCCATGCCATAGGCTTTGTGAACCGCCACTTCTCCATCCCGCATCACCAAGAGCACGGCACCGGGGATCTGTCCCTCTTCAACCGCCCATTCCACGGCGCCATCTAAATCCTTCCAACCCTGCTCCCATCGGGATTCCGGCCATGTCTCTCCGGACTTCGAAGGGTTGTTGAAGACCACATAAGCATTGAGCGACACCGCTACCGTAAGCCAAGCCACATAAGGGGCGATGCCCCAACGCGCTGGCCCCAAGACCGACCACGCCTTGCGCGCCATGGCCACAATCACAGCATACAGCGCGAGGATTTCGGCCAAAGCCCAACCCGCTTCTTGCCACCCAAAGAACAGGGGGTTCCACCCCACGTTGAGCAGCCACGCCATCGCGAACCACCCTGCCCAAGTCCGGCGCTCAACACCTGTACCCAGTTGACTCCAGACCGACGTCATGAACCATGTAAAGCCCAACATCACCGCGGTCCAAGCTGCTCCAAAAACCCAGCCTGGCGGGGTCCAAGGGGCCTTGTCCAACCCCGCATACCAATCCGAAGACACCCCCGGCCCAGTCGCTAAGCCCCCAATGGCCAGTCCCACAAAATTGAGCACACCAAAAAGCGCGACATACCAGAAGTTGAAGTTTTTCATGGAGGGAGTATTCTGTGGGGTCCGGCCGCAACTGCAGACACGGAAAGTTATTCTACAATCAGCCTCCGGGACTCTTGCCGGCCATCTTCGGCCACCAGTTGTAAGACCACAGCACCAAGAGGCCAACCGCTTGTTTCCAAATCCACCGAACCCTGCCCAATGCCCGTGTCACACACACGTCCGAGCGCATCCAACACCGTCCATTCAAACGAATTCAAGCCTCGGACGGGCGAGACATGCAACAAGGTGCCAACCGGATTTGGCCAGACCACAAAGTGAGACTCTACAGGCTCTGCTGAGAATGCAGGCGGCACACCATTGATGCCCAACACCTGTTGCACCGCTCGAACAGCGTTGACCTTTCCCCATCCCCACACCGTGCTGCCCGTGGCCGGAATCACACCAGTATGGTCGTCTTCGCGCGCGGTGACTTGAAGGGCTTCCCGCACTTCTTCGATGGTCAATTCAGGATTGGCCTGCAGCATCAGTGCTACAATCCCCGCCACAGCGGGTCCACTCATACTCGTCCCCGACAGCTTGGCAAACGGATAGAGCACACCGTTGAATTCAACCTCCTCCGTCGCATTGAAACTGGCATCGGTAAAGGAACTCATGGAAGATTCTACAGAAACGCCGGGCGCGGAAATTTCAGGCTTGAGCCTGCCATCTATTGTAGGGCCATAGGTCGAAAAGTTGGCCAAAGTCCCGCCCCCTTCATTGCCGAGGGGGTTCAGGTATTCCGAGTAATAAGCCGCCACGGCAATCACACTCTCGGACAAAGCAGGACTCTGCACACCGTAGTCAGGATTGCCTGCAAGCCAACCGTCACTGGTGGACATGAAGTCCTGTCCCCAATTGCCCACGCCATTGGACAAGTGGGTGGTATTCCAACCGTGCACGGTTCCGGACTCTGCCGCAACCTGTAATCCAACACCCACAGCGGCGGCTCCCTTCCGGATGCGGAACCGCGCAAAAGGCCTTCCGTTGGCCGGATGTGCCTCCTCGACCACCAAATCAAACAAGATGGTATCACCGCCTTGAATCAGCATAGAGTCGAGCATAAACGGACCACCATCCGTAGCATACCATGGACTCTCTTGCAACACGTTACTGCCCATAGAAGTCAGCACAAATCCCGCATCGAACGATGCCCCTGCCTCTCCCCAAAGTGTTAAGGCCTGGCCCCACATACTCGGATTGGCCGATTCTGGGTAGAACTGAACCCGCGTGCGCACGGTGTCAGCAGCAAAGTCATGAGACAAGTGAAAGTCGCTGTCGCCATTGTTGCCGGCAGAAGCCACAAACACCACCCCCTCTTCGGACATGGCGTCAATGAATTGGTTGATCAACCCTTGGCCGTCCTTGGTTCCAAATTGCGGGAGGCTCCAGCTGTTGTTGATGACCAGACGCTTTCCATCCGATTCAGCCACATCCTGCATCCATGCAAAGGCATCCATGGCGGCCGCTTCGTCGATGAGGAAAGACGCGAACAGCAACCCAGCATCAGGCGCCATTCCAATCAGCTCTACGCCCGCTCCTGCACCTCCAGCGATGCCAGCCACATGCGTGCCGTGGTAAGCAAAACTGTAAATGTTGGAGGTATCCGAAGCCAGAACGGCAATCTCCGCTGGCGTATCCGCCATCCGGCCATAATCAAAGCCTGCAGGTCCCGGTCCCTGTTGGCGAAATTGATCCCAAACCCCCCGAATGCGCGAAGCATTGAGGCCCGCGTCGTAAAACATGGGATGGGTGTAATCAAAGCCCCAGTCGACCACACCAATGAGCACATCCTCTCCCGTAAAAGCCTGGGGCAAACCCAAGCCCGCCTGAACACTATCTGCTCGGGTTCCATATCGCGCCTTTTCTAAATCCGGAGCAGCCTTTCCTGCCAATTGCCAAGCACTGAGCCCCAAGCCCTCTAACATGTCCAAATGATGAATGTCGATGCGAAAGGAGACTATAGAACCCCTCTGCGCGCCCACATGGAGCTGCGGTGATGGCGTCTGTAACGCCCCAAAATCAACGGTTTCTGAGGCCACACTTCCAAGGAATCCCACCATCAATCGACCATTCAACCAGGCCACGGGATACTGCCCAGAAGCCATGGCATACAGCTCATCGTCGTCGTCGCACTGCTTCACCAAAGCCTCCAACTCCGACAACGCCATGCGCGAGGTCATGGGCACTGAGGCCAACGTTGAAGGGCTTTGTGACCAGCACATAGCAGGGAGAGACGAGTACAAAAGGAACAGGAGACACAAACGACCAGTCATAGGGAACATAATGTCTAAAGTGCGCGGGGTTCCCCGCACGGATGCATGAAATTCAGGACTCAGCAAGAACCTTCAATCGGTCCACCCGCGGATTCATCACGGCGAAGTACAAAGGTGGAATCAAACTCAACAGCATCATGCCGGGGTACCCCGTAGGCAACTGCGGCGCATCATGGATGGTGTTGAGGGTTTGATAAGGCTTCTCAGACTGATGGTGATGGTCGGAATGGCGGGTCAGTTCAAACAACACCATACGTCCCAATGGGTGGTCAGAGTTCCAGCTGTGCTGGGGCTGAACCCGTTCGTAACGGTGATCGCTGACCTTGTCGCGAAGCAGACCATAGTGCTCCACGTAATTGACGACCTCCAAGAGGAATCCACCAAAGGCACCCGCGATCAACCAAGCCACTCCTACTTCCCATCCAAAAACGGCCCAAACCGCAGCAAGCAAACCCCATTGAATGAGCTGGAGCCTCAAGAAAACGTTGCTGGAATGCCAAGGGGTCATTCCCTTTCTGCGCAGGCGCTTGGCCTCAATTTTCCATCCCGACCACCAGGCCATAAAAACCGCACGGAACCAAAAGGTGAACAGCCACTCATTGCGCCGAGCTGTAGCCGGGTCTTCCAACGTGGCCACATTCCGGTGATGCCCTTGGTTGTGCTCAATGAAAAAATGCGTGTACAGCGAAGTGACCAGCAAAGCCTGGGACATCCAGTGATTGTGCTTCTCCTTTCGGTGCCCCAATTCATGGGCCACATTGATTCCGAGAATGCTGCAGGATAGGCCCATGGCAGAGACACAACCCCACCATTCCAAGCTCCACATGGTCCGGCCACCTTGGGCCAAATCCCAAATGAAATAGCCGAGCAGCCCCCATTGAATCAGTACCATTGACCAGAGGAGCCCATCATAAAGCGGATCTTCAGACACCACTTCTCTCTCGGCATCGGTCAGGTTTTTCTTGGCAGAGGGCAAAATCAACTCCATAAAGGGCAAAAAACCAAAGCTGTAGGCAATGGCCAACCAAGTCCAGTTTCCATCCGACATCAAAGAAGCCAAAGTGGCCAAGGGGATGGTAAAAGACAGGGTGTACTTCAAAAACCGCCAAGGGGACATTTTCGCAGCAAGAGACATCATGGAACGAGAGGTTTAACGGGGCGTCTGTCAAAGTACTCAATTCTCCTCGGCTTAGGCATCATGAGGATCCAAAAGGGACATCAAGGTGCACAAATCAAGCAGCTTACAGTAGGTTCGCCGCATGAACAAGTTGTCTTCTTTGCTTGGTGGCGTTTTTGTTTTGGCATTGACCATGTCTCATGGAATACACCAGGAAATTTGGGGTCAGCAGCTCGAGTGGACTTTTGTAGATGAGGCCAGGAGCAGCCGAGACATTCCGGTCTTTTTCAAGTTCGATCCTGACCAAACCGGCCCCTTCCCCCTTGTGGTTTTGGGCCACGGCTTTCTGATGGGACCCGAAGACTACGACGACATGTCTGGCTACTTGACAGAGGCAGGCTTCGCCGTTGCATTGCTCGGCACTGAAACTGGCCTCACCCCTTCTCATGGGGACTTTGGTCTTGACATGGCATTTGTGGCCAACCACGCTTCCGCAGAAGTAGGGGGGGCATTAGAAGGGCTCATTTCCAATGCGACGGCTTTGGTCGGCCACAGCATGGGTGGCGGCGCCTCCTGGTTGGGCGCTGCAGAAATGGGCGCATCACTGGGGGCGGTCATCGGTTGGGCTCCTGCAGAAACCTCGCCCTCCGCTATAGCCGCCGCTGGAAACGTAACCGCTCCAGCACTGGTTATTTCTGGGACCGGCGATGCGATCACCCCTCCCTTATCGTCACACATCCCCGTTTACGAATCCCTTCCAGGCACAACTTGCCGCGGGTTTGCATCCTTAGAAAACGGCAGCCATTGCGGATATTCTGACAGCGGCACCCTGTGTGATTTTGGAGAACTGGGGTTTTCCGGAATGTCACGAGAAGCCCAACAAGCCCATACAGCTGCTTTAACAGTGGGCTGGTTGCAGCATCACCTCACGGGAGACCCGTCTGCTTGGATCGCCCTGCAATCCTATGGCGAAGAAGAGGACGACGTCACCCTCACTTTGGACTGCACGCCTTCCCTCATCGCAACGGTGTCGCACGCCCCAACAGCATCCTGTCACCCCAACCCTGTGCAGTCGACGCTTCACCTTGAGCTGCCTTGGCTGCCCGAATCGGCTTGCATTCGGTCAGCAAGCGGACGAACCTTTGCCACTTGGAGCCCCACCGATGGCCCCACAATCGACGTGTCAACATGGCCCGCGGGGCTCTATTTCTTGCACCTCGTAAGTCTCCAAAGACAGCAGGTGCTGCGCTTTGTCAAGGTTCACTAAACCGGGCCGCACACCAGCCGTCTTCAAGAAGTAAAAGAGGCTGTCACTCCTTGCCGCGGTTCATGTCCTCTCGCAGCCCCTCGATCGAGGCGTGGATGTCGCGAAGCACAGCCATCATATCACCATCACTTGTGGTGTGGCCGCCTCCAGCCGAAGCGCGAGATTCCTGAAAATCATCCCGGGCCTGCATCACCCTTTTTTTGAATTCAGCGGCATCCACGATACCCACCAACTTCATATCAGCGCCAGTTTGAGCACTATTACCGGCTGTTTCAACCTTCAGAATCCGCAAATCAAACCACTTGAGCAATGGATTGTCAATGAAGGTCAAATCTTGGATGTTCTCCAAGGGAATGGTCTTTTCGGTCTTGAAAAAATGCCCTTTAGAAAACTGCAGATGTCGGGCTGTCAAACTGCACTTCAAACTGCGATAATGCAGGCGCGTTACCCACTGTCCCCAACCCAAAATCCAAACAAGCAGCAGCGGGATACCTACGATTGTTGCCAGCAATACCAGGGCAATGGACAGAAACAGATAGCGCTGCAAACGGGGGTTAAACTGCGCTTCGAAAAGAAGAACTCCTTGTGACATGGAGCCAAGTTAAGGGGAAGCCATTCTGGTCCTGTGCTCGATCAAAAACAGGTTGGCGACATTGCACCCACCGAAACCTCATCTTCCATGCCATTTTCATCCCCCCCCATCCTGACACTCGGCATCGCCTGCATGATGATGCCTTCCTTCATGCTCGCCCAAGCCTGGGAGCAGGGCGAAGGAACGGAGGGCCTCAATATGCAAGGCATCCACTTTCACGACGGCTGGGCCTATTCCGGCGGCGCGACAGGTACTTACCACTCGAATGATGAAGGGGCGACTTACAGCGAGGCCAACATTGGCAACACGAGCATCGGTCCTACCCGCGGCTTTACGCACGACGACACCTACGTCTACATGTGCTCGAGCAATGGCGTTTTCCGCAGCGACAACGCCGGTAGCAGCTGGGTTTCGGTCGACAACGGTTTGCCTCAATTGCTTTCCCATGGAATGGCGGCTTCCAATGACCGCCTCTGGGTTGTAACCCCTTCTGGAGCCTACACTTCAACAGACCACGGAGACAACTGGATCCCAGCTGGATTGGATGGATTGGATGTCCGCTGCATCACCATCCTGGACAACGTGGCCTATGTCGGCACCCAAGGGCAAGGGCTGTTCAGATCCTCAGACAATGGAGCCAATTGGGAAGCCATCAACAATGGAACTTCGTCCAACACCTACCGGGCCATTGAAGCGCATGGAAGCACCCTTTTCGCCGCCGGTGGCATTGGCTCAGGCATCTTTCGCTCCACGGACCAAGGGGCCAATTGGACGCTGCTCAGCGGCGGGTTGCCAGGCGGCACGTTTCGCGGTTTTGCCACACTTCAAGATTGGATTGTAGCGGGGTCATTTGGAAACGGCGTCTACGTTTCCAACGACAACGGCGACAGCTGGACGGGACTCAATGAAGGCCTCGGCGGGCTGACCATATTCGATGCGGACTTTAGCGCAACACACCTTTTGGTGGCCACAGATGAAGCCGGTGCTTGGCGACTTCCCATCAACACCTTGGAGGTGCTTTCTGGCGTATCCACAGGAGATGACACGAATGACACGTGCTTTCCCAATCCCGCCGTCCACACCATCCGCTTCGGCCATTCCCCAGAAAATGAAACATTCCAAGCTTGGGACATCACTGGAAGGCGCATTTCTAATGGACGGTTGACCCAACAATCGCTTGACATTTCGCGCTGGCTTGATGGCCAATACGTCATCCGCATTGGAGAGACGCAAACATTCAGGTTCACGGTACAACGTCCCTGACGCCCA
>Ga0115568_10002247_pt1 | contig 13456 bp, 19 predicted proteins | sample COGITO_mtgs_1204_FD_87296 | JGI IMG/M metagenome (GOLD analysis project Ga0115568, IMG submission 87296) | Pelagic marine microbial communities from North Sea - COGITO_mtgs_120426 | ecosystem: Environmental > Aquatic > Marine > Epipelagic | place: Germany:Helgoland, sampling site Kabeltonne...
AGACGAAATACAATATTAAAACTAATAAAGAAGCGTTGTTTGATTTAAGCCTCAATTGATTTACCGTTGAGCCTCGTGGGGAGAGATCATGCAATATGAGAACATTTGAATGACTCCCAATGATGCTGGGGAGATCTCGGTTTTCCAAAAAAAGTGCGTGATAATGCATACACGGCACTGTGTGTTCTGTTTTGATATGAGCATGAGACGAACACATTATTCCGAGTTCTCTTTCAACCCAGAGCCCGTGGCTAAGGCGCGACGTGGCACTTGTGATCCACACATTATTCTATCAGGATGATAGGGGCCGTTTCTCCAAGTGAGCAACATACCCTTTTTGACGTGACTTTCAACCGTGTTTCCATGAACGTGTATTTGTTATTGAACGTATGTGATCCATGAGTAATGAACACGGTTGATTTTTACATCACTATCGTCACCCGGCATTGCCTGTGCATTTTCTATTGCAAAATAAGAGGAACCGGGTTAAGTCGAGGCACATCATTACCAGAAGTCCTCGCAATACAAGGTAAATGGACAAGCCGCCGTCTTAGCGTGTCCCAGCTAGGACACAGGCACTTCAAAATTGATCATACCCCATTCGTTAGGCTTAACGGCTTCGTTCGCGAAGAGGGGTCCAAGTCCATGGTCTGAAATCTCGTCATCAACCAACGTTGATGACCAGATGACCGCCTTGCGTTGTCTCTGACATTTTCGAGCATTTTTCTCGTGTTCACATTTACGTCAGACAACGGATTACGAACAAACATCCCCAAGTTACTACCTGAGACATACTTTGTCTATATCAGGTAGGCGTTTACCGGCTTCCTCCGGTCTACACGATTCCGTATCTTACGGAATTTCTCTTGGAGAGTTCGACCCTTATCATCATCATTATAACGATAATGTCGTTGTGGATCCAGCCTTTCGAGAAAAGCGTACTCATTATCATTTCTGGTTTTCATTATGAAAACATACATTATTCCAACATCGTTTTCTTCGTGAAAACCTTCATCTTTATGTAAAGGTGCCATCATGGGCATTTTTGATTTCCTCAGCATCATTCGAATTGAAACCATATCATAAGTCGTGTTCTGGAACGACTATATCTTGGTCATCGTTCGACCATCTCGACATCATCTGTCATCATTAGTCCATATTTTAGGAGGCCTCCCTCGGTTCAGGGCTCCTCCTTCGCGGCCATTCATTATTTGCCTTCATCTAAACAAACGATTGTGTCACCGGTGTCGTGTTCTCTCGACTACAGTGAATGTCAGCATCTGAATGTGCATGATTCTCTGTTTCCAATGGTACATCATCACAGTATCACCGCGTGACGTGATCCTTTGTTTGCTGAACGGGCATGAATGACGCTCTTCGACCTGTCCAAGTGTTGACAAGCATTCAGTATCGCACAGCTTGACTCCGCTCGTTAGAGTCACTGTGTTCATTGTCTTTTCGTCATCACGTCTTCGCACGACATTTAAAATTGAAATAACACGGTCTTGTCATCCGTATTTGTTCGAGATCTGTGTCATGAATTGTGAAGTGATGGGTATGACCTCCATTCCACTTCGGAACCAACAGTTTATCTCGGCAACAAACCGAGAATTCTCTTGTGTGAATGAGAATTCTCTTGTGTGAATGAAGCTCAATCATATCGACGATTGCACTCGGTGAATTTGACAGCTCATTTCGTCAACAACCACATAGTGACAAATATATATCTGAAGATATATTTAGAGTGCAATCTTTCGTCACCTTCGTGTGTCAGTAAGATGCCATCTCGGTTTGATAGTGTTTTCAAATTCAGACCAGCTCTATCAGAGTGGAAACAGATCCACGTCAATAAGGAAATTCTCCTTATTAACCCATCGTTTCCATACAATACGGTGTCACCATTTGACCAGACCGTTTCCACAATCGTCACACAACCACACTCACACCAGTATGACCATATGTTCTCTAGGTGGTTGTATACCGAAGACTTCGAGAAACGAAGTCGTCACCTACCAAAGTCCCTTAGCACGAAGACACTTCGACCAAGGGCCATAAACGAAAATATATATCATTTTCAAAACCTATCCATTGTCTCATCACCAACGAAATCCAAACTTTCTTGGTTCCCTAACAGAGAAGTTTGAGAATCCCTCTCGTCAACCATCATCGTTCTTGTGTTGAACAAATACTCCAGTGAGTACATGGAAATAGTCTCATGGAGTTCGTTGCTAAGAAAATGGGGGGCGCGACGTTTGTGGTTCCGTTTACCCTTTTTTCATCAACATACAGTGTGACGTTGCGATATGCTCCATTGATTCTCTCGTCTCAAAAGCGACCTTGTCACATTTCCTCATCATCCAAAAAACTCAAGGTGGTGCGTGTCAACTTCTTTCTGACAAGTGATGTTTGTCTACTACACCAATTATTTGGCCTAAACGCAGCCTACCAGTACATTACGACATGGTTGTCATTCCGGGGCCCACCCTAAATACCATTCCGGGTTTTTTTCTTAAATGTATGTATTATACAGAACATACAGTGTATCCCTTGTTCATCAAGTGTATCCCATGTTGTCATCAAGTGTATCCCTTGTTCGGCAGAATCATTACCATCATCACCAGTATCATTACAAGTTTCGAACGACTCGTGAAAATTTTCGTACAACTGAACCAACAAAGGGTTTACGTTTTATTAAAAAACCAAGGCGGTGCGTAACATCTCATTTCTGCCAAGTGAAAATCGTCTACTACATCGTTTATTGGCAAATACACAGCATACCCCGATCGTTCAATCACGGTCGTCATTCCGAACCGCACTAATTATCGTCCAGGTTCCTTTTCGATCCATCATGATCCGGAGGACGTGGTCAAAATATCCGGATGGCGTGAAAGATTCGAATTCACTAAACGGTTCATTCGTTCAAAGGCCGTATTAAATCAAAAAAGGCACATATGATCTTTCTTCACCTGTCACCTGTGCAGCTCTTGTCGTCCGACGACATCATGAAAGATCTCATCATGCCGAAAAGACGTTATTCATCACCACGGTCAACGTTAACACTTTCCAGGACAAGCTCAAACCATCGTCTTCGTCTACGTTCACGACAACTACATATCGTCGGGTTTCACTTTCTCAAAAGTTTTGCATGCGTGTATCAAAGACTTTTTTGTTCCGAAACTAGTCCCATCGTTTTGAGACAACCTCGGTCATCACCATTTCCGTATCCCTATTTGCAGAACGAGTAATGACGCGTCACGATTCCCGACATCCCTCGTTTATCGGACATATCGTCATCACAAGACTCGATGTTATCTTCGACGACGTTCAAGTACAACCTCAATGCGTTCGTCACCTCGGACCCGGATTGCGTATCAAATCGCGCCAGGAGCGCACAACAATAGTTCGAAGCATCGCACTAAATACATTTCTTTATCCGATGTTTTCGACAAGCACCGTGATTATCCCCAGCTTCGCGTTGGATTATAATCGTCATCGTGTGTCATTTACAGACGAAGACGTGGAAGAATTAGCCTCGTCACCAGACAAACATCGATTCAAGACATCGATTCAAGTACGTGGACAATCCCGACATTTACCGACATTATTGAAGTCGTCATCAGTTGTGCACAAAAGCACTGCAGGAAACACCACAGGAAGGATCAATTACGCGTCCTTTTCAAAACGACCACTTCTTCCTATCCGGAGATGGAAACATATCACCTGTCCGAAGCGGTCATGTACCTGAGGATGATCGCCTAGTCAATCAATCTTCAAGGTCTCGTTTTCTTCTTAAAATAAACACATGCGTCATCAACTACGCATCGGTACATTTCAGGACTCAGAAACTCGGAACCAGTTTCTGCCCTCTTTCAAGTTATGTAACAACAGTTTTACACCTCATGGATAAAACCGTTTCCTCTTTATGTGAAAGAATAAAGTGACCAATCTTTCGTCATCATGAAGAGATGACCTCATCTTGACAATAGATGATAACAAAGACATAATCGTTCTGTTAAAAAAGGTGCCTGCCTGAAGTCTAAGGCCTTCAGTCTTTTGGTAGACGACGAGATTGTCCAGCTACAAACTCCGAGTGAAGGTCTCCACCTTCTCTCGCGGAAATTTAAGCAGATATACTCACGTTTTCCTCGTGTCAGCATTCCGTCCTTTTGTTTCTTCAGAAAGTGAAATAATCACCGTTCAAGTGCTTACCAAAATAAGGAGACCTTCTTCTCGGTACCCTACATTCCCTCGGTTGTCATCGAACAACACGACCAATCTTTCGTCAAGACTGTGCGATGCGATTCATTCCCGAAATGTACAACCATCTGCCGTTTCCCGGTCATTACCATAAGAAATGCCTATAAAGCTTTTCCTAATAAGAGGCGAAGCCTCCCGGCATTTCTCCCCACTCCTTGAAAAACTGTCGTCATCAACGATGGTCCTTTTCCAACCAAAAAATTAAGAATCCCATTTTCTTCGTCAACAAATCTTTCGGGGAGGTTCTAGTCTAGTGGGTAGGCCGCGGGTCCGCGGTCTACACACTAGAGGGTTCGATGCCCAACCTCCCTCGTTTATAAAAAAATCCTTGTAAATCGTCACCTGTAATCATCCCACTTATAAGCGTCACCCTGAAAAGCGTAACGCAGGAGGATGGGGTCTTGGATTGATAAGCGCAATCGTTTCTAAAAGTTATGCCCCCCTATGAGGCACAGGAGCACCAAGCGGGCCATTGGTCAGCCGCAATTGTCATTGAGAGCCCGGCCGTTCGCCACCTTCCACGGCATTTAGACAAATATCCGACATTGCATCAGCCTAGCCGGGCCTCGCTTACAGTCTCCTGTTCCTCCTAAACCTAACCCCCCTTATTACGCCACATGGCGGGGTTATTTACGAACAATTAACCCAGAACAGGGTCTTGAACTCGCCTCGCCATTGTGACCTTGCCATCACAGCTCAAAGCAATGAAAAAAATGCGCGCAGATGTTTTCATTTTTGTGCATTTTTTCAGGGGTAATCTTCTTTTTCGACCGTGCCTTTGCGTCGAAAGGGACTCAGCACAACGCGCTCCACCAAGCGGGCTGCTATCCCCCCAGTGATCTTTAACAGCCCGGCCATGAGCTACGTTCCACGGCAAATGCGCCCTCATCACCGGCCTCATAAACTCAGTCTTCGCGAAATCATGGCCTCCCGCGCTTTGGGTTGTAACGCCTTCTCACCCCACAGCGGGCCCATTTTACCCAGGCGAACGTGGGAACCCTCACAGCGTTTCTTGTTGCGGCTATGTCTGCCAATAAATTCATCTTGTTATGCCGGGCATAACTGAGGCGGCGATGGTCTGTCGATGATCATGCCTTTCAGCCACCTTTCAGCAATCACCGCGTTCGCAATGTTCAGGGCCTCGCCTTATGTTTGCACAGAACGTGTGCGCCATCTTTTCACATTCACATGTCCAGCACATGCCCAACACATGACGAACAAAATGTCAAACTCGTCGATCACAGCGCGGCGCAGGCCTTTTGCCTCAGGCCCAACCACCCCCTCAAGGGGGATAGTCACCATAAGCGGGCATCTTTTTCTTCCCCCGCAGTTGTCATTAAGGGCCCGGCCATCGGCTGCACTGCACGACAACGCCCTGGGCGTTTTCTAATTCCGAGCACCAACATGCAATCCGTGGAGAGCGTTGCCATCACGTGGCTCGACGGCAACCGGTTGTGCCCCCGGTGGCTTGAGGTCATTACCAGAAGGGGCGATCTCCCCCCACAATTGTCGTCAAGGGCTCGGCCATCAGCTGCATTACACCACAACATCCCGGAAGCCAGCGCAAGGCTTGGGATCATATTCTCCAAACTGCCCAGCGCGTAGCTTAGAGCCCTTCTACAGCTTAGAAACAGACCAAACTTGCCGTAGACCAACTGACCCAGCGCAAGGCTTGGGGTCGTCAAGTTCAGGGTCGTCGAGGAACCATTTCTTGTAGCCAGGTGTCATTTTGATCCAGCGCAGGGCTTGGGATCAAGCCCATGCTTGATTCTTTAGGGGCAAGCCCATGCTTGTCCATAAAGAACGTGGGTTCGCGCTTAGCGCCACAGAGCTCCGCGCCTGCTAGGACCCCCAACACCAACGGGTCGTAGCCATCCGTGCCACTGATAAATTTGAGATCCTGCCCTAACTGCAGAGCTTGAACAGCAAAAAGGGGGTAATTTTGAGCACCAAGCGGGGCATCTCCCCCACAGTTATCACCCAGGGCCCGGCCATTGACTACATTGCACGGCGACACATCGCCCCTTTCAACCCTTCCCTCCGCACAAGTGATGCTCGACGCGCGCTGCCGATTCCTCCGCAGCCGCATCCACGATCATCAGCGCCTGCACTATGCGGGCCGTTGGCCGCACCATTGATCGCCAAGCCTTGCACGCGTTGAACAGACCAGTATAGCTCCTCGATCCCGGTTTGACCTTCGCTAGACAGCTCGGTCAGCCAAACCTCATCGGCCACGTCGTCGTTTTCTTTTTTTGACATCGCGACTATTTTTGGCACATGTCAGTAGATGTCATCAACCGCAACAGTTGGATTTTTATCTCTTGAAAATCCCTCGTTACCCAGGTCATTTGTTGAGACCTACGCCTTTTCTTGGACCGCTCATAGAAGACCGGCTCCATTCCTTATATATTCAGTCTTCTCTGTCCCCATTCATGTAAACATCATGATTGACATATATTCTGTTTTCATGGCACATGCTGGTTCGTTGCTCCCTACGCGCTCGCGCATAAACCAAGCACAAACCCCACATTGGGTGAATGCCTGAGGGCTGCAACATTTATGCACTTTGTGCTTAAGGCCAGACATAGATGTGGGGCCCTCTTTTTCCATGGGGAATCCTTAAAGGATTCGACAAAAGTCGCCCGTCCACCACCTCTCGGGAGTGTCCGAACCTCAATCATCATTGCAACGAGGCTAGGCCAACCATTGGTTGCTTGGATCCAACATATATTCGTGTGACATGTAGACTAGTCACATCCTCCCAAAATGGCCTTCCAATCTTGTTTTTCGGCGATGCCTACCCTATCTGAAGCGCCTGAGGCATCTTGTCAAGCATACAACATGGAATAAGTCCACATTAGACATTAAATATATATATATATAGCAACATATATATATACATGTATACATTTTCTTAGTCCGGTTTGAGTCTTAGACTTGACTTCGGCATCATGCCGAGACGCCCAGTGTCTAGATCGCGCACCAGACGCGGCGCCCATATTAGCCAAACTGAAATCATGGCGCGGGTTCCTTTTGCGTCAGCAGCATCCCAACCCGAACAACATCGTGACTCGTCGACAAATAGAATGACGCGCAGCCGTTCAAGCGTCAACAACGCCGAGCACATACAAAGGCCGAGCGCTACCGAAAACAATCTCCAAGTAGCGCGGAGAAACATACACCCCTCGCAGAGAAACATATCCCAAAACCCGCTTTTACGAGAAACCATCTCACAGAACCCAGCTAATTACGGGTTCCTGAATGTACACCCGGAGGCCCTCAACATTGTCGTACCTCGCAGATTGCGAGGAAGACCTGCATTGAAAACATATCCATGGACATACTGGTTATACCCCAATGCGGGCTCATCAACAAGTAAAAACTCAAACATCAGAAAATTTGAGGGATGGCACGAAAACCTTTTCGGTTATGTGCCTGATTTTGAAAACAAAACAACATATCAGAACCTTTTGTTATATATACTCGAAAGATGTTGGGACGAAGAGCCCAAGCAGACCATTCAGAATCGGAAAATCGCGATAGCTGATCATCTTCTCATCACCGGGGCGATTCACATCGGTCATGACCTCAACTATTTTCTCGACCTCCTGGATAGGATGGTCAACAACCTCGCTTCTCGCGAATCAGTCCAAAAGGCGCCCGTCATCTACAAGAGCATGTTAGATCGCTTGAAGGACCCAACAGATTTCTGGACCCTTTTGCTTTGGATGCAAAGCGGTCTTCGATTTACATCATTCACCAACATGACCCGATGCAACATCAGAATTTTTGACAAACTCATGTTGCTTTTTCCAACATCTGGGAAGAAAAACGAAGTTTACCAAGGAGGAACCGATTTCATCCCCATATTTTGCAACTGCTGTCACCAGCATGGATCACGATATTGTTGCGTGCATAATATACCACACAAATTACCTTTCCCGATTGCACGGAACAGAGCCCTCCAGATGCTGCACGTCATCGGGATAAAAGGTCACTCGCCTAGACGAACCTTAGCCATCTCACTCCTACACGCCGTGTACCAAGACGTCATCACCCGGGAACACGCCAACGAATGGATGTTATGGTCCCGAACTTCCAACATGATTTACCATTACACCCTTGACGGCGAAGTTACGTCATCTATGGGAACATCAATCCCGCTGACCTTCATTTGGATGGCAGCCAAGTACAAAGATATTCTAAAAGACGACAATGTGGCTAGGGGACTTGTGAAGATTCTAGACTCAAATCCTGAACTAGAGAAGATCTTCAACGAAGCCAGAGACCTAAAATTGGACCAACCAAATCATCGACTCATCACCCAGGCCATCGAAGATGACGTCGCAGAACGGGCTAGACCCGCGACTGTTCTGTGATAGAACCAGGACGCCGGGACAATCGTCATCAATTTAAAATCGACACCAATAGGGACCCGGAACTGGATCAACCAAAATCATCGGCTCGTCACCAAGACCATCGAAAATGATGTCACAGAACAGGCTGAACCCGTGATAATCCGGTAAAACCAAAGCACCGTGACAACCGTTATCATTTAAAAATCAATACCAACAGACACCCTTTATCATTTCATTGCGTTATGCATTCGGTCTATAAATCATCAACAAAAAACCAAAAGGTCCTGACCGGACACACCTACCTGATGACCTTGTTTGTCAACCATTTCAATCATCAAATATCATTCGATGAAGTTGGCGTCGGGAGTTCGTATTAATGCGTGTATATTCACATGATTGTCTTGTGTGTCGCGAATCAGAATAAAACTTCTGGATGCTTTAAGTTGACATTTCTCATGGTCAATCCCATTATGATCATTGACAAATAGCATATATTACGACAGCGGGTTAAATCGTCAACGAGCGGGTATGGGCGATAGTATCATAGCGGCGCTCCTCAATGGAGCCACCTTGATGGAGGGTAGTTATACCCAAGATCCGGGACTGTCGGCGGAATTTCGTCAACATCTGTATATTTTTTCTCATCCAATGTGTATTGCATATCGATCGGTTTTCGAATATTATCAATCCTTCTTCTTTTCATCAACATAATTCACCTGAGCATCGTCAAACACAAGGCCCGATTGGTTTCCGCGGTCGGAGTGGCAATTTCGGTACACGTGTTTCTCGGTGGAACGCGAGGATCCTCAGCAAGGAGGGCGAAAAATCGTCATCGAGGCCACCCTTATTATGCGTCACTCGTCATCTTTATCGTATCATTATGAAATCGTCATTATTAGATTGCCTTTACTTATCGATCCTTGTTCATAAAAAAGATCGTGAACATCGGAGACCTTTGGTGTCTCATGAAAGCGGTTCCCGACGTGGGCGGTGCGATCGTCACCAAGAATCTGGATGAAGTTTGTCGCAGAGGGGTTGATTTTCTTAGTATTCCCCACCATAGCATTCGTCAACAAATAATGTGACAGAACAAGAGCAAAAAAGATCGATAGTAATCATCTCGTCAAGATACTTGAAAAGATTCAGCTTCACTCGTCAGAACACCTTAAAAGATCCAGCCGAAGCAGTATACCTACGAAGAGGGAGTGATGGCGAACCTATTCGTCATCCTCCGCAACAACTGGCATGACCTGCCTCAGAGCTCGTGGGAGGAGAAACTGTTCTTGGAACGGTTCGCGGCCAAACAGTTCGTCAACACGTGTTTCGCCATCTGTGACGTGAATTGGGTCTACGGTGTTTCTTTCGTCAACCGTTTCCCCCTTTTTTTTCATCCTTCAATTATGGACGTAATGCATAATCCTTCCAACTATTAAAAGATTAAATAATCAATAAATCAGGCCAGATTTTCAGCCATCGGAACTTCACGAATGACTTCTTCAACACTCGACTGAAGCAATGCATCCCGATGCGCTTCAACCCCACGTCGCTCACCAAGTCTGTCGAGTTCACCAATTTCGTCAACCGGGGTGACTTCACCGCCGAAGCCCATCTCCAGATGCTCGTGCGCGCCGCGAACGAAATGCGCACGTTCAATTTCCACGAGACGGCCGAATTTATCGTCAACACGGTTTATCCGGCGATCGCAAAAGGAGAAGGTCTGGACGAACAATTCCCGCGGCAGAACGAGCATTTGGACCCGGAGTTCCAGTTCCATCGTTTCAACGACGAACAGCAGGAGGAGAACCAGTCTGACGAATGGTTTCATCACCACGAGAAACGTTTCTACCCGCAGTGCCAAGTGACTCGTCACCACGTTTCTGAAGAAGGGGTCGAGGAGTTCTTGAAGGATTTCGAGGACGTGACCGATTTTGTCACCACGACGTCCAAGAGGGATGCCATGATGATGTTGCTCGACCAAACGAGCGGGGCGGACGAGGAAAAGCGAATCACCATCCTGAAGAAGCTTGTCAGGTAAACCAACTTTTCATGCAAAAAACATAACCTCAAAATGTTTGGGATTCATAAATAAATTTCTCATCAGATGAAAATCGTCACCAACACAAACAGGTGCTTCCAAACGGCTCGGGCTGCCAATAACGGCATCCCATTCTTGATGCAGGAGATGTTTCTCGTCAACGTTTCACCGGCCCTCGAGATCGCCAAGACAGAGGAGGACTTCTACCGATACGACATCTTCGTCAACACCGACAAAGCGATCAAGGAATGGCGAAAAGAACAACCAGCGATCGTCAAGGCAGTTTCGTCACCCTTTGAAAATAATCCGAATCAAGAGCACGTTTCGTCACCCTTTAATCCGAATCATGAGCATTTCTACCTCGTCACCCCAATGACTCGAGGTGTCTTTCGACGACAAAGAGTTCTGTTCCGACGAGCACACGAGGCGCAAGGACGTCAAGACCCAATTCTCCCTCAAGATCGCCAACAAGGAGTACATCCGTGATGTCCACTACTACTTCGACAAATACCCCGTCGTCACCACGGCTTGCATCTTTAATCCGGTTGAAGACATGGTGCGTTATCGTCACTTCCAAGCAGGAGCCTTTCCACCGTTCCAATCGGGGAAGGAAAATGACGGAAATCCGTGGGAGTTGCTTCGTGTGTGCAAGCAGTTCGTCAACACAGAACAGTGGATGGGAACCATCGGCCCCACCACCCCCATCGGAGTAGCGGCGAACGCGAGGGTTTTGTCTTACTAATAACTTTTCATCCTTTAAAAAAGCACTCCCTGACACAAAACTACTGCCGACAAATATTCGTTTTGTGAAACGTCACCATACCCGAATCATTTGATCATCAACAATTCTAATCAGATCGACGCGCTGTGCGAAACGGGAGGATTCGTCAACAAGTACTGGACCGAGGCCTTCAACACCAAACTGGCAGATCCTAACCGCCCGCCCCGGTTGTGCACTCCGCTCATGGGGTGCGCCGCCGCTCATCAGCTGAGCAAAGGCAAGCGTCTCGCTTTCGTCACCAAAAACGAGATGCGATTGGCCTGCCAAGACTGTACCACGACGACGGGGTTGATCGTCAACCTCTGCGCCCATAACACGAAGGCAACCGACAAATTCGTCGGCCGTCACGTGACGGACGGTTACGGGAAGCTTCTGTTCCACCAAGGATTGTCGATCCCGATGGACTGCGATTGTCACCGTGTTTCCAAGCACAAGAGCAGGTATAATCATGAGTCATCACTTAAGTTTGGTCATCAATGAATTTTGCGTCACCTTTACAACCAAAAAGGTTGTGCCACAACAAGTGGATGACTACCTTTTGTCACCAATGCAATTGGGACATTGCGGGGGTGCCGAACGAGAAGAACGAAAGCAGGATTCTTTCTCATGGTGCCTTTCTCGTCACCCTTATGACAAAATGTTTAGAAAACATCATCCTTGTGACACACAGACGTCATCATAATATCAAAAAACCTCCTAAGGTCACCAGAACGTTTTTGGTCTGCACTACTTGGTCAGTGGAACCCTCAGTCCCGACGGTTTGGACGAAATGATGGGGCTCGTCACCATGGACGGCAACAAGATCCGGCCGAATTCTTTGGCGTTGTCGATGGAGAACAAGGATGGCGGCTGTTATCATCTTGTCAACAACATGCCCATCCAGGCCAAGAGGGAACACAGTGAGCGTCAACTGATGTTCAACCGCATGAATCGGGTAATCCCATTCACCTATCAACCTTTGCGATATTCCTCGCATTTTTTCCAAACAAACATTATCAAAAAACTTAAGGTCCCGAACTTTTTCGACTTTCTCTCGTCATCCAAGTTTTTCGACCAATACAACCCAAACGCCACACGCAAAGCGGAAGTCGTCGGCATCTTGGACACGGAACTGGCTTTTCTGTCCACTTCGGAGAGGGCGAAAATCTACGACATCGTCAACAGCAAGTACCCGTTGTACAAGTTCATCCACATGATGAACGGCGATCAGGGAGTGGGTGCGATGGCAGAGCCGACGGGCATTCGGGGATGGCAACGCCTGGCAACGACTCCTCGTCACCATTCCCACTTTGCGAGGATCATGTGGAATTTGTTTGCGGAGAAGACGAAGTGGATTCTCCAAGCGTACGGCCGTTAGTTTTTCTTCGTCACCAAATGGTGAGCAGCGCAACCCAGAAGAACTGGGGTTATTTTTATCTCATAGGCCGATCTTGAAATGGCTTCTCGTCATCCAAGACGGCCCTCATTTTCTCCATAAGACCCCAAAAGGGGGAATCGACTAGTCAGCGAAAATGGCATTATGTGTTGTCTTCTCGTTTCGTCATCTATAAAGGATGTCGGCGAATAGTCAAGCGGACGGATCGTGCCCATCTCATCAACAACGGCACGATCCCTTTTTTCAATTCTTGTAGAAGGGGGAGAACAATCATCATCCCCCATGTTTCAACCTTTAAAATAGGGCAGATAGTCATTTTTGCAATGCCCTATGAATAGTATTCTTCATCATGAAGAAGCTTTTCTTCAATGAAATATTTTTTTCTTTGGGCACCATTTCGCCCGTTTCTTGCTCTACCCATGGGAAGAGCCTCTACGAAATCTGTGCTTCTAGCTTGATTACACGTCTGTTCTTTGTGGCCGTGTTTCACACGCGTCTTCTCTTCGCCGAGAGCACAGGATTATACGGAGTCGTGCCCGATGTGCGTCAACTACATCGAAGACGCGAAGTGACACAATAACCTTTGGTTAAAGTCGAGTCACACGGCTCAAGTCGTGGGAATCGGAAACCCACGCCAATAAGAACCGGAC
>Ga0115568_10002255_pt1 | contig 13438 bp, 10 predicted proteins | sample COGITO_mtgs_1204_FD_87296 | JGI IMG/M metagenome (GOLD analysis project Ga0115568, IMG submission 87296) | Pelagic marine microbial communities from North Sea - COGITO_mtgs_120426 | ecosystem: Environmental > Aquatic > Marine > Epipelagic | place: Germany:Helgoland, sampling site Kabeltonne...
AATTTGCCCAGGATAAAAGGAAATCATAATGCTATGCATTCAGGCATTGACGCAGCAGAATCCGCTCACGCGGCTATGGTTAGTGGGTTACATGGAACAGAATTGTTAACTTATGACCAAGCCCTAAGAACTGGTCCTGTTGGCCAAGACTTAAGGCCCGTGAGAAATGTTGCGCCTTTGAATGCAAGGTTCGGACCCTTCTTTGGAGGAATGTTACTTGGGGGGATTGATATGTGGTCGGCTACTATTGCTAAATTTAATTTAATTGGTGCAATAATGAATGTCCCCAAGCTATTTTCGCGCAAAAGAACCATGACTTTATCACACGGCAAAGACGATGCTGCCACAACTGGAAAAGCTGATCGTTTTAAAAAAATTGATTACCCTAAACCAGATGGTGTACTATCATTTGATCGTTTAACAAATGTATCGTTTTCAGCTACAAATCATGGTGAAGAACAACCTAGCCATCTAAAATTGGTTAGCTCAATGGTTCCAATTGACTTTAACTTACCTAATTTTGATGAGCCAGCACAAAGGTATTGCCCGGCGGGTGTCTATGAAGTTTTAAGAGATGAAGATGGTTCAAACCCCAGTTTTCAAATTAATTCTCAAAATTGTGTACACTGTAAAACATGTGATATTAAAGACCCTAGCAGAAATATTATATGGTCAGTACCTGAGGGTGGGGGTGGGCCAAATTATCCTAATATGTGATATTAAAACTAGGAATTTATTTTGTCTAAATTGCAAATTTCTGCTTTATGCGTGTCGTTTCTAATATTAACATCTTGCACGACAGCACGCCTTCAGCCTTATCAATCTGAGAATAAAGTATTTAGTAGCTTTCTAGCTGGTAGCTATGCGAGTAGAATTAAAGAATCTCAGTTTAGATCTGATTATTTAACTACTGCTTTTAGATATTCTGATTATGAAGTTTCTCTAGGTCAAAAAGCTATTAGTTCTGCCATAGTTGCTAATAATTTACCTCTGGCTCATCAGCATGCTGAGATTATCAATATAAAAGATAAAAATGATCCTTTAAGTAATTTTGTGTTGGGGCAACAAACCTTCTCCCAAGGACTTCATGAAACAGCAGCTCAGTATTTAACTCATGAAGCTAATGAGGTGACAATAAGTATTGTTATGGGTTTATTAGCTGGTTGGAATTATGTCGCACTAAACGATATTGATAAAGCTCGCGAAGAGTTTTTATCTCTTGAAGGCGGCGTTTATTTTCAAAACTTAGGGCAATTACAAATTGCAAAAGCTGAAGGCTTAATTGGTGATTCAGATCAGGCATTAGAAGCATTCAAACTTGTCGAAGATAGCGGGCAACTTCAGACAGAGTATATTTTATCTAAAGCCAGATTCTTGAACTCTATAAATAGAAATAAAGATGCTTTGCTTGAGCTCGAGCATTACTCAAATAAAAATAATCTTCGTGGTGGAGGCCCAGTTGAAAGCTACATAAAATTACTGAAGTCTCAAAAGCTGAGTAATATTAGATTAACAGCGGTACAAGAGGCAGCTAGATCTTTAACAGAGCCCTCTTATTGGTTTTTCGTTGCAAATCGTTCAAGCGATGCAGGAGAGATTCTATTACGCTTAGCATTAGACCTGGACCCCAGTCATGATAAAGCAGCTATCTGGCTTGGGGAGTTACTTGAAAACACTAGACGCCCATCAGAGGCTTTAGATCTTTATTTAAGTGTTTCAAATAAATCGATCTATAATATTTCGGCTAAGCTAGCCGCTGCGAACCTATATTTAAACAAAAAATCTGATCTAAAAGCATTTAATATTTTACAAAAACTTAATACTGATAAGTCAATGGCTGTTACTATGGAGGCTTTGGGAAGGGCATATATTATTCGTGAAAACTATATAAAAGCCTTACCTATTTATAATGACTTAATTCTAAAAATGACTGACCAAGAATTAAAAGCTAACCTACAACCCTTATATTTTAGGGGAATCTGTTATGAAAGAGTTGGTAAGTGGGATAAAGCAGAAGATGATTTTAAAAAAGTTTTATCAATCAACCCTAATTATGCTGATGCATTAAATTATTTAGGTTATACATGGATTGATAGAGGAGAGTATCTATCAGAATCTTTAGAGATGATACAAAAAGCAGTAGAATTAAGTCCAAATAATGGTGCAATAATTGATAGCTTGGGTTGGGCTTATTATAAGCTAGGAGATTTAAAAAAAGCCAAGCTTCATCTAGAGGTTGCTGTGGAAATGTCACCAACTTCTGCAACAATAATAGATCATTTAGGGGATGTTTATTGGGTTACCGAAAGAAAAAAAGAGGCAATGTACCAGTGGGAGCGAGCTTTAAATTACAATCCAACTATAAAAGAAAAGAATTATATAGTTGAAAAACTAAAGGGCCAGTTTCAATATCAGAATCAGGGCATTGGAGCTAAATCATAGTGGCGAATAAACATGAAGAGCAAGCAAGGGCAAAGATTAATTTAACGCTTCATGTGGGTGCTAAAATTAATGATATTACTCATGCTCAATATGGGTATCATCCATTAAATAGTCTTGTTGTATTTTCTGATATCTTCGATAAGGTTTCAATCGAGCCCTCCAAAGATAATAAAATATCAATTTCTGGTCCATTTGGACATATGCTTAATGAGGATAATTCTAACTCAGCAATTCAAGCATTAAGAGTAACAGGTAATAGTCCGAAACATGTTAAATTAGTAAAAAACTTACCTATAGCAGCAGGTATTGGAGGAGGAAGTGCAAATGCAGCTGCAGTATTGCGTATTCTTAATATTGAGAACGTTGAAGTAGCCATGTCTCTTGGTGCTGATGTCCCAGTTTGTTTGTTTTCAAAGACTGCACAAATGAGCGGCATAGGTGAAAACTTATCCCTCATACCTGGTTTAGGGCAATTAAATGCGGTATTGGTTAACCCTAGAGTGAGCGTTTCAACTGCAAAGGTTTTTAAGGCTTTTGATGAAATGTTTGTTAAAACTGATTTATCATTACCAGTCATGGAGAAGGGAACTTTACTTTCTAGAGCAATAAATGGACGAAATGACCTTGAAGTTCCAGCCTTATCCTTGGAGCCAATTATAGGAGATGTTTTGAGTCTTATAAATGATCAAGCTGGGTGTTGCCTCGCACGAATGTCTGGGTCAGGTCCAACATGCTATGGGATTTTTAAGGATAAAGAAGCATCTTTAACGGCAGCTAATTCGATTAGGTCCAAAGCTCCTGATTGGTGGTGTGAGACTACTTTGTTGGGCGACACGTAAATGGCATCATCGTATTCAGATATAGTTTATATTGGGCTTGCATGTTTTATTCTATCATTTGTAATTTGCGGGTTTATGGTAGTTGTAAATTTAAGTGATAACCCCAATCATCGATCAATTCATTATAAGTCAAATCCTACTGGTGGAGGGTTAGGAATAATTGCTGCAATTGGATTATCACTAATTTTAGTGAATATTTTTATTCCTGAAATTCAATTGTCTGAGGATTTACCTTATTTTTTAATCTGCGCTATTATAGTTTCTTTTTTGGGACTACTGGATGATATTTTTGAAATAAGTGTGAAGTATAAATTTATAATAACTACGATTATTGCAATTATAACGGTCCTCGCTATGGGTCCTGTAATTATATTACCAGGATTTTTTAGTTCAATTACTTTACCATATTTAGTTGGATTATTTGGGTCAGTTTTGTGGATTTTTGTTTGCATACATGGTATAAACTTTATGGATGGCGCAAATGGTTTAATGGCTAGTTTTATGTTTCTAGCTTCAGCTACATTGGCTATTATTGCATTTGGCACAGGAGCCTTAAATTCTTTCATTTTAGGGCTTGCACTATGTTTTGCTTTACTCGGATTTTTACCTTTTAATTTTAGCAATAATCCGAAAATATTTGCTGGAGATACTGGTTCGATGTTAACTGGTTATATTTTTTCATTATCCGCATTACTATTGGTTAAAGAAACAGATAACGCTGATCTTTTGTATATAGGCCCAATTTTAATTATTCCATTGTTATCTGACATTTTTATAACTATGGTAGGTAGGTTGCGGCTGAAAGAAAATTTCTTTTCGGCACACAAAGAGCATTTGTATCAAGTATTAATTATTCATAATGAAAGTCACATTAAGGTGTCTTTAACATACCTAAGTGCAGGAATATTTTTTTCATCTTCGATTTTATTTTTGGTGGTTAAAGAAATTAGAATTTCTATGTGGGTACTCTTAATTTCAACTTTACTAGCTGTTTTTGTAAGGTGCTATACTAAAAGACATATAATTCTGAAGCATAAAAATAAATCCCAGTAAGTTAGTTATAATTTTTAACTTGCTCTCTCAACAATATAACTTGCTAATTCCTCTAAAGTAGTCTTCCAGGGGCTGGCATCAAAAACATCAAGTAGCTCTTTTGCTTCAAGAGAATATTTACGAGCTAATTCCATAGTGCTTTCAAGAGCTTTTGATTCCTGGATCAATATCACTGCCTTTTTAAAGTCTTCATTTTTTTGTTTCTTTTCAACTATTACCCTGTACCAAAAATTATCATTTTTATGATTTGAAAATTCAATAGAACGAATAACGGGAAGAGTCATTTTTCCTTCCCTGAAATCATCTCCTACTGATTTACCTAATTTGCTTTCAAACCCACTATAATCAAGTGCATCGTCGACGAGTTGAAACGCGAGGCCGATTTTTAAACCATAATCATGGAGTGCTTTTCTTTTTTTAGCAGATTGCGATGTAATAACAGCTGAAACTTCAGTAGACGCAGCAAACAATGCAGCAGTTTTTGCTGATATAACCTCCATATATGACTTTTCGTCTATTTGCATGCTTCCTAAAGATGCAAGCTGTCTAACCTCTCCTTCTGCTATAATGGAGGATGCATTTGCTAGAATGTTAAGTGCTTCCATTGAATTAGTTTCAACCATTAAATTAAAAGCTCGTGCAAATAAAAAATCACCCACAAGAATTGAAGGGCTGTTTCCCCACAGTAGATTGGCTGGTTTTTTACCCCTTCTAAGTGCGCTGTCATCGACTACATCATCATGAAGGAGTGTAGCTGAATGGATAAACTCTACAGCAGCAGCAAGTTTGTGGTGACTGTTCCCCTCATATCCACACATTAGGGATGTTGCCACAGTCAATAGTGGTCTTAACCGTTTTCCGCCTGCACTAATTAAATGTTTAGCAAGATCAGGAATTAAACCTACGGGACTTTGCATTCTTTCTATAATCAAGCTGTCAACTTTTGCCATATCACTAGCAGCCATTTCCCAGAGTTTTTCCGCGGGACTTAGGCCTATTTTTTCTATTAGCTGTGGTTGGACGTTCACATATTCCCCTTTAAGGGTGTTTAAAAAGTAATTTGATGTTATTAGTGTTACATTGACTAACCCACAAGAGCTTTTGCTGTCGCAGGGCATAAATTAAGTTTTATAATGACCCCAATACTAAAAACTGTAAATATGGCAACTTTAAATTATGCGCAAGCTATATTGAAGGAAGCTGATATACCATTTTTCACTATGGATGAGAATGTTAGTATAATTGAAGGATCCATTGGTATCATACCGAGACGTTTGATGGTTTTGGATGATGATTTTGAAGATGCAGTCGCTGCGTTCAAACTTGCAGGATTATCTAATGAAATACACCAACCTTAAGGGTTGAAATTTATGTGTTTCTAATTAGGTTCATTCTAACTTAAAAAATCAGAACCCTGTGTTATGGAAATGAAAAATAAAACTAAATCAGTACAGTCCTTCCAAGGGTTAATCCTTGCTTTACAAAATTATTGGGCAAGTCAGGGGTGTGTAATTTTACAGCCTTTTGATACTGAAGTTGGGGCAGGAACATTGCACCCTGCAACAGTTTTGAGATCTCTAGGATGTAAGCCATGGAATGTAGCTTATGTTCAGCCCTCCAGAAGGCCTGCCGATGGCAGATATGGTCAGAATCCGAACAGGTTGCAACATTATTATCAATTCCAAGTTATAATGAAGCCTAACCCTGTGAATTTTCAGGAATTATACCTAGGCAGTTTAGCCGCTATAGGAATTGACATGGATTTGCATGATATTCGTTTTGTAGAAGATGACTGGGAGAATCCTACAGTCGGTGCCTGGGGTTTAGGTTGGGAAGTTTGGTGTGATGGTATGGAGGTAAGTCAGTACACATATTTCCAACAGGTAGGAGGGCTCGAGCTTGATATTGTTTCAGGTGAGCTAACTTATGGATTAGAACGTTTAGCTATGTATGTTCAAGGAGTTGATAATGTTTATGATCTTGTCTTTACAGAAGAAAATAAAATAAATGGTACTCCCAAAGTATTATATGGAGATATTTTCCATCAAAACGAAGTGCAACAATCTGCTTATAATTTTGAATATGCTGATACTTATAAAATTTTAGAGAAGTTTAAATTTGCTGAAGAAGAGTGCATGGCGCTTCTTGAGCTTGATATTCCACTTCCTTTACCTGCATACGAACATGCTTTGAAGGCATCACATCTGTTTAATTTGCTTGATGCTAGGGGCGTTGTTTCACCTACACAAAGGCAAGAATATATAAAACGTGTTAGAAATTTAACTAAAGCTTGCGCAAATTCTTATTTAAACAAAGAAAATAACACTAAAGAAAAAGCGTGGAAAAATTAACAATGGCCGAACTTTTTATTGAGATTTTCAGTGAGGAAATTCCAGCTAGAATGCAATTAAAAGCAGGAGAAAATTTTTCAACATTAATGGTCTCTGGTTTAAAAAAAGAGGGATTATTATGTGAAAAAGTAATTTATCATACAGGTCCAAGAAGATTAGTATTTAAAGCTGATATTCCACTCAAATCTCCAAATACTTTTGAAGAAAAGAAAGGTCCACGGGTTAATGCTCCAGAAAAAGCAATTGAAGGCTTTCTTCGTGGTGCGGGGCTGGCTAAACTATCTTCCGCCAGCATAAAAACTGATAAAAAAAAGGGTGATTATTATTTTACTAAAATCGAAAAAAAAGGCCTAAGTAGCGACCAAATAGTCCCTGAGATTTTAGTGTCTATTATGAATAATTTTCCTTGGCCTAAGTCAATGAAGTCTGGTGAATCTAGTTTTCGTTGGGTGAGACCTTTAAAGGGAATTATTTGTTTGATTGATGGTAAACTAATTGATTGTACTATCGATAATATAAGAACTAATAGAAAAACCGAAGGCCATCGAAGACATGGAAAAGGCCTTATTACTGTAAAAAACTTTTCTGATTATTGTCAAAAGATCGAAAGTGAGGGGCATGTAATGATTTCTCACCTTGATAGGAAAAATAAAATTTTTAATGATGCAAAAAGCATTTGTGAGGTAAATGGCTTAGAATTGATTGAGGATGCATTGTTACTTGATGAAGTATCAGGCTTAGTTGAATGGCCTAATGTTATACTTGGTCACATGGACCCCTTGTTTTTAAAGTTGCCCCCTGAAGTAATAAAACTATCTATGAGAACACATCAAAAATATTTTGCTGTTAAAGATCCATCTTCTGGAAATCTTTCCCCACATTTTATTGTGGTTTCAAATCAAACTGCTCCTGATGGAGGAGCAGAAATTGCAAAGGGTAATAGTAAAGTATTATCTGCAAGGCTCTCAGATGCTAAATTTTTTCAAAAAGAAGATATGAAATTTAATTTAGAAGATAACTATGCTAAATTAAATTCTATAGTTTTTCATAAAAAACTAGGATCTGTGCGAGATAAATCTGAGAGAGTTGTCTTGCTTGCAACTTCCATAGCGCCTTATTTTGATGCAGATCTCGAAATTGTTAAAAAAGCGGCTAAGTTAGCAAAATGTGACCTTGTAACAAATATGGTTATTGAGTTCACTAGTTTACAGGGCCAAATAGGTGCAATGTATTATGCTGCACAGGGCGGCAACAAAGATATTGTGAAGGCGATTGAAGATCAATATAAGCCTCAAGGCCCCAGCGATAATGTTCCTAAAAATCCAGTAGCAATCGCATTAGCTCTAGCTGATAAAATTGATACCTTGCTCTGCTTTTGGGGAATAGAAGAGAAGCCGACAGGGTCTAAAGATCCATACGCTTTAAGAAGAGCGGCATTAGGAGTAGTGCGAATAATATTAGAAAATAAGTTAAAATTAAATATTTCAAACATTTTGGAGATGGCAGTATCATCTAGAGTTAATGCCGACCCGTGTTTGCCTGAACTTGATCCTTCAATTATTGATAGTCTTTTATTTTTTATCATTGACCGATTTAAAGTTCATCTTCGCGATAATGGTTTGCGACAAGACTTAATCAATGCTGTTTTACAACTTGGTGTGGATGACCTTTTATCTGCTTCGAATCGTATAAAGTCTTTGCAGTCATTCTTGTCTACTGGAGAGGGTATAAATTTGCTCTCTGTTTGTAAACGTTCTGGAAATATACTTAAAGCAGAGGAAAAAAAGGCTGAACTGCCCTACGGCGATGTTGACACATTGACGCATAAGAGATCAGTTGAGTTATTAAATGCATTAATCCAAGCAAGAAAGAACATAGTTTTAGAAATGAGAAATGAATCATATTCTATGGCTATGACAGCGCTGTCTAATTTACGAGAACCAATAGACCTTTTCTTCGATGAAGTGAAGGTAAATGATGAAAATCTAGATATACGTGCAAACAATCTTAGACTTTTAATCATGATACGTGATACTGCGCTAGAAATAGCTGATTTTGATGCTATTACGGGTTAAACTATAGGGATCATCGTTCAATGACAAAATGGGTTTATTCTTTCGGCGGAGGACAAGCTGAAGGAAGTGCAGCGATGAAAAATTTACTTGGCGGTAAGGGAGCCAATTTAGCTGAAATGGCCTCTCTTGGATTGCAAGTCCCCCCAGGTTTTACGCTATCTACAGATGTGTGTACTAGTTTCTATGATAATGGTAATAAATACCCCGATGAACTTAGTGTTCAAACTGATGAGGCATTGAACACTATAGAAAAAATAACTGGTAAAATATTCGGAAGTAACTCAAACCCTTTATTACTATCTGTACGTTCAGGTGCTAGAGCATCAATGCCAGGTATGATGGATACAGTTTTGAACCTTGGATTAAATGATGAAACAGTTGAAGGTTTAGCAAAACTTTCAGGTGATAGACGTTTTGCGCTTGATAGCTATAGACGTTTTATCACTATGTACTCTGATGTTGTATTAGGTCTACACCACCATACATTTGAAGATATATTGGAAATTCATAAAGATAATCAAGGTTACAATCTTGATACAGAGCTTACTGCTGATGATTGGTCAATTATAATAGATAAATATAAAGCTGCTGTTGAACGTGAGTTAGGATACTGTTTCCCTCAGGACCCTAGGGAGCAATTGCAAGGAGCTATTGATGCTGTTTTTGGGAGTTGGATGAATGAACGTGCAGTAGTATACCGTCGACTTAACAGTATACCAGCTGCATGGGGAACAGCAGTGAATGTCCAAGCAATGGTATTTGGAAATATGGGTGAGACGTCAGCAACTGGTGTAGCTTTTACTCGGAATCCATCTACTGGAGAAAAAAGTTATTATGGTGAGTTTTTAATAAACGCCCAAGGCGAGGATGTGGTAGCTGGTATAAGAACTCCACAAGCCTTAACCAAGAAGGCTCGTTTAGAGATGGGTGATGATATTCCGTCTATGGAAGAGTCTTTGCCAGCAGTATTTTTAGAGCTTTCCAAAACCTTTGAAAGACTAGAAAATCATTATAAAGATATGCAAGATATTGAATTTACAGTTGAGAGAGGTCAACTTTGGATTCTTCAGACACGCTCAGGTAAAAGAACTGCGAAAGCTGCATTTAAAATAGCTGTCGATATGGCAATAGCAGGACAAATTTCAAGTGATGACGCGTTACTACGTATTGACCCTCTATCATTGGACCAACTGTTACACCCTACACTTGATCCAAATGCAAAACGAGATCTCCTCACCATGGGTTTGCCTGCATCTCCTGGAGCAGCCATTGGGGAGGTGGTATTTGATTCTGATGAAGCTGAAGAGTTAAAAAAAGCAGGAAAAAAGGTTATATTAGTTAGGACAGAAACTAGTCCAGAGGACATTCATGGAATGCATGCTGCTGAAGCCATTATCACTTCAAGAGGTGGGATGACATCTCATGCTGCTGTTGTTGCGAGGGGTATGGGTAGACCATGTGTTTCCGGAGCGGGAGATATTCGTATTGACTATGAATCTCAAAAGTTTGTTGTTATGAATAGGGTTGTTAAAAGAGGAGATACTTTAACAATTGACGGGGCAACAGGTCAAGTATTTGTTGGTTCGGTTGATATGATGCAACCAGAATTATCTGAAGATTTCTCAAAGATTATGGCTTGGGCAGATACCGCTAGAACCCTTCAAATAAGGGCCAATGCAGAAACTCCCTTGGATGTTAAAACTGCTAAAGAATTTGGTGCTGAAGGAATCGGTTTATGCAGAACAGAGCATATGTTTTTTGAAGAAAGTCGATTAGCACATTTTCGTGAAATGATTTTAGCGTCTGATAAAAAAGGAAGAGAGGATGCATTAGCAAAAATTTTACCAGTTCAGCGCGAAGATTTTGCTGCTATATTCAGAATTATGGAGGGTCGTCCATGTACTATCAGGTTGTTGGATCCCCCTTTGCATGAATTCTTACCACATACAGAAGAAGATATTGTATTAGTTGCTAAGTCCATAGGGGTAACAGCAAAAGAACTTATGTTGCGAGCTAGGGAACTTGCGGAAACTAATCCTATGTTGGGTCATCGAGGCTGCAGACTTGGGATATCATATCCTGAAATTTATGAGATGCAGGCTAGGGCAATATTTGAGGCTCAAATAATAGTTGAGGGTGAAACCGGACAAAAACCTAATGCTGAAATAATGATACCGTTAGTTTCTTCACCTGAAGAATTAGAAATTTTATGCAAAGTCATCAAAACTTTAGCTGATAAGATTGATGCTAAAAACTATTCAATAGGTACAATGATTGAATTGCCAAGAGCAGCTTTGTTAGCAGACGAAATAGCTAATCATGCAGAATTCTTTAGCTTTGGAACAAATGACCTTACTCAAACAACTTATGGCCTTTCACGTGATGATGCGGGTAAGTTTTTACCAGATTATGTAAGGGAGGGTATTATTGAAAAAGATCCTTTTGTTACACTTGATAAAGCTGGGGTTGGTCAATTAATTAATATTGCCTCTTCGAAGGGAAGAAAAACAAGAAATGATATTAAATTAGGTATTTGTGGTGAGCATGGGGGAGACCCCTCTTCAATAGAATTTTGTCACAACCTTGGCTTAGATTATGTCTCTTGTTCACCTTATCGTGTTCCGATTGCAAGGCTAGCAGCAGCTCAAGCAGCTATATTATCAAAGAGAGTATAGATTTTTTTTGTATTATTTTTAAACTGTAATTTTATTGTAGAGCTTAAGGAAACTATATGAAATTAAAAAGCACCATCGTTATTAGTTGGGCTATTGTGGTAACTTGTTTTATTGTTGCCTTTTGTACATTTCCTATAATATCAAATAATGCTTTGCAAAAAAAAGAAAAAAATTCATGGGCAATTAAAGCAAAATCATTTCAAGATAAAAATTACTTAAGTAATAAATATAAAAAAAGTAATAATCCTGATAGTTATTCAAATCATCAAAGAGAATATCTGTATAATTATAAAACAGAAATTAATCAGCACAAATGTTTGTCCGAGGCCATTTATTATGAGGCAAGATCAGAAAGTGAAATTGGACAAAAAGCTGTTGCAGAGGTAATCGTAAATAGAGTAAAATCTAAGCATTTTCCAAATACTATATGTGAAGTTGTTTATCAGGGATCACACCGTAAGACAGGGTGTCAATTTAGTTTTACATGTGATGGTTCAATTTCTAGTGAATTGGACAAAAAAAATTGGGAAAGATCCCAAAATGTAGCGAAATTAGTAATGATGGGTGGAGTTAGGCCATTTACTGAAATTTCAACACATTATCATACAATAGATATCAGTCCTCCTTGGATCGATGATTTGCGACCAACAATGAAAATAGGAAGTCATATGTTTTATCGGTTTAAATTCCGAGAAATATCTGATTAATATTATCAAGTGTAAACTTTATTTATTCTTAAATTCATAAACTTTTCATTGCTAAAACAAACCAGTTATATAAATCCTTGATTTAAAGTAACTTTTCAAAGAACAATATTATGAATTCTTATTCACCATTTAAATTTTTTATTTATCTAATTATTATTGGTACAATTTCACAAGGATGTAGAGAAAGCGTTAATGATGATTCTAAGGCTTCTATTAGCTTAGTTCGTGGTGATGTGGAAATTATGCCCATGCCTTCAAAGGCTCTTCCAGAAACGATTAATAGGTTAAGTTTTGGGTCATGTCTATCAGAGAAAGAAGACCAGTCAATTTGGACTACTATTGCTGACGAAAAACCTGATGCTTTTATTTTTATGGGTGATAATGTTTATGGTGATGCTTATTATAAAGACCCTGCTTTTGATGATCCTGAGATGCCTAAAATGCAGGCCGCCTATTATGAATTGGCACAAAGTAGCCATTTTAAAAAATTTCGAAACCAAGTTCCTGTAATTCCAATATGGGATGATCATGATTATGGAGTAAATGATGGTGGAGCGTCTTATAAATTTAAAGAAGAATCTAAAAAACTATTTTTAAAAGCTTGGAATATTCCATCTGATGATGTGCGTTATCAAAGACCGGGTATTTATTCTTCAAAAATATTAGGCCAAAAAGGGCAAAAAATCCAAATCATAATGCTCGATACCAGAAGTTTTAGAACAGAATTAAAGGCAACGGATCAATATAACGCCCCAGGAAAAGAAAGATATATTCCTTCGACTTCATCGGAAGGAACATTACTTGGATTAGAACAGTGGGCATGGCTTGAGGAACAACTTGAAAAGCCTGCTGACTTACGTATTCTTGTAAGCACAATTCAAGTAATTGCTGACGGACATGGTTGGGAAGCATGGAGAACCATGCCGTCTGAAAGAAACAAGCTGTATCAATTAATCAAAGATAAAAATGCTGAAAATTTGATTATTCTTTCTGGTGATAGGCATGCTGGCGCATTCTATGAACGTAACGATCTAGCCCCTTTTAAAATCCATGAGGTAACTTCGTCATCGTTAAATTTACCTGGGAGTTACTGGCGGTCAAAAAATAACGATACAAGTATAGAACTAGGACCTTACCGTACTACTCCGATGCAGTATGAACCTAACTATGGTTTGATGGATATTGATTGGAATAATAGGCTAGCTCGCGTGAGCCTTGTAAGTCCTGGTAATATAAATTTTGATAAAGAAATTAGTTTTTAGTTTGTATCCATTCCTAAATCAAAGTTTTGAGGAC
>Ga0115568_10002256_pt1 | contig 13436 bp, 12 predicted proteins | sample COGITO_mtgs_1204_FD_87296 | JGI IMG/M metagenome (GOLD analysis project Ga0115568, IMG submission 87296) | Pelagic marine microbial communities from North Sea - COGITO_mtgs_120426 | ecosystem: Environmental > Aquatic > Marine > Epipelagic | place: Germany:Helgoland, sampling site Kabeltonne...
CGTGAGGCGTATCCAGGAGATGTATTTTACTTACACTCCCGTTTATTAGAGCGTGCAGCAAAAGTCATCAACAACGATGAAATTGCAAAAGACATGAACGATTTACCAGACTCCTTAAAGCCAATTGTAAAAGGAGGCGGGTCTTTAACAGCCCTTCCAATTATTGAAACACAGGCAGGGGATGTCTCTGCATACATTCCAACCAACGTAATTTCAATTACGGATGGTCAGATTTTCTTAGATGGTGACTTGTTTAATTCAGGTGTACGCCCAGCAATTAACGTCGGTATTTCGGTATCTCGTGTAGGTGGAAATGCACAGATCAAAGCAATGAAAAAAGTATCTGGAACTCTAAAATTAGACCAGGCACAGTTCCGTGAATTGGAAGCCTTTGCTAAGTTTGGATCTGATTTAGATGCTGTTACTTTAAATGTGATTGAAAAAGGACGACGTAACGTTGAAATTTTAAAGCAAGCACAAAATGACCCGTTTAAGGTAGAAGACCAAGTTGCAATTATTTTTGCAGGGTCTAAAAACTTGTTAAGAGCAGTGCCGGTCAATAAAGTAAAAGAATTTGAAACTGACTATATCGAGTTTTTAAGAGCCAAGCACAGTGACGTACTTGCTACTTTGAAATCAGGGAAGTTAACAGACGAAGTGACCGATACGTTAACTGCGGTTGCAAAAGAATTATCAGGAAAGTATAGCGCTTAGTTTAAGAATACAATAGCATGGCAAATTTAAAAGAAATCCGAAATAGAATAGCGTCCGTATCTTCAACGATGCAGATTACAAGTGCTATGAAAATGGTATCGGCTGCTAAATTGAAAAAAGCACAAGATGCCATCACAGCAATGCGCCCTTACTCGGACAAACTAACAGAACTTTTACAAAACTTGAGTGCCACTTTAGACACTGATTCTGGGAGTAAATTCTCAGAACAACGCGATGTAAAAAACGTACTTATTGTGGCCATTACTTCCAATAGAGGGTTGTGTGGTGCCTTTAATTCCAACATCATAAAGCAGGCCACAGCCGTTGCCGAAAGCTATGACGCCAAGGTGTCGATTGTGGCGATTGGCAAAAAAGCCAATGACGCACTGTCTAAAAACTTTGAAGTTATTTCTAATCAAAGCCCTGTATTTGACAATCTAACATTTGCTAACGTAGCTGCGATTGCAGAGATGCTTATGGAGCAATTTGAATCGAAGGCATTTGATAAGATTGAAGTTGTTTATAACAAATTCAAAAATGCAGCGACGCAAGAAATCATGACGGAGCAGTTTTTGCCAATTGTGCCCTTAGCTAGCGCTTCTAACTCAAATCAAGATTATATATTTGAGCCTTCCAAAGAAGAGATTGTAGAAACATTGATTCCAAAGTCGCTAAAGACACAATTATACAAGTCTATTCGCGATAGTTTTGCAAGCGAACACGGCGCTCGAATGACGGCGATGCACAAAGCAACCGACAACGCCACGGAGCTCAGAGATCAGCTTAAATTGACCTATAACAAAGCACGTCAAGCCTCTATTACCAATGAGATTTTAGAAATTGTTGGTGGGGCAGAAGCTTTGAATGGCTAGGGTAGATCATTTAATTATATCAAAAAGCTTTGCATCTGCAAGGCTTTTTTTGTGGCATACTCTTTGCTCACTTACTTTTAATCAAATACTAATTATACAGTTCCGATGAGTAATACAAGCCGCTTGTTATTTTACTTTCTTATTTCAATGAGTTTCATCAACTGCTCAACTGTTAAAACAAACACCTTTGTAGAGGCAGCCCCTTTTGTAATTACAGCCCCTTACTACAACTCTTGGGTTGCAGGAGTTCAAGGAGGAGGTTCAGGAATCAATGTGTTTTTGCCGGTTCTAGACATTCGAAATATAGTGGTAGACAGCATCCACTATAGAGAAGAAAAAGATATAGTTGAAAAAAAAGGCAGTTTGATTGTTGGGCGATTCAAGACGACCGATAACCAGTCAAGGGACTTTATAGTGAGTTCAAATCCAGAGGATGAATATCAAAACAGGCTTGTATATAAGGCTGATGTATCGCCCTTTGTGCTAGCTAACAATGAGTGTGTGATAAGCTATAGGCTTAAAGACAAACGTCTGTATTATAAAATTTCAAACCTCAAAAAAGGGGAAGTGATTGCCTATCCTTCCGCACCGCCAAAAAACCGTTAAACAACGATTATAGTTTGTTGGTTAAAATGTGTATTTTTATAGGATTAAATACACGGATTTGGGCGTCTTAAAAACTTTATATAAACAAACTTTCATTTATGGGCTAGCCACTGTGGTCCCACGGATGCTGAGTTTTCTTTTGGTGCGCTTACACACTGATGAGTCCGTTCTTCAAAACGTGTCCGATTATGGAGAGGTCTCTTTAATCTTTGCCTACTTTGTGCTGTTTAACGTGGTGCTTGCGTATGGAATGGAAACTGCTTTTTTCAGGTTTTTTAATAAAGAGCCGAATAAAGAGTCCGTTTTAAGTACTGCTTCCATCTCTCTTCTGCTAACGTCATTTGTTTTTTTAGTGCTTGGGTTGGTGTTTCAACACCAAATCGCAGCACTCACACATATTCATGTCAACTACATTGTTTTAGTTATCTGGACCTTGTTTTTAGATGCTTTGGTTATTATACCCTTTGCCTATTTACGTGTCCAGGGCAAACCGGTCAGATATACGTTGGTCAAATTAACCAATGTAATTGTCAACCTTGGACTGAATGTCTTTTTGCTGGTATACCTAAAATCGTTAGCATCCGGTGCTAAGTTATGGGATGCCATTTATGTTGCTAATTTTGAAGTCAGTTATATTTTTATTGCCAACCTGGCTGCGAGCGGCATCACCCTGCTGTTTCTTCTTCGTTTTTATTTCACAATCAACTATAAGATAGACTCTTTTTTATGGAAAAAAATGCTGCGGTATGCATTGCCAGTGTTGGTTGCAGGCGTTGCTTTTTCTGTGAACGAAACCTTTGATCGCGTTTTGTTGGAGCGTTTGTTACCTGAAGAAATTGCTAAAACTTCTATTGGTATGTATTCGGCTTGCTATAAACTCGCCTTGTTTATGATGCTTTTTGCGACGGCCTATCGCTTGGGAATTGAACCGTTCTTTTTTAGCCACTCCAAAACCAAAGGGGCTGAAAAAAATTACGCTCAAGTACTGGAACTGTTTGTTGTTTTTGGCGCGGTCATATTACTCACAGTGGTTGTGTTTATAGATTTTTTAAAGGTACTTCTTATCCCAAATAAAGCCTATTGGGAAGCGATGGCCGTGGTTCCTATTTTATTGTTAGCCTATTTGTTTCTGGGGATATATCATAATTTATCTGTTTGGTATAAAGTCACAGATCGGACTAAGTTTGGAGCTTATATCTCTGTATTTGGCGCATTGATTACCCTTGTGATCAATGGGGTGTTTATAGCACAATTTAATTATATGGCATCTGCAGTGGCTACCTTAGCCGCCTATTTTACAATGACGTTATTATCTTATTATTTTGGCAAAAAATATTACCCCATCCCTTATAATCTAAAAAAAATAACATTGTACATCAGTCTTGCTATTCTTTTTTCAGCGCTTTCTTTTTATCAATTTAGAGAACAGTACCTTTTGGGCTTTGGGCTCATTGCCGTACTTCTCACGATTATTTGGGTCAATGAAAAAACCATGCTTAAACAACTTTTAAAAAAATAGAATGACAATTAAAATTATAAATAAATCAACACATAAATTACCGGCTTACGAAACAATAGCATCAGCAGGAATGGACCTTCGTGCTCATATATCTGCTCCCGTTATTTTAAAACCACTAGAGCGTACAATTGTTAAAACAGGCCTATTTATAGAGCTCCCTGTTGGCTTTGAGGCACAGGTTCGTCCAAGAAGTGGTTTGGCGGCTAAACATGGCTTAACAGTCTTGAACAGCCCCGGAACAGTAGACGCGGATTACCGAGGAGAAATAGGCGTAATTCTTGTCAATCTATCAAGTGTAGATTTTAAGATTGAAGATGGCGAACGAATTGCACAGTTAGTGATTGCGAAACATGAACGTGCCCAATGGGTTGAAGTCAAAGAGTTGAACGAAACCTCTAGGGGCGAAGGCGGGTTTGGAAGTACTGGAAACTAATGAAAAAAATTCAACATAGCTTAGTGGTTGTTTGCGCTCTAATACTCTTTTTTGGAGCCCACTCTCAAATCGAAACAGACACGATTCCGTCTGCTTCGGACAACAGCTCTCATGTTAAGTTCCAAGAGCATTTCTATGAGGCATTAAAACACAAGGCTCTTGAAAATTACCCTAAAGCAATCGAAGAATTATTGTTGTGCATAGAAATAGATGCTAGTGAATCGGCTATCTTTTTTGAGCTAGGAACTAATTACTTTAAGGAGAGTAAATTTGAAAAGGCAGCGTTTAATTTTAAAAAAGCGATTGCATTAAACGACACTAATTTTTGGTACAAAGAAAGCTTGTATCATTTGTATGTAGAGCAAGCGCGTCATGAAGATGCTATTAAAGCGCTAAAACCTCTACTGTCTAGGAGCTCTGATTACAGACAAGACTTGGCAAACCTGTATATCAATGTTGGCAATTATAATGAGGCATTGAACGTTCTAGATACGCTAGACGCAAACTTAGGGATTAGCTCAGTAAGAGACAAAATAAGGGCAGAAGTATATACCTTGAGCGGTGATGAAGACAAGCGAATTGCACATCTAAACACTCGTTTGTTAGAATCGCCAGAAACACCCAGCAATTTTTTAAATTTAATCGTTGCCTATAGTAACATGAATAAAAAGCAAGAAGCTTTCGAGACCGCACAAGCATTTTTGCTGCAACATCCAAAATCTCATTTAGTTCATGTCGCCCTGTATAAGTTTTATTTAGACTCTGAAGACTTTGACAAAGCGATTGAGTCAATGAAAATTGTCACAACAAGTACTGTTGTTGAGCCCAGTATTAAAGTAAAAGTATTGAATGACTTTATGCAGTTTGTGGCTGAGTTTCCAGAGTACCAATCTGCATTAATTGAGGTTTCAAATGCGGTTAGTCAAAAAGCACCCACGCGTTCTGACTTGGAGCTAGCAAATTATTATTATACTAAAAAAGACTATCAAAAGGCAATTCCTTATTACCAAAAAGCATTAGAATTCGACCCTAATAATTTTAGCGTTATAAAAAACTTAGCCCTTTTATATTTAGAGACTACACAATTTGACCTCGCCTCGAGTTTTACCAATCAACAAATAGACTTTTTCCCGTCGCAACCTGTTTTGTATTTAGTTAATGGCACAGCCAATAGACAGCTTAACAAGCTGGAGTTGGCGATGGACTATTTAATGATGGGTTTAGATTATGTCATTGATAACAAGGAGCTTCAACGTGACTTTTATAGAGAGCTAAGTACCACTTACAGGCTTCAGGGTAATATTAAAGAATCAGAAGCGTTTACAAATAAGGCTATTGAATTAGAAAAAACACCATGAAAAAACTAATATATATACTGGGATTAACCGCTATTTCTTTAGGCTGTAAAAGCACTAAACAATTGAAGGCTTCTGGCATATTGGAGTCGCGAATGTCTGTGAAGAAAATCATTAAAAACCACAATAAATTTCAGTCTAATTTCACCACGCTTCAAGGGCGTCTTAAAGTTGAAATGACCCAAGGAGACCGTTCTGAAACACACACCTTAACGCTTCGAATGGGGTATGACAATACTATTTGGGTCAATGCTTTTTTAAATATGGTCCGTGTTAAAATTACACCCGACCGCGTTCGCTTTTATAATAAGTTGGACAACACCTATTTTGATGGTGACTACGCGCTGATCAATTCGTTTTTAGGAACCGACCTGCAGTTTGAAAATCTTCAAAATCTCTTGTTAGGCGAAGCGCTTTTTGAACTTGAGTCAAATCGTTTTGACAAAACCGCACATCCCAGTTCTTATATGTTAACGCCCAAACAGTCTAACGAGCTATTTGATCTTATTTATTTAATCAACCCCACCTACTTTAAAATTGACTCTCAAGAATTAAGCCAACCAACAAAGCGAAATCTTTTAAATATTAAGTATCAATCCTATCAAAAAGTCGACGCCTTGGTGCTTCCTCAAAAGATGACCATTAATGCCACCAACTCGAATGAGCAAACGACTTTAAATTTGAATTTAAAATCCGTAATTTTGGGTCAGCCTTTGCGGTTTCCTTTTAAGATTCCGAAGGGATACAAAGCAATTGAATTAAAATGAAATTAACCAACTCACGTTTTACTTTAGCCATTCTTCTTTTGACATTAATGCTGCATTTAAGTGGTTTTTCTCAAAGCAAGAAACAGCAGGAACTAGAACAGCGTCGCCGTGAATTACAGCGTGAAATACAGCAAATTAGTACGCTACTATTTGCGGGAAAGAAGGAACAGAAGTCCGTTTTTTCTGTTGTTGAAGACTTGAATTTTAAGATTCAAAAACGTAAAAATTTAATCAGCATAACCAACCAGCAAGCAAACCTCCTAACACGTGAAATTAATAGTAATCAGACTAAAATATCCAAATTAAGACTGAAATTAAAGGAGCTAAAAGACGATTACGCTAAGATGATTGTTAAGTCCTATAAGAGCAGGGCAGATCAAAGTAAACTTATGTTTTTACTGTCATCAAGTAATTTCCAACAAGCCTACAAGCGCCTGCAGTATATTAAGCAATATACAGATTATCAAAAGCTTCAGGCAGAACGGATAAAGATCGAAACCGCTAACATGCAGGCGCTTAACGTTAAACTCTTAAAGCAAAAAAAGGATAAGCAAGTCCTTATCGAAGAAAACAAAATTGCCAAAACAACTCTGGATCAGGAGCGCCAGCAGCAAAAGTCCCTTATAAAAGACATTAAAGCCAATTTGACGCAGTATTCAGCCCAGATAAAAACAAAGCAGCGCGAGACCGAAAAGATTGATAAAGAGATCCGAAAAATCATTCAAGCAGCTATTACAGCTTCTAATAAAAAAGCGGGTAAATCTTCTAAAATCAAAGTTTTTTCACTGACTCCAGAGCAAAAAATATTAGCCGCAAATTTTACCTCCAACAAAGGAAAACTTCCATGGCCTGTCGCTAATGGGGTGGTAAAACTACGCTATGGAAATAATCCGTCACCTATTGATCCCTCCTTAACAATTAAAAGTAATGGGGTTCGTATTGCCACTAGTAAGTCAGGGCAAGTTCGGGCTGTTTTTGAAGGTGTAGTGCAAGGGGTTATAACCCCTAAAAACGGCAACAATACCATATTAATTCGACATGGAAACTACATCACTGTCTATAAAAACTTGTCAAAATTTTATGTCAAAAAAGGAGATAAGGTCGTTACCAAGCAACTGATAGGTGAGGTAATCACAAACAAAGCGTCTGGCGAAGCTATTCTTAGTTTTGGGATCTTTAAAGATAGCGCCACTCAAGACCCTTCAAGGTGGATTTACAAACTATAAAAGCCACATGAAAAAAATAAAACAAACAATTGGGCTTGTCTCCCTTTTAGCGGGAGTTATTTGGATTTTTTTTAATGAGAATAGCGTTGGAATTGGAGGCGCACTGATTGGTTTAGGTGTGGCTTTAAGTGTTTCCAAAATAAAGTAAATTTTGTACCTAAATATTCAGTAACTAGTCAAAAAGTGCTTTAAGCTCTGTCGCCTCATGTGCTTTAATCTTCCCAGCCAATAACAAACTTAATTGCTTCCGTCTCAGTGCCCCTTCAAAACGTTGAATTTCAACCTCTGATTCGGGCACTAATTGCGGAATAACAACAGGAGTTCCCTGGTCGTCTACAGCCACAAAGGTAAAAATTGCTTCGTTGACTTTCACAGATCTTTTAGAGGTTTTGTTGTCGACCCAAACATCGATGTATACCTCCATTGAGCTTTTAAAAGCTCGAGATACCTTAGCCTCAACCGTGACAATACTCCCTAAAGGAACGGCATGTTTGAAGGCGACATGATTAACAGATGCAGTGACTACTATTTCACCTGAATGTCGTTGTGCAGCGATGCTCGCAGCACGGTCCATTCGCGCCAACAGCTCACCTCCAAATAGAGTGTGAATTGCATTGGTCTCACTAGGCAAGACTAAATCGGTCATTATTGTTTTCGAGGCTTGTGGGTGTTTAGGCTCCATAAGGTTGTAAAGTGTAAAGGGTTAACACGAAGATTCGCAGCAAACTAAGTATTTAAGTCTTTCGAAGGAATTAAAGCATGTTTTTAATCAACATCCATGCAGAAGGATTGTGTGTTTTTTTAATTTTGAATAGTGCTTTTTCGGCTTCTTTTCGTGTTTCAAAACTATCATAAACAATTTGATGAAGTCCATATTTATTGACTCCAATTCGCCTTGCGTTATAGCCTAGGCCTTTTAATTGTTGCAGTTTTTTGACGCTGTTGGCTTCCACTCTAAAAGCACCCCCAACAACATGAAAACTTCCACTTCTCTTTTTCAGATTAACCATTACAGCAGGAAGCGGATTGTCGATAATAAAAGTAGCTTCTTGAATTTTGGTCTCTAAAGTTATAGTGGCACGATCTTGCGCTAAACTATTTTGTTTTTCAATTTGTGCAAGGTATAAGTTAGACCCTGTAGAGCCCCCTAACCCAAGAAAAATCACCGCTATTGAGGCGTATCTCATGAATTGTTTTGACTTTTTTCGTCTGGATGACAAAGCAATAATACCGCTTGACTCAAGCGCTGTAGCGCCCGTATTTCTTTCGATTAATGGAGACACAAATGTTGCCAATCCAAAAGCCTCGGTCATGTAATTTAAGTGATCAGAGGGAACAAACGTTATCACCCCTTGCTTAGAAGACGCTAACTCACCAATATATTTGAACTCTACTGTTTCGCCTTTTTCTAAACGAGATTTGAGTTGCGTAACCTGCTTCTGAATTTTTTGATTCGCCATCTCAAAGCTAATTTTTTCTACTTCAGAGACATAGCTTGCAAGCAGCCCATCATTGGACTGTAGTTGTATGTTAAATGAAAGCTGTTTTTGTGGCGGATAAAAATCACTTGTAGCGACGTTAACTCTTGCCGAAATAGGATGAGATAAAAACGCTCCAAAATTAGGAATCGTTACACATTCGTAGCGGTATAGTAAATCACTTATGTACTGGCTTAATTGCATAAAATCAAAGTTAGAAAATTTTTATTAAAAAAAAGAGTTTTTTTAGTTTAAGAGCTAAATTTACTTTCTAGAGCTAAGCTTTCCCAGTAGCTTGAGTATTTCTAGGTAGAGCCATACGAGCGTTACTAAGAGTCCAAAAGCGCCATACCATTCCATATATTTTGGAGCACCACTTTTAGCTCCGTGTTCAATAAAATCGAAATCCATAACCAAATTTAAGGAGGCGATCACAACCACGAAAAGAGAAAACCCAATACTTATCATAGACGCATTTGTAGGGTCCATGATAGGCAAGCCTCCCCCGCCAAATAGGCTCATCAAAAAACTAATTAAATAGACCACTCCAATCCCAGCAGTTGCAGCAAATATGCCGAGTTTTAAATTTTCTGTTACTTTAATTATTTTTGTTTTGTAGGCAAATAAAAGAGCAATTAAGATGCCTAAAGTCAGACTAATCGCCTGAGGAACAATACCTGGTTCAAATAGGTCTGCATACATTTTAGAAATGCCACCAAGGGCTAGCCCTTCAAGAACGGCATATATTGGAACCGTTATGGGCGACCACTCTTTTTTAAAGATAGTGATAACGGCCACAACAAGTCCCCCGCCAAAACCAATAAGCACATAATCCATAATAGCATTGCTGTAGGTGTAATAGGCAGCAAATAATAAAATGGCGAGGCTCATAGCGGTTTTGTTCACAGTACCGTCAATCGTCATTACTTCGCCAGTGGTTGATTTTAAATTATTAAAAGTCTTTTTGCTAAGCGCAGGATTTCCTGATTTCATCATTTTAGGCTCAATTAATGGGTTGTTTTACCAAACAAATTTACAAGAAAACATCAAGACCACAAAGCCGGTTTTTGGAGGCTAGACTTTTTTTTAAGTTCTTAAAATTAAAACCTCACTAATTACATAAGTTATATTCCATTTTTATGTATATTGTAAGAAGATTACGTTTTCTTTTTTTCACCCCTATTAAAGCTACGTATAAAATCGTTTGAGTGTAAATCGATTTTGATATAAAATAGTAATAGGTATAAACTGATAACAATATGTTAGATTGTTTGGGTGTTAAAATTAGAATTTTAAAAAAAGCTCTTATCTTTTGTATATGGCTGCTTTCTAGTGTGTCTTATGCTCAGTTGCACCACCAAACAATTGGAGCTTTAGGAGGAAGTCAAGTTAAATCAAATTATCACGTATCTCACTCGGTCGGCCAATCGTCTGTTGTGGGCGCCTCCCAATTAAGCTCAACATTGATAAGTCAAGGCTATCAACAAGCCATTCTTAATGAGTATATATTGCAATCCTCCCCTAATGTATATGAAGTTAAATTTTACCCGAATCCATTTTCAACGCAACTTACTTTTGAACTGCCGCTGGATTACGACAACCTTCAAATCACAATTATAGACTTAAGGGGGCGAAGTGTATTAACAAAAATATTAACGACAGCTAACCAATCAATAGTGTTAAAACTCCCTTTTCTTTCGGATAGTGAATATATAATAACCTTAACCGCTCTTGACTTTTATTTCCAAACTAAAATCATAAAAAAACTTTGAAACATCTAACAATAACACTCATTATCATCCTTGTTTGGGGCAAGGGTTTTTCTCAAGAAATTTCTGTAGAATCAGGCCTTAACTTTACATCCTACAGATACAATAATTCAACAGGAGATTCTAATGAAAACGTGAAACCTGATTCTGGATTTTATTCTAGGCTAGGACTGGGCGCCTTCCAACTAGGAAGCCAAAAAATAGGTTACGGAGCAAGTTTTCAGCAACTCAACGCCACAGGGGGGGATGGATATGAAAACTATAATTGGAAAACAAATTACTTAGGGGGGTTTGTTCAGTATCAAAAGTTAATTTACAAAAATAGAATAGGAGCAAAACTGAGCCTCGATTTTCTGCATTTAGTTTCAGGGAAACAGAAAATAGGCGGCGAAACTTTTGACTTAACTAATGAGAAAGAAATGAATGGCACTTGGATTAACCCTAGTGTGGGTGTGTTTGCAAATGTCATTAACTCCAACTCTTTGGGGCTGGACATAGGGTATAATTTTTCTTACGCATTTAAAGCTGGCGGACAGGGCACTGAATCGCTCTCTTATGCGTCTAGTCAAGTATATTTTAGAGTTCATTTAAAGTCACCTAAAAACGAGCTTGATGTTCACGAACATGAGCTCCCAAAGTACACTATCCCCGATTCGGTATCAAACAACCAATTGGCTTTGGAACAAGAAATTCAAAACTTAAAACTGGAAATTAACGTCCTACAACAGCCACTAAATCCACTGCTGGAAAACACCGTTTTTTTTAATTTAGACTCCTATAAAATTGACAAAGATCAATATCAAAAATTAGAAACGCTAGCCAATTATTTAATAAACAACCCAACAATGATCGCAACCCTTGTGGGGTATGCAGACGACACAACGGGTCAAACAGCATACAACCAAACATTATCAAACAACAGATCAAAAAGTGTTCAGGAGTTTTTAATTTCTATGCTAGTAGATCCATCTCAATGTATTGTGAAAGGGGAAGGTGAAACAAGCCAATTCAATCAAAAAATATACGACTCCAATCGCAGAGTGACTATCATTTTAACATCAAAAAAGTAAGCATGAAAATGACCATTAAAAACTCTAAATCCTTTTTCTTTTTGTGTATTTTAAATTGCGCTTTTGCATTTGCACAAGACCAACGGAATGGCATTAGTTACCAGGCCTTAATTATTAACACAAGTAGCGTAGAGCTTCCAGGTGCAAACCAAACAAATAGCCCATTAAGAAATAAAAATATTTGTCTTCAGTTCTCGATACTCGATGAAATGGGGGGATATGAATATGTAGAGTATATTACCACCGCAACAGATTCTCAAGGGATGGTTAATGTTGTGATTGGAACGGGCACCGCCGTTGGCGGTCGTTTTTGGAGCGATATTGAATGGTCGGCCGCAATGAAATCACTCCAGGTCGATTTTGATGTGACGGGGCAATGTAATGCTTTTGAAGCGCTTAGTTTACAACAATTAACTGCAGTTCCGTTTGCATTATATGCGCCTGGATCTGATGTCCCAGGACCACAAGGAGAACCAGGTGAGCCAGGAGAGGACGGGGTATCTGCTTATGATGTTTGGTTAGAACTTGGAAACACAGGGGATGAGCAAGAATTTATAGATTCGCTAAAGGGCGAAGCAGGTGTAGATGGTATTTTAGGAACGGACGGGGTATCTGCCTATGATGTTTGGGTATCTCTTGGAAATACGGGGGATGAGCAAGAATTTATAGATTCGCTAAAAGGCGAAGCAGGTGTAGATGGTATTTTAGGAGCGGATGGACTTTCTGCTTACGAACTTTGGTTATCTCTTGGAAACACAGGGGATGAGCAAGCGTTTATCGATTCGCTAAAAGGGGATCCTGGAGAAGATGGAGAGCCCGGAGAAGATATAGACTTGGACTGGCCTGATGGCACAACCTTAGGCGATACGCTTACTTGGATTTGGAATGGAACCGAATGGGTTGGCACCATTACCAACACCGATAATAATACCATTATCATCACATCCTCAGCAGGCTCAAACGCGCAAGTCGTTTGTGAAGATGCTGCAATTGACCAAATTACTTATGCGATTAATATTGACCCCACAGGGCTAACGGTTAGCGGCCTTCCCAATGGAGTAGAATACAATATTGTGGGCAATATTGTGTATATCACAGGAACGATAGATATTGATGTTGCGTCGCAAACAACATTTAATTATACGTTAACAGTACCTAATGGCACCATAAACATTGTAGCACAGGGAACCATTATTGTATCCCCAAAAGCATCACTAGAAGTTGTTTCGGGAGAACTGAATCAAAACTCCTGTATTGGAGAACCTATAACCCCTATAACATTTCAAATTGATGGGCCAGCGCCTAACGCAACAGTTACAGGCCTTCCGCCTGGAGTTGAAGCTATTTTAAGCGGTAATACGCTCACCATTTCTGGAACGGCGACTGGGAGTATTGCTTCTGGAAGTATTTATAGTTTTTTAGTAGAGACAAGTTCTTTGTCTTGTGAAAACGTCTCAATTTCAGGCGCATTAACCCTCACGGATTGCTCTTCCTGTTATCCGTCTGTGAATGCAGGTACAGACAACACCATCTGTGCTGGGGAAAGTTATGTGATTGAAAACTCATCTGCAGCCAACTATACAACCCTTGTATGGACCACCTCTGGAACAGGCACGTTTAATGACAC
>Ga0115568_10002259_pt1 | contig 13425 bp, 14 predicted proteins | sample COGITO_mtgs_1204_FD_87296 | JGI IMG/M metagenome (GOLD analysis project Ga0115568, IMG submission 87296) | Pelagic marine microbial communities from North Sea - COGITO_mtgs_120426 | ecosystem: Environmental > Aquatic > Marine > Epipelagic | place: Germany:Helgoland, sampling site Kabeltonne...
GAAGAAGAATGAGATCATTTCATTACAGCATGATAAAACTGAGCTTATCGAAATCGTTCAGAATACAAAGAATGATGTACTCCAATACAAAAAGTCCAAACCCGTTCGACCAACTAAAATAAATGAGTCCAACTTCAATTTTGATATTGCGGTGAACCCAACTGATTTTCCAGAATTAAGTATCTATAAAGATGTATTATTCGAAGTAGAGCCTTCTGATAAGAATTTCACGAGTGAAGTGTACAATATTAAATGGTCGGATGCCCAAATTTCGGAAGTCATTAAGGGTAAGAAATATCATTTAACACTCACAAAAGGAACAGACATTCGTGTTTTTGAAGTTTACCCTGCTTTTAATGAAAAAAATTATCCGAAAGCAATGCTTGTTTTCGACAAAAAATTTAAATCCTACAATATTGAGTTAAATAAAAGACTGAAAAAAGAACAAGAAAAAAAGGTTGAGCTGCAGAAAAAAATAAATGAAATAGAAGAAGTAAAAAAAGAGCAGACCAGATTATTAAACCAATACCTCATGGAAACCCGCGACGGCGGAAATGAAAACTTTTCTACAACAGAAAACCTCATTGAAAAACAGCAACAAGTAAGCACCCGAACGAGAATTTCGAGAACTTTTGAAGTGCTTACTTTTGGTATTTGGAATGCGGATTGCACAATTCCAGCAAAACCAAAAGGCCAAACCATAAAAGCATTTTTTGTAGACGCTTTTGGTCTGCCCCAACTAATTAAAAAAGTACAACTATTAATTAAAAGCAAGAATACCGTTTACAATTATTCAAGCGTCCAATTTGAGAAGTTCAAATGGAACCCAAAAGAAACGAATACCATTGTAGCCATTACACATAATGGTAAAATTGGCATTGTGTCTTCTGAGTACATTAAAAACATTCCAACAAGCGACAAAGAGCACACCTTCGTTCTGGAATTAATTGATGGGAAAACAATTTCTAAACAGCAACTTCGAAAAAAAATAGAGTTAATTTAAGACCTTAACAAAAACAAGAGGTAATCGAATATAATAATTTGGAAATAAACATTTTATAAAAATTAATATCCAAATTAAAATGTCGTGAAAATCTACGAACACTTGTTGATTGTTACAAAAAAGACTTAAATATATCCGACCTAATATCATTGTGTGAGGTATGATAAACAGACGCTCCATCTTTAATTACCAGTACCTGCGGAGATGCATGCTCTACCTTAAATTCAGTAGCAATTTTATCACTGACATTTCTGTATTGAATCAAATCCAAATAGTATATCGGCATTTCTTCATCAAGATAATTCCACGAAGATTCTAAGCGCGACTTAGCCATTGTACTAATTGAGCACCGCGTACTGTGCTTAAATATAATTATTGGCTTATTCCAAGACTCAGAAATTATATGATCCAACTCAGAAAGTTCAGTCAACGTATGCCACTGAATTGTTGACTTACTTGGTGTTTTACTAAATAATTCCAATTTTACTTACTATTTTTTACAAAGCTAATTGCTTTATGTAAAAAAATCAAATCATTCCTTGCCAACTAACCTAACATATTGTGGAGTATAGTAAGACCATCAAAAAAGCTAAATCATTCCTCCTGATTATTAAATAATCATAAAATAAAGTTGGTATAAAATAATTGTTCAATTTGCATTTTTAAAAAACTGGAGCTTGATGTATATTTAGATAAATATTCAAAATGAAACCATTTTTCTTTTTTGGATTGAGCATCCTATCCATATCCATAATTAGCCAAACAACAGGTACCATCCAGGTTGAAAAAGAGCAAATTAAAGAACGGTATTCGGTGCAATTTTCTGGTCAAGAAAATGGACCATTAATATTGAAAGATTATTTAGTTGACAAATGTTTACTAAACAACAAAGGTTTAATCACTTCGTTTCAAGTTGTCATTGAAGACAACACCGCAGATTGGAGATTACTCAGTAATCAAGGAGGCTGTCTTACAGCAACCAATTACCAGGTTTTAGAACAGCTAGCAAGCGGTTCAAATATTGAATTCATTAATATACTTGGGCTTAATGATTCCGGAAATAAAATTATCTTTCCTGGAATGAAATTTGTAATTAAAAAATGAATATGAAATTTATACAATTTGCATTGTTCTTCTTAATCAGTGCATTAGCTACGAGTCAAGAGAATCAGGCAGTAGATTTAGAATTTGCCTACAACGGTGTATGGGAATCAGGAGAGATAATCATCGACCCTGAAATCACTTGCCTGGATATTCGAAATGGCAGACTGGCTTCGTTCAAGATAATTCTATTGATTAACAATGGTTCGTCAGTAAAGCAATTTGATGAAGTTGGAAAGTGTTTAAGTAAAAAAGCCCAAGAAGCGCTTAATTCTGCACCGGCAGGAACGCAAGTCATGTTTAGTCAAATGAAACAGATAACTGAAGATGGAGGCCGCAAAGAAATAAAAGGAAAAAACTATTTGATAAAAAAGTGATGAAATTGCCTTACTTACTTATGGTTTTATTCTTTAAATCCATAATTGCTGTTGGTCAAAATTCGGACCAAAAAACCGGCACCATAACCATACATAAAGCCACAAATAAGATTGAAGGACTTTATGGGAAAATGAGTGTCTATTCCACTATAAATCAAAACACAAACAAGGATGTAAAGAACCTTAAAAAAAATCATCGACGTTTTTTGAAATCACCGTTTGAGTTTTACTTTTTTTTCTTAGCCAACGGAACCCTTTACCAAATCGAATCACCAGATAATCCTCGTGCGATTTTATCACAAATCGAAGATAACCCGACTAAATTAAGACCTGTCCTAGCTTCATACACCTTGCTTGATTCAATTGTAAGCATAATGCCCTTATCGACAGAAAATATGGAAGGACAAGAACCTGCCAAGTCGGCCTATTTTGGGAAATTATCCAGTAATGCGATTTTGCTTTCTAATAATAACAACACCGAAATTCATCATTTTGAAAAGCTAGAATAAAACGAAAACCAACTCGATCACTTAAACGAACAGTGCACCGATTTTCATCCATTTCCAGGACAAAAAACAAAAAAATTAGCTTAGATTAAGATACACTTGTATCTTAATCACCGTTAATTCAATATCAAATGACTTATAACAATTTCGAATTTCAAGGGTACAATAAGTTTGACCTAATGGGTTATTCATGGACTTGTGACCAACCCAAAGCTAACGTACTTATTGTTCATGGCATGAGTGAACACGCTGGTCGGTATAATGCATTCGCAGAATTTCTAAACAATAATGGCGTCAATGTCTTTTCTTCAGATTTGAGAGGGCACGGAAAAACAGCTGGTTCTATTGAAAATGTTGGACTTTTTGCTATGGAAAACGGATGGCAAAAAGTGATACAAGATCAAAAAATACTCATAACACAAATAAGTCAACAAAATGACCTTCCAACATTTGTTCTTGGTCATTCTATGGGCTCATTTGTTGCACGTTCTTTAAGCTTTTCAGGTGAAAAACGAATTGCGGGCTACCTTTTTTCGGCAACTGCAGGAGACCCAGGCTTTCTGGGAAGAGCTGGAAAAATTATAGCGACAATAAACAGTCAATTGCTCGGTAAAAAAAATCGATCAAAATTGCTCGATAAAATGGCATTTGGAGATTTTAATAAAAAAATTGAAAATCCTAGAACGACAAAGGATTGGCTTACGAAGGATAATTCTATCGTTGACGAATACATGAATGACCCTTTTTGTATGCAACTTTTTACATCTCAATTCTACACAGACTTATTAGAGGGTGTTTTGACAGTCAATCACAACAATAATATAAAACGAATGGAAAAAGTGCCCTATTTATTATTCGCTGGAGAGATGGATCCAGTTGGCGACTACGGTGCTGGAGTTCAAAAAGTATTTCAAATGATGTTAAAAGAACAGCACAATGTACAGTTAAAGCTTTATGAAGATGGTAGGCACGAAATGCTGAATGAAACCAACAGATCAAATGTTTATGATGATGTTCTTAACTGGATTATAACGCAACTCACCTAATATCTTCAATAATGAAATCTGTTTATGTTCAAAATGTTTATTTTAGAGACTGTAAACTTCAGGAATAAAATAAAATGAAAAAAGCATCTATAATATCCATCATTTCTACCCTTTTTATTTTGTCGATAATCGGTTGCAGAAAGCACAACGAAGAAGAAGATTGTTATTATAAACCTATCTGGAGAACATGCGACAGTTACGACATTCCACCAACTGAATATATTTTGACCTCTACACTAGAAACAACTGATTTGTATCCTATACAACTAGACATTTATACGAGAACATTGGTATTTGGCATAGGTCCGCTTTACGACACCTTTTATCAAGATTCATCCTGGCAAACATATATTTTACCGGAAGGACGATATACCGCAGAAATTAAATTTTCTAATGACTCCATTGTGGAGGAAGAATTTAGAGTTTATTCAGGTGTAAACGAATATTGCGAAGGCACCTGCTATACAATCAATAATGATGAAATAAACATGCAAGATCCGGGCTAAATAGACTTGAATTTTATTTTGAAAGGAGCCCTGTTGAAAAACATTTGCAAAAATTGTACTTGTATGGTGAAAAATCAGGCCGAACTTTTTGCAAATTCGTTTTATGGTCCTGAATTACATCTGGGTTGCCTTTTTTTTAATTGCCTTCGTTGTTGCGATAGCTAAACTCATATACAGTTATTATTTATCAAGCAATTCGGAAATTCTAGGAGTTAGCCAAGAGTTAATCGATAAAAATAGACATGTTTTTGGAGACATTGTTAATGCTGTTTTTGAACGCGCTGAGCTTGGTTTTGAATTGTCTATTGGCCTCACAGGAATATTAGCACTTTGGCTTGGAATCATGAAAATTGGCGAGCAGGGAGGAGCCATTAAAATTCTTTCTAAACTAGTTGGTCCCCTATTCACCAGCATTTTCCCTAATGTTCCAAAAAATCATCCAGCTAGTGGGTCGATCGTAATGAATTTTTGCGCCAACATGCTTGGACTAGATAACGCGGCTACTCCGCTTGGGCTAAAAGCCATGGATCAATTACAAGCACTAAATCCCAAAAAAGACACTGCCTCTAACGAGCAAATAATGTTCTTGGTTTTGAACACTTCAGGATTAACAATAATTCCCGTTAGCATTCTGGCCTTAAGAACATCAGCAGGATCTGCAGATCCAACATCTGTTTTTCTTCCCATATTAATTGCGACATATTTCAGCACTCTTGCTGGCTTAATAACCGTTTCAATCATTCAAAAAATCAATTTATTCAAATGGATAATACTGGCCTATGTTGGTGGAGGTACAGTTTTGATGGCCTTATTGATTTGGTTTTTAGGCGGATTAGATCAGGCTGCACTTGGTCAATTTTCAAAAATTGCTTCAAGCACATTAATATTTTCAATAATAATTAGCTTTTTACTTTTAGCCATTCGTAAAAAAGTAAATGTTTATGAAGCATTTATTGAAGGAGCGAAAGAAGGTTTTAATGTTGCTATCAAAATTGTTCCCTACCTAATAGCCATGTTAGTTGGTATTGGCGCATTTACTGCTTCTGGCGCAATGGGTTGGCTTATTGATGGCTTTGCATGGTGTATCGCAAGCATTGGTCTCGACACTTCATTTGTAGATGCGCTGCCAACTGCTTTAATGAAACCACTAAGTGGTGGTGGTGCCAGAGCTATGATGGTTGAATCGTGGGGTGCGGAATCGAGCCTTGTCGATAGTTTTACTGGAAAACTTACATCCATACTTCAAGGATCAACAGAAACAACATTTTATGTTTTGGCAGTCTACTTTGGATCGGTGGGAATTAAAAAGACTAGATATGCAGTTAAAGCAGGCCTTATTGCAGATTTAATCGGCATTATAACCGCAATCATTTTAGGGTACTTATTCTTTGGAAGTCCTGACAGTGAGGGAAAAATTGACACTAAAGACGGAATTGCCAAAGCGCTATCTATTGATCTCAGCAATAATCAGTTTGATACATTTAATGGAGTAAACCTTACTGATTATGCGCAATACGAATTGGACTTTGGTGAGTACATTAAAGAAAAAACAGCACACAATGGACAGTTTTTAATCGATTCCGTTTATTTCGACGGCACAGGTTTTATTCTTGAGACCATGTATAGGGATAATCGCTCTTATTATAGTAAAGGAATCAAACAAAAATACCAACTGACCATAAAACATGGTGAACTTAAGTCTGTTTTCTATTTTGGGAATCTAAGGCTTGAAAAAGCAATCATAGACCTCAATGAAAAAGAACATTTCCAGTTAAATCAAGGGCAATAAAAAGATTCCGCACTGTATGCTGCAGAGTCTGAACAAAATAAAAGCCCATTGGTATATTGACCAAGTGAGAGCTCTTGAACTGAGTTCTTCTTAAACTTTATGAACGGATGCAAGGAAGATGGTCTTTCTAAAATAACTCTGGCACTAGCGGAGAAAATTCCAATTCCATTTGTAATATTCGTATACGTTGGTCTTTCTGTTACAATTCCGGAAACAGGCTCATTAATTTCAATAAAAGTACTCAGTTCCTCGTGCGAAGCAATTAACATAAATTCAATATTTCCTGCAACACGCTTTTCTACATTAGATACATCTTTTAATTGGTCGAGGTTCCCAAGGTATTCATAAAACAATTCCCCATTTACCACACGATCTAATTGACCAATTCCAGAAGCACTACTGGCCTCTTGAGACCCCTGATACCAATCGATGTACTTATCAGCACTACCTCCACTTGTATAGTGCTCCACATAATGAAACCGCAAATTTAAATCATAACGCTTAGCGTCTTTTCCTAAGCTCCATTCTATTTTAAAGTTATCGACATAATTCGAATTTGATAAGCCTGTACCATTCTCAAATTCTACACCTGAAATGAGCTGGTATTTGAATAATGTGGCAAAATCAAAAGTTCCAATCAAAGAGGTTGTAGATTCTACAACCGGTCGATTATCATCAAATTGAACCTTAACGGTATAAGTCGAGGTTTTATCTAAGGAGTCGGGAATGAAATAATAAACTTTTTGAGAATCTGTGTAATAGATTCCTGAATTATTATCTACTGGGACGTACTTCTCGTTCAAAAGCCAAGTCATTCCAGAGTTGTTTTCTTCAACTGTAACGGAAATATTATTGTACTCAGTACAGTCGTTTATAGCAGCATAATCATAATTATTACCGTCACCTAAAAACGACTTATTAACCTTTATCCATTGCGTATCTGCAGCTTGGTCAATTATTCCGTAAACAATAGTTGTTTCCTCTGGAACATTTAACTCAAAATCCGTTGAACAGGTAACGAAAATGAGCGTAACGACCATCAAAATTAATAAAACTCTTAATTCCTTCTTCATCAAAAAAATTCTTCCCCTTACTCGGTAAGGGAATTATTCGTTGCAAATGTAAACAACCAAGGTCATTAAAAAAACAGAGTTATATAAAAGGTCGTTTTTAGTGTACCAAAGGTTTAAAACAGAGAACAATCAATGCTTAACCGTTTCTTCTTTCAACTAATTAGTTTTAATCTGACCATCTTTTGTAGCTTTGTGAACAAATAGTATGGTTCGCAATGTTTAGAATCCACTAATTAACTTTAGCATGTCGACTTATAAAGATGTAAAAAGAATAACCACTCATATACTCCATGAGATGAAAGCCAAAAATGAAAAAATTTCGATGCTAACAGCATACGACTTTTCTATGGCTAAAATTATTGATAATGCTGGAATTGACGTCATTTTAGTCGGAGACTCTGCTTCTAATGTAATGGCCGGTCATGAAACCACACTTCCAATAACTTTGAATGAGATGATCTACCATGCTTCTTCGGTCGTTAGAGCAGTAAAAAGGGCATTAGTAATAGTAGATTTACCTTTCGGTACATATCAAGGCAATTCTATTGAAGCATTAAACTCTGCAATAAGAATCATGAAAGAATCCGGTGCTCATGGTGTCAAATTAGAAGGAGGGTCAGAAATTATTGAATCTGTTGAACGCATATTATCCGCAGGTATTCCTGTCATGGGGCATTTAGGTTTAACTCCACAGTCTATTTATAAATTTGGAACCTATGTGGTAAGAGCTAAACAAGATGAAGAAGCGGAAAAATTACTGGCTGATGCCCAGTTGTTAGAGAATTCTGGTTGTTTTGGTATAATACTCGAAAAAATTCCTGCTCAATTAGCTCATAAAGTTGCAAAAAGCATTAGCATTCCAGCTATCGGAATAGGTGCCGGCGGAGAATGTGATGGCCAAGTGCTTGTGAGCCACGATATGCTCGGAATCAACAACGATTTTAACCCTCGATTTCTAAGGAAATACCACAACCTTTATCAAGAAATTTCCGGAGCAGTTGGGTCCTACATCAAAGACATTAAATCTGGTGATTTCCCCAACGATAAGGAACAATACTAATTTGGTCTTTTCATTTCTGTTTAGTCGTCGTAAGGATTCCACTCCGCATAAAATTGCTTTAGATAACCCTCTAGAAAAGCATGCCTTTCTGCTCCTATTGACTTAGCAGTAGCTGTATTTAACAAGTCTTTAATTAACAGTAATTTTTCGTGAAAATGTGCGATTGCCGTACCTCCGTTCTGGTTGATATTCTCATAATTTTGATTCCAATCGACTGGATTTTCGGAATGATATATCGCATGCCCCTTATGACCAGAATAGGCAAAACAACGCGCTATTCCAATAGCTCCGATTGCATCTAAACGATCAGCATCCTGCACAACTTGTGCTTCAATGGATAATGAACTATTTTTCCCTTTAGACTTACTGTAAGAAACCGTCTCAACAATTGAAACAACTTCCTTACTTATATCAGCTGAATAACCTAGGCCATTTAGAAGTTGAGTAATTTGGAATTCTGCGGACTCTAATTCATTCAACTTATGATCACCCACATCATGGCACCAGGCAGCTGTTTCAACAATAAAGGAATCGGCACCTTCTAATTTCGCTATGTAATTCGCTGTATTTACTACTCTTTTTATGTGCCAATAATCATGAGCCGTTTCCTGGTTCTTAAATTTATTTAGAATTTTATTTTGTAGACCCCTTAATAACCTATCTTTTATCATAACTACCTCTCTCAATAAAAAGATTCGAATCCTTTTGAATTGTTAATAAATGCGCTAAATTTGCGCCCTTCTTCTTGTAAAGAAAAGCTTTACAGTAAAGAATAACAACTAATTAACCGGGTTTAGGACCCTTCTAAAATTATTAATTATGGCAGTTAAAATAAGATTGCAAAGACACGGTAAAAAAGGAAAACCATTTTACCATATTGTAGCGGCAGACGCAAGAGCGAAAAGAGATGGCCGTTACATTGAAAAAATTGGAACATACAATCCAACGACAAATCCAGCTAGCATCGATCTTAAAATTGATAGAGCTGTAAATTGGCTTCAAAATGGAGCCGTTCCTACAGATACAGCAAGAGCAATCCTCTCTTACAAAGGGGCTCTTTACAAAAATCACTTAGTAAACGGCGTTAGAAAAGGTGCGTTTGACGAAGCTGAAGCAGAAAAAAGATTTGAAAATTGGGCTACAGAAAAAAGCGCTAAAATTACAAGTCAGGCTGAAAGTATTGCAAAAGGAATACAAGAAAAGCAAGACGCCATATTTACTGCGGAAAAAGCACAAAACGAAGCTAGAATTAAAGAAATTGCGGCAAAAAATTCAGCTCTTGCAGCGGAAGTAGCAGCGGAAGAGCCTGCGGCTGAAGCAGTAACTGAAGATACTGCAGCTGAAGTAGCAACTGAAGAGCCTGCAGCTGAAGTAGCAGCCGAAGAGCCTGCAGCTGAAGCAGCAGCCGAAGAGCCTGCAGCTGAAGTAGCAGCCGAAGAGCCTGCAGCTGAAGTATCAGCCGAAGAGCCTGCTGCTGAAAAAGACGACTCTAAGTCGGAAGAATAAAAAATGAAGAGAGACGATTGCTTCGAACTTGGTCACATTACCAGGACAAGAAGTTATAAAGGAGAAGTCATCGTTTACCTGGACACTGATAATCCAGGAGAATATTTAGAAATGGAATCCGTTTTTGTTGAAATAAAACAACAATTGGTTCCATTTTTTATTGAGCAAATTCTACCGCATAAAAAAAACAATGTGCGCATTAAATTTGAAGGTGTTGACACAGAAGAGTCTGCGAAATCAATCGTGAAAAAAAAAATATTTCTTCCAGTTGTATTACTACCAGATTTAGACGCACAAGATTTTTATCATCATGAAGTTATCGGATTCTCTATAGAAGATATCAACTATGGAAACATAGGTGTTATTTCGGATATTGTTGAGAGTAATACCAATCCAATATTCAAAATTGATCACCCGAAAGGAATGGAAATTCTCATACCCGTAGCCGATGATTTTATTAAAAATGTGGATAAAGACAAGCACAAAATAATCACGAGTTGTCCCGAAGGACTAATCGAACTTTACATCAATGAGTGAGTCATTTAAATTCAAGGAATTTTCCATCCATCAAGAAAAATCCGCTATGAAAGTTGGAACGGATGGGGTACTTCTTGGGGCCTGGGCGAAAGCCAATAAAAACAATAGAATTTTAGATATTGGCACTGGAACTGGTTTGATTGCGCTGATGGCTGCACAACGATTTCCAAAAGCCACCATTGAGGCAGTTGAAATAGACCCAGTCGCAGCGTTAGAAGCCCAATCTAATTTCAAGCTATCTCCTTGGAAGGACAGGTTAATTCTTCACCATTGTAGAATCCAAGATTTCGCGTGTCAAGACTATTTTAATCTAATCATCTCTAACCCTCCGTTCTTTGAAAATTCAAAGCAATCCGGTGAAGAAATGAAAGACATAGCCAGACATACGGAACAATTAGCATTTACAGAATTAATTTTTGCAGCAAATAATCTCTTGAAGGAAGGAGGAACATTTGCAATCATAATACCAGCGACTAATAGTGCCAAATTTATTAAGCTATCTCAAGCACAAGGACTCTATTGTAATAAAAAATGCTTAGTAAAAAGTACTCCTGAGAAAGAACCAATAAGAACCATGCTCAGCTTTAATAAATACAAGACCGATTTAATTGAAGAGGAGCTTATCATTGAAGACAAAGGCAGACATAATTATTCCGAAGCGTATATTGATCTTACTAAAAAGTTTTATTTAAAGTTTTAACCTAAATTTATTTCCCTACTTTCTGTTTAATTAATCAAAAAGACCGAACTTCATTTGTAATGAAAAGAAGAGATTGGCTTAAGATTAGTGCTATCACTAGTATAGGCTTGGCTTTTGCAAAAAACACATTAGCTAAAACAGCCATTCACTATAATCGTAAATATCCTTTTTCGAAAAAAGATTTTGGTAATGAATTCATCTGGGGAGCGGCTTGTGCCGCCTACCAGGTTGAAGGAGCATGGAATGTTGATGGAAAAGGAGCCTCTATCTGGGACACTTTCACACATAAAAAAAGGAAGATTCACAACCATGACAATGGTGACCAAGCCTGCGATTTTTATCAAAACTACAAGAATGATATCGCCTTAGCTGCATCCTTAAATCTTGATGTATTTCGTTTTTCTATTTCATGGTCTAGAATATTCCCCACAGGGAAAAATACCATAAACACGAAAGGTGTTCAATTTTATCACCAGGTCATTGCTACTTGTAAAAAACAAGGCATAGAGCCATGGATTACCCTCTATCATTGGGATCTTCCACAAGCGTTGCAAGACGAAGGTGGATGGACCAATCGTAAAATACTGCATTGGTTTGAAGAGTATGTAGATTTTTGCACAAAAGAATACGGTGATGTGGTAAAAAACTGGATGGTAATGAACGAACCGGCTGCATTTGTTGGACTGGGTTATATGCTTGGCTATCACGCTCCAGGAAAAAAGGGTCCCTTTAACTTTCTAAAAGCTACACATCACGCATGTTTAGCCATGGCGGATGGTGGCAGAATAATTCGCAAAAACATAAAAGATGCCAACGTTGGAACCACCTTCAGTTGCTCACCGGTTGAACCTTACAAGAATAAAACAAATAACAGGAAAGCTGTTCAACGAATTGATACGCTAATTAACAGGCTATATATTGAGCCATCTTTAGGTTTGGGATACCCTTACGATGGATTCCCAGCTCTTAGAAGAATAGAAAATTATTTCGGGGAAGGCGACTTAGAAAGATTAAAATTTGACTTTGATTTTATCGGTTTACAAAATTATTTTAGGATTGTTGGAAAGAAAGCGATTTGGCCTCCACTTGTATGGGCAAAGGAAGTGCCAGCTAGCAAAAGAAATGTCCCAAAAAATGAAATGGATTTTGAAATTTATCCAGAAGGAATGTATGAGATTCTAAAACAATTTGGACAATACGACGGAATTAAAAACATTATTATTACCGAAAATGGCGTTTGTTTCAAAGACGAAATTGTTAATGGCAAAATCCATGATGAAGAACGGATTCAATTTTTCAAAGACTATCTGCAAAACATTCTGAAAGCGAAAAAAGAAGGTGTACCGGTAAACGGTTATTTTGTTTGGAGCCTTACGGATAATTTTGAATGGAGTGAAGGCTACGAACCTCGATTCGGGCTCATTTATGTCGACTTTGAAACTCAAAAAAGATACGTCAAAGATTCTGGATATTGGTTTCAAGAAATGTTACAAGATTAAACACAAACTCAGTCATTTCTCGCATAATCCTTTTTCGTTTTGAACCAATTCGAATGTCATCTGTACTGCATTGCATATGGAACAGAAAAACATCTTTAAACTTTTCAAAGACGCAAGGGATTTTCAAATCCTCTGGCTCTCTATTTTTCTTCTTTATGGAGTATGGAATCTACAATGGAATAATTTCGCAAGCTACGCCGTTATCTTTTCGTCTTGTTTAATCACTCAGGTATTTTGCAATTTCTTAGTAAGTGTTCCTAAGCCATCTGTTAAAAGTGCCATTATTACCGCACTCAGTTTATGTTTACTATTTAGTGCAAACTCTCTTTGGACTTTTGCCCTTTGCGGAATCCTATCAATTGCAAGCAAATTCTTACTTCGCTTGAATAAAAAACACATTTTTAACCCCTCACTATTTGGTATTGTTTTTTGTTTATTATTCACCGATGACGCGTGGGTAAGCCCGGGTAAATGGGGCAACGAATACTTATTGGTAGTATTCTTTATTGCTTGTGCACTACTGGTATTACTAAAAGTAGGCAGAATTGATACTAGCCTTGCATTTTTGGGCACCTTAATGACACTAGAATTTTTCAGAACATGTATCTATTTCAATGATAACATGTGGGTATTTCTTCAAAAATTCTCTAGTGGATCCATATTACTTTTTGCCTTTTTCATGATTACCGACCCCGTGACTACCCCAAGGTCATTCAAAGGAA
>Ga0115568_10002270_pt1 | contig 13397 bp, 13 predicted proteins | sample COGITO_mtgs_1204_FD_87296 | JGI IMG/M metagenome (GOLD analysis project Ga0115568, IMG submission 87296) | Pelagic marine microbial communities from North Sea - COGITO_mtgs_120426 | ecosystem: Environmental > Aquatic > Marine > Epipelagic | place: Germany:Helgoland, sampling site Kabeltonne...
CTTTGATTTCCGGAGGAGCAGGTTTTATTGGTGCACGCGTCACCAATGAGTTAATTAATATGGGCCATAAGGTAGTCGTGCTCGACGACCTCAGTGTTGGCAGTATTGAAAACATTCATGCCGATGCTTCTTTCGTAAAGGGATCTATTGAAGATTATACACTTGTATTAGAGCTTTTTGAGAAACATAAGTTTAATTATGTTTATCACCTCGCTGCATATGCTGCGGAAGGATTGAGCCACTTCATTCGAAGGTTTAATTATCAAAATAATCTAATTGGCAGTATAAATTTAATTAATGCATCTATTCTTTTTAAAGTAGAGTGTTTCGTGTTCACTTCCTCTATTGCCGTTTATGGCGCTACCGCTCCACCCATGAAGGAAACGGACACTCCACAACCCGAAGACCCATATGGCATTGCAAAATTTGCAATTGAACAAGATTTAAAAGCAGCACAAGAAATGTTCGGTTTGAATTACATAGTTTTCAGGCCCCACAATGTTTATGGAGAATACCAAAATATTGGTGATAAATATAGAAACGTTGTTGGTATCTTCATGAATCAATTAATGCAAGGTCAAGACCTCACCATTTTCGGAGATGGTTCGCAAACAAGAGCATTCAGTTATATAGGTGATATTGCGCCACAAATAGCATCAAGCATTTCAAATCCTTCAGCTATTAATCAAATATTTAATATTGGTGCAGACAAAGAGTATAGTGTAAAAGAGCTTGCCGAGAGCACCCAAATGGCCATGGGTCTCTCTGGAAAAATCAACTTTTTAGAGGCTAGAAATGAAGTGGTTCACGCATATGCCGATCATTCGAAAGCCAAGCTAATTTTCAATGAACCTGAAAGTACTCCATTAGAAATGGGCCTTAAAAAAATGGCGACCTGGGCCAAGAATAACGGTTCTCGAAAGAGCAGCACTTTTGGCAATATTGAAATCAAAGAAAACATTCCTGCTATTTGGTTAAAAGACTAACCCTTACAATTCAGATTGGTTCATATTTAAAAATGCTAAAAACATACTCAGTTTTAGTAATTTCGATTGAAATCAGTACCATTTGGTCGGCTGAACAATTGTTCCCTATTGACAATTAAATAACAGCAGCCGAATACAACATAGAGCAAATGCAAGAATTATTAATAATACTGACACCCTGAAATTTCGAAAATATTGTAGTTTCGCCATAAAAGACCCAGTGACCAACTATTGGAGAAAAGCAGAATCGTATTAAAAAAGTTTTATTCATAGCATTGCATAGACCGGACAGATCACCGGGACAAAGATTCAGGTTTGAACAATACTTTCAATCTCTTAAAGAAAATGGGTTTTCCTGTGAACTTTCTTACCTCATCAGCGAAGAAGAAGATCGTATTTTTTACTCAAAAGGAAACTACTGGAAGAAGGCACTATTGCTATTAAAGTATATAAAGCGCAGAAAAAAAGACGCCGCACGAGCTAACCAATTTGACATCATTTTCATTTTTAGAGACGCACTGCCTACTGGCTCTATTAAATACGAAAAAAAGATGAAGGCATCTGGTGCCAAACTAATTTATGATTTTGATGATGCCATTTTTATACTGAATGTTTCATCAGGAAATAAAGCGCTGAGTTTTTTGAAGAAACCTAAAAAAACCGGTAAAATCATTCAATTGTGTGATTTAATCATCGCTGGTAATCAATACTTGGCTAATTACGCAACTCAATTTAATTCCAATGTTAAAATAATTCCTACAACGATTGATACAAAAGAGTATACACGACACGAAAATAAAAATAAGGCGATCTGCATAGGATGGAGTGGCAGTGTTACTACCATTGAACATTTTAAATTGGCACTGCCTTTTCTTGAGGAAATCAAATTGAAATATGGCTCAAAAGTGTATTTCAAAGTAATAGGAGATGGGAATTACACCAATGAGCACTTAGCCATAAAAGGCATACCTTGGAATAAAAAAAATGAAGTAAAAGAATTGTCTGAATTTGATATTGGTATTATGCCTTTGCCGGATGATGATTGGGCGAAAGGAAAATGCGGACTAAAAGGCTTACAATATATGGCACTTGAAATACCTACCATTATGTCTCCAGTTGGTGTGAATAATAAAATCATTAATAACGGTATGAATGGGTTCATTGCAGCAACTAATCAAGACTGGATTGACAAATTGTCTATTCTTATTGATCAACATGAAACTCGAATCAAAATGGGTGCGGAAGCAAGAAAGACAGTCGTCGATTCATACTCTATTATTGCAAATGAAGACCTGTATCAGCGATATTTTAATGAAGTCCTAAAAGATTAAAAAATGTAAAAGAAAAGTATAAGTTTGCATGCGAACGGTATTACATAAAATTCAAGAATAGAATGAAACAAACAGCATTATCACAAAAACACATTGATTTAGGTGCCAAAATGGTAGAATTTGCAGGATATGCTATGCCTGTGCAATACTCTGGTGTTAATGAAGAGCATGAAATCGTGAGAAATGGAGTGGGCGTTTTCGACGTTTCACATATGGGTGAATTCATGCTTAGGGGAACAGGAGCTTTAGATCTTATCCAAAAGATTTCATCGAACGATGCTGAAAAACTTTTTGACGGAAAAGCACAATATGCTTGTATCCCAAATGAAACAGGTGGAATCATCGATGACTTCTTGACTTACCGCATCTCAAAAGATGAATACTTATTGGTTGTCAATGCATCAAATATAGAGAAGGACTGGAACTGGCTTGTGAAAAACAACACTTTTGATTGTGAAATGGAAAATATTTCAGACCAAACTTCCTTGTTGGCCGTTCAAGGTCCAAAGGCAGCTGAAGCCATTCAGGACTTAACCGATATTGATCTGGACTTGATGCCTTATTACACGCACCAAACATGCACTTTTGCTGGAATCGAAAACGTTCTGGTTTCTACAACGGGATACACGGGTTCTGGTGGATTTGAAATTTACTTTCCGAATGAATCTGCCAACCAAATCTGGGAGGCTATTTTTAATTCTGGCAAGAATTGTGGAATCAAGCCAATAGGACTAGCTGCGCGTGATACATTAAGACTCGAAATGGGTTTTTGTTTATATGGAAATGACATCGATGACAACACCTCGCCCTTAGAGGCTGGCTTAGGTTGGGTAACTAAATTCACTAAACAATTTACTAATGCTAATAATTTACTAGCAGAAAAAGAGAATGGTATCAAGAATCGGCTTGTTGGATTTGAGCTTTTAGATAGGGGAATACCAAGACACGGTTATGCCATTATAGATGTTAACGGCAAAGAAATTGGCAAAGTAACATCTGGCACAATGGGCCCATCAGTGCAAAAAGCAATTGGCCTTGGGTATGTACCCCATTCATTATCTGCAATTGGCACTGAAATCTTAATTCAAGTTAGAAACAAACAACTTAAAGCTAAAGTAGTTAAATTACCTTTTTATAAAGCAAACTAAAAATGGACCAAAGACCTTCGGTAGAAGTGTGTTTCACACCCAATTTGTATCCTTTGCATTTTGATGATGCTGATGTGGTGGTAGTTATTGATGTTCTTAGAGCTACAACAGCTATTTGTGCTGGCATGGCTAATGGTGTTAAAACCATTATACCCGTTGCGTCCATTGAGGAAGCACTAGAATACAGACAACGTGGTTATATTGTTGCTGCTGAACGAAAAGGCCAAGTGGTTGAAGGATTTAACCTGGGGAACTCTCCTTACAGTTGGATGAACCCAGAATTAATTGGCAAAACAGTAGTATTAACGACTACCAATGGGACACAGGCGATTCATACATCGAGAAGAGCCAATGAAATGATTATTGGGTCCTTAATAAACCTGGATGCAGTAGTTGATTATCTGCTTAAGAAAAAATTAAACGTAATGCTTCTTGGATCAGGTTGGAGAAATAAATTCTGTTTAGAAGACACCATTTGTGCAGGTGCTATAGCAGATGGTTTGCTTGCATCAGGAGATTTTAGATCAGAAGAGGATTCCACGATTGCTGCAAAGTACCTTTATTTAAGTGCCAAAGACAATTACTTAGGTTACCTCAAGGCATCATCTCACCGAAGAAGGCTTCAGGACCTAAACCTAAATGAAGACATAAAATATTGCCTAACACCTAATCAGGTGAATGTTGTTCCCATATACAAAGACGGCCGAATTTCCATTTAATCCAGCTCCATATTATTTCATAAATTTGAGTGTGACCAAACTATTTATTTTAAGTTCATTATTGGCTTTTTTTTCTTTTACATTCGAAAAAGAAAAAGTTAGTATTGAGCATACCTGTGCATCTTCTTGGGGATTTTATGGTCATAAACGAATCAATCGAATGGCAGTCTTCACGCTGCCTCCTGAACTGTTTTCATTTTACAAATCGAATATTGAATTCATAACGGAACACGCTGTTGATCCAGAAAAAAGACGATATTCGGCATAAGGTGAAGCACCCAGGCATTATATTGATATTGATCACTATGTAAGCGGAAATGAAGATCCATTTAAGGTTGTACCAGAGAATTGGGATGAGGCCGTTAGGAAATACACTCAAGATACTTTAGAAGCCTATGGTATCGTCCCCTGGCATATTGAAGTAATGACTAACAGATTGACCAAAGCATTTAGAAATAATGACTTAGATAACATTCTGCGACTCTCAGCTGATATTGGTCATTACATTGGTGATGCGCATGTTCCATTACATACTACAGAAAATTATAATGGACAACTAACTGGACAGCTCGGCATACATGGCTTTTGGGAATCCAGAATCCCAGAGCTAATTGCGGAAGATTGGGATTATTTTGTTGGCCAAGCATCTTATATTGAAACACCTTTAAATAGGGCTTGGGAAATCATTCAACAAAGCCATTATGCATTAGATAGTGTTCTTGCTTTTGAAAAAGAACTAACAACTACTTTTGATACGGATAAAAAATACAGTTTTGAAAACCGAGGAGCCGTAATCATGAAGGTGTATTCAATTGAATTTACAAAAGCATATAATGCCAAACTAAACGGCATGGTTGAACGAAGAATGCAACAATCAATTCAAGCTGTGGGTAGTTTTTGGTACAGTGCCTGGATAAAGGCTGGGAAACCAGACTTAGAAAACCTCTTAAGTAAACCCATTTCTAAAAAACTTGATGCGGAATTCTCAAGGGTAAACGCAGCGCATAAAGCTAAAAAAATTAAAGGTCGTATTCATAACGAGTAACAAAATGAAACCAATAAATCTGATTACGATAGTATTCCTATTATGCTGGATTCCATTTTTCCATGGTCAAGAAAATCTGAACGTTTATAAAAACAATCACTCACTTACCTATGAAAGAACTATAGGTCTGTATCAAAAACTTGCAGAAAAGCACGAAGCGGCTGTTTTACTAGAGATGGGTAAATCTGACTATGGTAAACCGATCCATCTTTTTATCATTGACCCGTCAAAAACATTTGATCCGAATAAAAACGATAATCAAGTAGTTCTTTTAATCAATAACGGCATTCATCCTGGAGAACCTTGTGGCATTGATGCGTCCATTAATTTTGCTAATAACCTTTTAACCGACCCCAATTTTAATCAGAAAATGTCAAATACTGTTATCGGCATTATCCCTATTTATAATGTAGGTGGTGCATTAAACAGGGGATGCTGTAGTCGAGCCAATCAAAATGGACCGGAAGAATATGGATTTCGAGGCAATGCTAAAAACCTAGACTTAAATCGAGATTTTATTAAAATGGATTCTAAAAATGCAGCGGCATTTACTACTATTTTTCATTTTCTTGATCCCGATATTTTAGTAGATACACACACTTCTAATGGTGCTGATTATCAATACACCATGACTTTATTATCGACACAATTAAGCAAATTGAATCCCAAAGTCAGTGAACTAATTAGTACTAAACTTTTGCCCGTAATACATACTGAAATGAGTAACAAAGGTTACCCGATTTGCCCATACGTCAATACAATGAAAACCACACCGGAAAGTGGTATTTACGATTATCTTGAAACCCCTCGTTATTGTACTGGTTATGCCGCATTATTTAACACCATTGGCTTTACAACCGAAACACACATGTGGAAACCGTTTTCAGAGCGTGTTCAAAGTACATTTGAGTTTCTAAACACCATTCAATCCTATGCAAATGTGCACAGTAGCGAAATAATTGCAGTAAGAAAAAGTGCTTTCGAATTCCAACATAATCAGGATAATTTCCCAATCAGTTGGAAATTGGACACTGCACAATTCGAGATGATTGAGTTTCTTGGATACGAATCAGAAAAATACGTCAGTGAAGTTACGGGACTTGAAACCTTTAAATACAATCGAAATAAGCCGTGGAAAAAAAACATTAAGTACTACAATAAGTATCAACCGGTAGATTCCATAAAAAAACCAAAATACTATATCATCTCTCAAGCATGGAGTCAAATTATAGAACGGCTGGTAATAAACAACATCCAAATGACCAAGTTTAAAAATGACACCTCCTTTGTAATTGATGCCTATTTCATTGATGATTACGAAACAAATAGCTGGCCCTACGAAGGGCATTATTTGCATAAAAACATTAAGGTTAGCCAAAAAAAGCAGCTCATTTCATTTTCAAAGGGCGATTATTTAATTCCAACAGACCAACCCTATGTAAGATTCATTTTGGAAACCTTGGAACCTCATGCGACGGACTCTTATTTTTCATGGAATTTTTTCGATGAAATCCTGCAACAAAAAGAATATTTCTCTCACTATGTATTTGAAGAAAAGGCAGCTAAGATTCTTCTTGAAAACGCTGAGTTAAAACAAGCCTTTGAGTTGCAAAAACAACATGACGAAGACTTTTCTAAGAACCATTGGGATCAACTCTATTGGATCTATAAGCACTCTGACAATTACGAACCATCCCATAGAAGATATCCTGTGTTCAGGATTAATTAAGGAAATTCTAGTCCTTTTTTTTCTCTTTTTTTATTCTTTTTTTTCGTTTGTTCATTACCTCTCTTCCGTCTAAAGTCTTGGGTGTATGATCTTCGTAAGTTAAGGTGCCCGATTCTATTTCTCTAACAACTAGTTCAATATAACCATCATCATTCTGCGGATCATAGTGCCGTTTTAAATCTGCACCACCCAATCTAGATATGCCTTGCCATAATTGTGCTTTAGTTTTTCCTAAATATTCAGCTAAAAGAGTGTAGGCCATTTTATCTGTTTCTCTTTCAATTAATTTTATCATATAAAAGCTGCGCGTTACGGACATTTCTCGAATATCATCACCGAACTCCTTTTTGATGATTTTTTTAGCTTTTTTTATGTATTTCTTCTTCTCCCGTTTTGAATCCATAAGATCCATCTCTCGGTCGTATTTGTCCGATAGTTCTTTTACTAAAATTGCATAATAATATACTTTGGGCACAAAAGTTTTCGCATGATGATAATTTTTCCAAAAATCATCTGAACCGGCTCCGACAGGCACCGCTGGTAGCTCATCGTAAAATACAGTATCGCCTTTATAGATGGCCTTCTTTACTTGCTTCTTTTGGGTTTGAGCAACTATTAAAATCGGAAACAGGCATACAATTAGAACGAACTTTGGCATAACAACAGGAAATAAATAGTTTACCGTTCTTATTGCTAACAGGTTACGTTAAATTCTGTTAAGTTTCCATTTCGAAATTTGTTCATCTGCTATATGGAATCCAGATCGCTTGTGATCATTAAAATACTTTACCGCAAAAAGTTTTGCAATTTCTGCTTCATCCTCGAAGTAAACATCTAGCACTTCCGGGTCTGTAAAATGCTCATCCACGAATTTAGTACTGAAATTCCCAGAGCGAAAAGCCTCATGATCAATTGCATAAGAGCAAAATGGCAAAGTGGTTTCAACTCCGACGACTTCATAATCTTTTATTGCACGGAGCATTTTTGATATGGCTTCATCCCTTGAGCTACCATAAACAATTAATTTAGAAATCATTGGATCATAATAAATGGGTATTTCCATACCTTCCTCAAAACCATCGTCTACCCTGACACCCATACCAGATGGTCTCCGATACCTTTCCAATTTCCCAATATCCGGCAAAAAGTTATTTCTAGGGTCCTCCGCATATACACGCACCTCGATTGAATGGCCACTGATACTTAAGTCGCTCTGTTCAAAAGGCAATTTATTTCCGCTAGCAATATTTACTTGCTCTTTCACTAAATCTATACCCGTAATCATTTCCGTTACTGGATGCTCCACTTGTAAACGTGTGTTCATTTCAAGAAAGAAAAATTCGCCATCTTCATATAGAAATTCAACAGTTCCTGCTCCATAATAATTACAGGCCTTCGCTACATCACAAGCCGCCTTACCCATTTTAGCCCTCAATGCATCCGTCAAACAAGAACTTGGCGCCTCTTCAATTACTTTTTGGTGTCTTCTTTGGATGGAACATTCTCGATCAAATAAATACACGACATTCCCAAATGTGTCAGCTAAAATTTGAATTTCAATGTGTCTTGGTTTTTCTACAAAACGTTCAATGAATACAGACCCGTCACCAAAAGCACTAACTGCTTCGGAAACGGCACGATTCATTTGTTCTTCAAATTGACTTTCGTCTTCCACCACACGCATCCCTTTTCCTCCACCACCTGCAGATGCTTTGATTAAAATAGGAAATCCAATTTCTCCCGCCCGCTTTTTTGCTTCAGCAATGTCGGTTATGGCTTGATCAGTTCCCTCAATCATTGGAATATCATAATTACGCACGGCATCCTTAGCAGCAAGTTTACTGCCCATAACTTCCATAGCTTCGGGCGATGGACCAATAAAGGTGATTCCCGCTGCCGTTACCGCTCTTGTAAAGTCAGCATTTTCAGATAAGAACCCGTACCCTGGATGGATTCCGTCGACCTTCAAATCTTTACAAATTGCAATTATTTTATCGCCCCTAAGATAACTCTCGCTACTTGCTGCTGGGCCGACACACACTGCCTCATCTGCATATTTAACGAATGGTGCATTCCTATCTACTTCAGAATAAATCGCTACAGTTGCTATCCCCATTTCTTTGCAAGAACGCATTATTCTCAATGCTATTTCCCCCCTATTTGCAATCAGTATCTTGTTCATTTTTTTTATCTGAATTAATTCAACAATTATCCAACGTTTTTAAAGCTGACTAATTTCTAAATCTGGGATAAATATACTAAGTAAAGTGCTTAACCTAAAATTGAACTAATTGCATGGATTAGAAATGAGAAAAGATGCCAAGTTACCGCTGCACTTAATCAAGAAAAAAGGACCGGAAAAAATCCATTCCTAAACGTGCGTAATGCACAAATTACCTGTTTAACTCACTTTTACAACAAGGGCTAAATTCTCACCGCAGCAATTGGTTTTGCTAAGTAATATAGAAATTCCATTAATCGATTTGCATTAGAAGCAACTTCAATTAGTCGTTGCTCTATTATCTTTTGTTGCGTTTTATAGAGGCTTGAAACTATCTCTATTAATCGGAATAAAGGAATGTAACACCAATCACCGTTATTGGTACTTATTATTAATTCTCTTTTTGTATCAATTCCATGGTGATCCAATGCCGAAATCATTCTTTCTCTCAATTCCATTAACATATCGTTTTATCTTTTGAATATTAATCCAATATGCGTGCCAATAATTCTTATTATTAGTACAATCTATAAGTATTGAATGCGGATATTTATTCTACCACTTAACCGAAACTATTAATAACTACTTCAAGTGTTAATTGTTTTTACTTGGTTTAAGCCTCGTTGAACCATACTTTTGAAGAAACAACGCAACAGTAATGAAATTCTTTATAGACACCGCAAACCTAGATCAAATAAAAGAAGCCCAAGACCTTGGAATTCTAGATGGCGTAACTACTAATCCTTCTCTCATGGCAAAAGAAGGAATAACTGGACACGACAACATAAAACAACATTATGTCGACATCTGCAATATTACAGTTAATGGAGACGTAAGCGCTGAAGTAATCGCCACAGATTTTGATGGAATGGTCCACGAGGGTGAAGCACTTGCTCAACTTCATCCTAACATCGTCGTAAAAATCCCGATGACAAAAGATGGCGTTAAGGCGTTAAAATACTTTTCTGATAAAGGAATCAAAACGAATTGCACACTTATTTTTTCAGCAGGTCAGGCACTTCTAGCTGCTAAAGCTGGGGCATCTTATGTTTCTCCTTTTGTAGGTAGATTGGATGATATTTCAACAGACGGTTTGGGACTAATTGCTCAAATTAGATTAATTTATGATAACTATTTGTACGATACAGAAATCTTAGCTGCTTCTGTTCGACACCCAATGCACATCATCGAATGTGCAGAAATTGGCGCAGATGTTATGACTGGCCCATTGAGCGCCATAACCGCACTATTAAAACACCCTTTAACAGACATTGGCCTGGAGAAATTCTTAGCAGATTATGCGAAAGGAAACTCATAAGCATGCTGATTGAAATCCACCCTGAAAACCCAGAAGACCGAAAGATTGAAGAAGTGGTTAATTGTTTGAAGCGTGGCGGTGTAATCATCTATCCTACCGATACCATTTACAGTATTGGTTGCGACCTCAAAAACAAAAAAGCCATTGAACGAGTGGCTAAATTAAAAGGAGTAAAACTACGAAATGCGAATTTTTCGTTAATCTGTTTCGATTTAAGTGCCTTAGGAGATTATACAAAACAATTTGGTCGATCAGTATTTAAAGCTATGAACAAGGCGCTACCTGGCCCCTTTACTTTCATCCTTAACGCTAGTAATAAAGTACCAAAACTATTTGATACGAATCGAAAAGAAGTTGGTATTAGAATTCCAAATAATAACATCGCAAGGCAAATTGTGCAAGTTTTGGGCAATCCCATTATCGCTACTTCAGTGCATGATGATGACGACGTATTAGAATACACAACAGATCCAACTTTGATTCATGAAAAATACGAACACTTAGTTGATTTAGTGATTAGTGGAGGATATGGAAACAATCAGCCTTCCACCGTTGTCAATTGTACCAACGATGTAATTGAAATCGTTCGTGAAGGGATTGGAGACACGGAATTACTGTATTAAATCACGGGTACTAAAGCTCTTGATATTCCATCATCAAATTCCTGTACCCTATTAAATCCTCTCGATTTAATTCGTTCTCATCGCAATTAATCATTATCGAAAGTAAATAATCAAGGCTTTCGCATTTTGCAGCATCATCCATTTCTTCGACAGGTGCTTTTTCCTCTTCAACAGGTGTTTCCTCTAATTCCTCTTCTTCTTCATTAACTACTTCTTCAGGAATAGGAATATTGAAAGACCCCTTTTCTTCAAGATGCTCATAGGTAAGTCGTATAACCTTGGTAAGACTCGGGTCTTCCTCTTCAATAGCAAAAGGTCGTAATTTTTTTAAGTTCACTACCAATTTCTCCGCCACTATACCTGACTTTGAAATTTCCTTTTTCATTTGATCAATTATAGCAAGAGCTTCCTGATTTTTCATAATTCTTAAATTTTACTTGGCGAAAATATTGTTTCCTTTCGACATTCTCAATTTTGAATTAAAAAACTTACCAACTTTTTTCCATTGTTAGTTCAAATGAGCACCTTAAATTCGCAACATGACTGTAGACCAAGAAGCGCTCACCGAGCACTGTTTAGAAATTGCTAAAGAAATGCTTGCACTGAATCATGAGTTTTATCCCTTTGGGGCATTTATCGGTAAATCGGGAATTGTTCACCCTATGGGAATAGAAATAGAATCAAAAAACATTCCGAATAACGGCAGTCTAATTGAACAGCTTGTTGCACTTGCCACATTGGAAAATTTTGAAACTTACGCTTTATGCTATGAAGTGAGTGTTCAAATGGAAGCATCTGAAAATCCAAAAGATGCCATATGCGTTGAAATAAATAATGTTAAGCTACCTAAAGTTTATTTACCCTTCGATAAGTCAGAAGAAACACTAACTTTTGATCAAGTATTTGCGGTGAATCAATAATTGAATTTAGTTCAATTGAAAAAGTAATTGATCTCCTGTAGTTACGGCTAATAAATCGGATAATTTTTATAATATTCCTAGACAAACTTTAACTCGAATTATCTTTTTAACGGCCTCATCCACTCGACGTTGAAAAGATTCGCTAATTTCATATTTACGAAGTAAATTTTGAATTTCTTTATTTTCGTCAACAGGCATCAGGAGAATGTCGCAGCCAGCATCAACTGCTTTTATTCCACAATCGGTTACGTTCCTCACTCCCCCCATATTCATGGCGTCCGTTACAATTAAGCCTTTAAATTTAAGCTCCTCTTTTAGCAAATTAGTTACAATTTTTTTTGAGCAGGTTGCCGGCAAACCACTCGTGCCGTATTTTGGATTATTCTTGACTGCAATGTGGCCAACCATTATAGAAAGTACTCCTGCACTAATTAATGACTTATAATTAACCGCTTCTTGTAATATTCCGTCAATATAAACCAACTTTTCATGGGTATCTCCATGAACCAATCCATGTCCTGGAAAATGCTTTGCTGTCGCAATTACACCCATTTTTTGTGAGGCCTGTATAAAAGCATTGCTCCATAAAGAAATTGAATCGACATTGGACCCGAAGCTTCGGTTAGTGATTGCTGCGTTCATATTACCTTGATCAACAACGGGCGCAAAATTATAATTGATTCCAATATCTACAAGATCACTTGAAATGGAATTAGCAGTATTGATCACTTCTATTTCAGATTGGTGTTCGTTGGCTTTTGGAACCTTAGCACAACCCTTAATTTTATATCGAATTAATGAAGGTTCAGCGTCTGCGCTATACAAAAAGGGCAAATTCCCATATAATTTACCAATAGAATCAAGTTTAATAACCAGTTGTGAAAATTCAGCTTTAGTGCCATTAAGGAGAAGTATACCACCGACTTTACGCTGTTTTATTAAATCTATGACTTCAGAAACAGGTTTTCCGTGTTTACCAACAGCAGGCATTATCATTTGAGCAACTTTTTCTGTATTTGACAATTGCCAAAATATTGAATCAACTTTACTCTCCAATTGCACATCAGAAGAAAAAAACATCTCCAATTTATTCTGAGCTAAACAATTGGCAATGAAAAGAAGATAAATAGCAACCAACGTGATAAATCGCATGAATTCAATTTTCTTACTGGCCGCTCACCGACAGCGGTCCTGTAAATTCGACACCGTTCGGGTCAACAACGACATAAAAATAAGTTCCATTAGGAACCCTCTCTCCTGTACTTGTTCGACCATCCCAATTATTTAGATAACGAGTTGTTTCAAAAATTTTCTGTCCCCATCTATTGTAGACTGCTACATAACTGTCAGGTAATAA
>Ga0115568_10002272_pt1 | contig 13392 bp, 11 predicted proteins | sample COGITO_mtgs_1204_FD_87296 | JGI IMG/M metagenome (GOLD analysis project Ga0115568, IMG submission 87296) | Pelagic marine microbial communities from North Sea - COGITO_mtgs_120426 | ecosystem: Environmental > Aquatic > Marine > Epipelagic | place: Germany:Helgoland, sampling site Kabeltonne...
CCAAGTGTGGGTGTAGAAGTGCGAAACAAAAAGTCAATATTGGAAGTAGTCTAGGCATCGTATAAGATTTATTCAGTGACAAAGCTATTAAAACAATGAGAAATAATAGTAATGCCAAAGCGATTAGATGTAAATGATCTTTATTGGTACATCAACAAAAGAACGAATGCCAAAGCACCAATATTTATTTGTCCCCTTTTCCAAGACTAAATTGGCTTTATTCTTATTTTCGAACTTTATGCTCCCATTTTTTTACTCACCTTTGGCAAGCTAACCAGTATGAAAATTGTATCAGTAAACATAGGAAAAAGAAGAGAAGTCCTGCTCAAGGGTAAAACAATCGAGACGGGGATTTTTAAAGCTCAGGTTAATGAGGCTATCTTTCTAGATGCACACCATGTAATGGGAGACACAATAGTAGACAGGGTGCATCACGGCGGGATCAATAAAGCGGTTTATGGATACAGTATGAAGCACTACAGCTTTTGGCAAAAAAAGTATGATTTTGTGCAAACCAATTTTGGTCTTTTTGGAGAGAATATAACGTTTGATTGTTTAGATGAAACAAAGATATATGCGGGAAACGTGTACCAATGTGGAGATGTGATTATAGAAGCTACTGAACCTCGACAACCTTGCTTTAAATTAGGTTTGGTTTTTAAAAATCAAAAAGTGGTCAAGGAATTTTGGAATTCGAATAAAAGCGGAGTTTATTTCAAAGTTCTGCAGAATGGAAGTGTTCGGGCTGGTGACGAGTTTATTTTGGTAAAGGAAGCAAAGGACAATCCAACTATTGCTGAAATTTATTCGAATTACAGAAAGAAGAAATCGGAATAGCATGATGCTAGATGGCTATTCCTCGTTTACTTTGAAAGGGGGATAAAAAACATACTCCCACTTTTTTACCAGAACGGATATGGAATGGGCAATAAAAAAGGAAGCGAAAACATCGATGCTGTAATGTCCATGTGCCATAAGTACTATTCCGACCATGCAAATGCTGTACGCAATTATGAGATTTTTGACAGGCTGCCTTTCGATAATTAATGCCACCAGAAATGGCCCTCCGACGTGCCCTGAAAAGAACATGTCTGCACTAAAGTTGAACCAAGACAGGCTTTCGGGAATATTGATTGCGCTTTCCGGTGGCCCAAGATGTGTCAAGGAGATAAAAAAACACCGAATAAAGACAAATAGTGCTAACGACCAGCAAATAAAACTGAGCTGCTTTGGATTTACCAGAAGAAAAACGATTGTACTGATCCAGAAGAAAAAAACTGCCCAAAAAAACAAGAAATTAAGCTCAAACACAGGAATTAAATCTAGAAACAGGTCTCCTACAGCTGTTTTTGAAACAGAATCTACCCAAGTTGAAACAAAATAATTAAGAAATAACGAGCTAATTAAAACCAGGATGCCAGAAAGCAGTAACCAACGCCTTTTTTTGACACTGATTATCGATTTCCATTCTTGCTTAATGGAGTTTGTAAATACCAATGAGTAACCTTTATCATTCAAGTTAATTTTTTTTGAAATGAAACACAAGGTGAAATGACACGTAATGATTTCAGCCATATAATTATAGCGCACATTAGCGATATGAATCAGATTCTTTCCGAACTAAAAACAGCTTTAATCGATCTTGTTGATTGACAAGCTGATTAATAAACGCCGTGTCACCGGAATTGTCTACATCGAATTGAAGATCCCAAGTTAGTACATCACAGTTTGGGAATTGCTGTTTAAGTATTGAATAAGCATCGAATTGCTGTGAGAGTGCGCTTGGTCGCACGGTATTAATTAATGGAATGAGCGAATCAATCGCTTTGCGCATATCAACTTCAGAATAATTTTGTAGGTCTGGCAAATAAAAAGCAGTTCGAAATTGTAATTCAATGAAACTTTTTAATGCATCAATTTTTGGACTCTCGACCACTACTTTATCAGGAAGATTATATTTTAATACAATGTTTTGCATGCGCAAGGCTGCATCATTTTGATTAAGTGAATCCAGATTTTTAAGATCAAACCAGTAATAGTAATCTTCTGGGTTCTCGATTGAGGCTAATAGCCGTTCAAGCGATAACCCTTCGCTTTTTGCTGGCGGATGATTAACATCGAAGGTTTTGGTTGTTGAGTCGAACACCAGATCTATTTCAAAACCAGCGAAGTCGTCTTTTACCTCCATCAACCTTTCAATTCCATTAACTCGATGACACAGTATTTTGGATTCAAAATGGATATCATTTGCCGTGAAGCAAGGTTTAGGGTTCTTACGTGCGCTTGTATCGATAGGTGATGGTGAGAGTAGACTTCTGGTTGTATCTGTTAAATCACAATGCACATCGTAGAGGTCTGATGCAGTATGAATAAAATTTGCGGTGTTATGTTGTGAATTGACATTGTTTTTTGCCCTTTTGAATATGTCAGCATTCTTCATTTTGTACGGTTCATTCGTCCATAAAAGAAACGGGATATCGACCATATATTTGGACTGAATGACATCGGAATGTCCATGAAAATTCCGATAATCAAATACTTCGTCACCATGGTCAGAAAAATAGAGTAGCGAACAAACTCCTTGAACCGCCTTTAGGCTATCGATCAAGGCCGCAACCAGGTGATCATTGTACCGCACGGCATTGTCATAGCTGTTGATATGTTTTTGTTGTATAGGGGTTAAATATGATGCGTTGTTCGTTGCTTTAAAATGGTTGAACTTTTCAGGGTATCGATCAACGTAGCTCATGTGTGCGCCCATCAAATGAACGAAGATCACTTTGTTACCCATCCTATTTATTGCGTTCTTAAAAGGCTGAAGTAAAATTTCATCATAGGGTTCACTTCCACTCATGGTATTACTAAATACTTTTTGGTCTGCTTTACTAGCAAGCACAGAAACAGGAGTTTCAAATTTCCCTGATAGCGCCTGATTGCTTAGCCAAGTTGTGTGATATCCAGCTTGATTAAAGAGGTCGAGCAGTGTTCCGTCTTGTAAGTCATAATTATTGGAGTCTAAAGACTTAAAGCTAAGCACCTTTTCTAATGCCGGAAATGTATGCGCATGTGGACTAGACACTTGACTGAAAGAGATGATATTACGGTTAGCAGAAAGCTTAGGGTTTGTAATCCGGGAATAAGCATAAAGACTCATGTGATGTCTGCTTGTTGATTCGCCAATCACAATTACATGTGTTTCATTTTCATGGTTGTACTTCTGCATGAAACCACTGAACTGAACTGGTTTTTCAAGTAGCTTGACAAAGCGATCTTGCTCTTGTAAAAAAGAAAAATAAGCGTTGAATCCCCCAGCGATAGAGCAGGTCTTAAAATTGGCAGGCGCTAATCGATTTTGGTACGACAATGTGAAAAAAGCAGCTAGGCCAACAATCATTAGGGACCAATAAACACCCATCGATTTGGGTATCTTAATTCGACGCAATAGTTGGTGCATAATTGCCATTAGAAGCCAAAAACCCACTACAATCAAAAAGTCAGCGAACCCAAAAAGGTTATCCAATAATGCCCAACTTTCATTGGTGTTCGTTACAAATAAAGAGAAAAATGTAGCGGAATCTGGAAAACCATGAAATTCGATTACGTGCCATAATTCAGCACCTGAATACCCCAGAACAAGAGCACCAATAATTGCCGCATAAATACGAATTAACGGGCTAGAAAACAGCATCGGCAAAGACAATACGGCTGCAAATACGAAATAAATACATTCATATTTTAGTAAGTGTTTAAATGAAAACCAATCACTTTCTAAAAATTGGAAGTAGTTTACTAGCCTAGGCAAGCTTACAGAGAGAAACAAGAGCAATAACCAATATAGTGCTTTGTGGTAGTTCAATTATTAATGGATTTTTGATGCCGCCTAAAATGAGCAAATAAAATCAATGAGCAACCTCGAATATCCGTTAAACGCGGTTAAAGGAAGTGTTTCTCCCTTATCGTAGATATCGTGATAGGCTTTTATTCCACCTAAAGTATAGATAAAAAAGCAAGGAACTTGTCTTTGCGTAAACCAATAATGGTCAGAATTGGCAGCTCTACCGCGCACATTGACTTTGCTTAGGTGTTGATTTTTGACATTGATTTTTGCTAATTTTTTGAATTGCTTTTTATGGAGCGTTCCATTTACAACGGTAATTCCTTCATCTCCGGTTCCAGAGATATCACAATTGATTAAAAATTTGATTTCTTTTAAAGGGAAAAGAGGGTTTTCAACATAATATTTAGAGCCTAAGATTCCAATTTCTTCTGCAGCAAAAGCCATGAATACCATCGTGTATTCAGGTGGATTAGAGGTATAGTATTTCATAAGATACAAGAGCATTGCGATACCACTCGCATTGTCGTTAGCTCCTGGGAATAAAACAGAGTCAGCAATTTCTCCAAGGTGATCATAATGCGCAGAGATACAAATTTTTTGTTTCTTTTTTCCAGGGATGAATCCCACAATGTTTTGCGTTTTTAACTCTTCCATTAATACCGCTGAGATATCTAATTCAGCTTCCGTTGCATGATCAATGAACGCCCGCTTCACATTAACTATCGGGTGCGCCTGTTGTGTTTGTGAAACGGAATGGGTTAACTTTCCATCAGTAACCCATAAAACAGGAAAAAATCGGGCGAAGTAAGATTTTAATTCTCTAAATGCCCGAAGAGAATCCAGGTTTTTTGTTCCGCCTGGGTCAATGACAAGCGCTTCAATTGGGAAATTTTCAATTTCAATTTTTCGCGGCAATGATTGTAAGTTGCTTTTGTCAAGCCAGGTTAATTGAAATATTCCTGAAGCTGACCCACATTGTGGTGCGGGAAGAAAATCTTTGCCTGGAATTAACTTTTTCCCATTAATTTTCACACCGCATTTTTCAGGAAAAGTATTCGCATTTATATTAAATTCCTGAGTAAAACTGTCGCCATATGACTGTAAACCAAGCTGTTGGTATTTTTCTTGTAAATAGGCTGCAGACAGCTGAACCCCGTTATTTGTATAGCCTCTACCGTGAAGCTGCTTTGAGGTCAGTTCTTTTACCACTTGCATGGCAAATTGTTGCTGAGCGAAACAAAAACAACATAAAGAGCTCAAAGAAATAACGAATAATACCCGCATTTATCCTAGATACCGACGTTCAACTAATTCCATAAATCGAACAACTGATTGGTTTTCCATATCCCAATTGTATTTTACCATTAGGTTGTTTTTAATGTAATTGTCCGCGTCTAAAAAGCTATCGAATTTATTAAGCTCAGACAAGGAGTTATGAAATTCATCTCTTTCACCTTCAAAAAGGTCGTTCATGAATAAGAACTTTTGATTGATTCCGATTGCCGTAATAAGATCATTTATGGGTTGTTTTTTCAGTTTTTCAGACAAAGAAGCAGCGCTAGGTGAAGCATTAAGCTTTTCATTTAAGCTCTGATCATCAGTTGGTATTTCTGGTTCATTAACCTCTTCTTTACTTTCTTTAATCGCATCAAGTAAATTGGTTTGATTCTCGGGAACGGTGGGTTCTGAAGCACTAATTTTAATTGCAACAGGGATATCGGCATCTTCAGTACTGGCTTCACGATTTTCATCTGCTGTTTTTACTTTTTTGCTGGTATCTGTAGATTCAACCAGTTTCTCAAGTGCTAAATATTTTAGCACAGTTAACCTTTCAAAGAGTTCTTTGGCATTTTCTTGGATACTATCAATATCACTGACGGATAATTGTTTATTTTCCAACTGCGTTAAAGCGGACTGTATTTTTGCAACAAGGGCATTTAAATTCTGATAAGACATTCTTTATTTTTTAAGAAGCTCAATAAACAAAAGTTCTAAATTTGTTAACGTACGAATTTACTCTAAAAGTACTGAATACAGGAAGTTTTAGAGAAATGAATTAACAACTGTTTGTATAATAAATTGTAAATGTTTCTAGAGAGAAAAGGTGATAAGGTTAATAGAAGGGGGTGGATTGAGGTGGTTTGCGGCTCGATGTTTTCTGGTAAGACAGAAGAATTAATAAGAAGAATGAAACGGGCAGAATTTGCAAAACAAAAAGTTGAAATCTTCAAACCAGCAATTGATACGCGTTATGATGATGAAGCTGTTGTTAGTCATAACGACAATACAATAAGGTCTACTCCTGTTCCAAGCTCTTCTAATATTTTACTTTTAGCTACTGATGTTGATGTTGTGGGCATTGATGAGGCTCAATTTTTTGATGATCAGCTTCCACATGTATGCAGGCAGCTTGCCAATGGAGGAATACGAGTGATTATTGCGGGACTTGACATGGACTACAAAGGAGAGCCCTTTGGACCGATTCCAGCACTTATGGCTCAGGCAGAATTTGTTACGAAAGTGCATGCAATTTGTTTGCATTGTGGAAATTTAGCAAGCCATTCGTATAGAAAAGCAGAGGGAGATAACCTGGTTTTGTTAGGGGAAACGAATGAATATGAACCGTTATGTAGGACTTGTTTTAATTGGGCAACAACTAAAAAATGAAGTTAAATTGTTCTTTTCAGGATATTGCAACGGTGCTTGATGTAAAATCAAGCTGTCGGAATGAAATTAATTCTGTTGTCATTGATTCCCGAAAACCTTCACGCGGATCGGATGTGCTTTTCTTTGCTTTAAAGGGACCTAACAACGATGGGCACAAGTACATTTCGGAGCTCATTGGTGCGGGGATTTGTCATTTTGTTGTAAATAAGGATTTTTCTATCGATTCTTTTGATGCGAATTTCATTGCAGTTGATGACACTACAGCTGCTCTTCAAAAAATTGCAGGATGGCACAGGAATCGCTTTTCCTATCCTGTATTGGCAATTACAGGTAGTGCGGGAAAAACAACAGTAAAGGAGTGGCTTTACAGTTTGTTAAAAGAGAATTACAACATTATAAGAAGTCCGAAGAGTTATAACTCACAAGTTGGTGTACCATTGTCCTTATTAGAAATGACATCAAGTCATAATTTAGCGATTATCGAAGCGGGTATTTCTAAGCCTGAGGAAATGGAACGATTGGAAAGAATCATTCTTCCAACTTATGGCATATTGACTAACGTTGGCACTAGTCACTCGCACAATTTTTCTTCAAAACAAGCGCATGCAGAAGAAAAATATGAGCTTTTTAAAAATACCCAATGGTTCATTGATGGGGCGAAAGAAAATGCCTCATGCGAGATTCCAAACTCTTTCCAATTGAAAGACAAGGCTGCCATGCACAACGCCTCTTTATGTTGGTCGTTTTTAAATCGATTTGACCCAGACAGGTTGCAGAGTTATAAAACAGGCTTTTCGGAGTTAGAAAACCTAGCCTTGCGCTTAGAAGTGCAGCAAGGGATTAACAATAATATTATTGTCAATGACAGTTATAATTCAGACTTGGGTGGTCTTGAAATTGCGCTTGATCTTGCAGCTAGCCAACCAAAGAAGTCTTTGGTCTTGATCCTATCCGATATAGATACGGATCAGGCTTCTAAAAGCGAAGTCTATAAAAAGGTTGCTAAAATCACCAAAAATTATGGAGTTACTAAAATTATTGGTGTAGGTACTGATGTTGTTCGATTACAAGAACATGTGCCAAGTACGGTGATTGTAGAATCTGTGGCTGAGGTTGATTCTAATTTTTTGAGTAGTATAAGTGATTCCTGCATTTTGCTAAAAGGTGCCAGAAAGTTTCATTTTGAAATAATCGGCACTCTTTTACAACAGAAACATCACGATACAGTACTTGAAATAAACTTAAAAGCACTCGAGCACAACCTCAACATTTTCAGGTCCAAATTGAATGGCACAAAAATAATGTGTATGGTTAAAGCATTCGGATACGGAGCAGGTGACCTAGAAATTGCCAAACTAATGGAGCAACAAGGTGTCGAAGCGCTGGGTGTGGCATACGCAGATGAAGGAGTTGCGCTCAGAAGAGCAGGAATAACACTCCCCATAATGGTTATGAATGCGGAGCCTGCTGCCTTTAATGGCATCATTGAATATCAACTGGATCCTGTAATTTACAATGAAAGAATTCTAGATTCATTTATTCGAGAGGTAATCAATTATGGCCAGACAGCCTATCCAATTCATGTTGAACTTGAGACGGGGATGAATCGTCTCGGTGTGCGGTATAATGAATTACCGGATTTATGTACGCAGATAATCTCACAACCAGAAGTAAAAGTCATTTCTGTTTTTTCCCACCTAGCGGTTAGCGAAAATGAAAGCGAAGATAAATTTTCACGTAATCAAATCGATCGTTTTCAGGCGGGAGCCGAATTTATTGAACAGATGCTGGGTTATTCCTTTACAAAACACATTTGTAATTCTGCTGGTATTCTGAGGTTTCCAGAGGCACACATGGATATGGTAAGGCTCGGGATTGGCGTGTATGGAATTGATCCAACGGAAGGCCAAGAAAATGGTTTTGAAAATGTAGGAACACTAAAGACTACTATTACGCAGATTAGAAAATTTGTAGATACGGAAACCATAGGTTACGGACGATCAGGAGCTGCTAATAGAGGGGAGCGCATTGGGATTATTCCGATAGGATATGCAGATGGCTTGAAGCGATCGTTAAGTAATGGAAAGGGTTTTGTTTTGGTTAAGGGTGAAAAAGCGTCGATTGTTGGAAAAGTCTGCATGGACATGACTATGATTAACCTCTCAAAGATTGCGTGCGAAGAGGGAGATGAAGTAGAAATTTTTGGTCCTAATATTTCGATTCAACAGCTCGCGGAAAAAATGGGAACCATTCCATACGAAGTTTTAACTTCAATTTCCTCTAGGGTGAAACGAACCTACATCAAAGATTAGAGCTGTGCTTAAGGAGTTAGATTTTTAGATTTCTTTCTACGACCTTTTAAGTATGCATTGAAAAATACTGCCAGGATAATAATTCCAGCGCCCATATAGAAAACTGGAGACATCACTTCTGATTCTTGAAATACGATAAGCGCAATTATCATCGCGTAGATGGGCTCCATATTGACAGATAGGTTCATCGTAAATGGGCTAATAAAATTCATTAACCAATTACCCATAAAAAAGGCAAAAGCGGTACAAATAACACCTAAAACAAGAAGCATGAGTAAAGAAGAGGATGTCAAGATTAATTCATTGTTGCTAAAATCGCCAGACGCGAAATAGAACAGCCCTACAGCAACACATCCTGCGAAAAGTTCGAAAAAGGTAATTTGAACAGAATCGTTATTTTTAACAAAAGTGGCATTAATAACAGAAAACAATGCTGCTAGAAATGCAGAAGAAATAGCACAAATCATGGCCAATCCATAGTTTAGATGGGAACTTGCGATAGGCTGCACTTGATTGGTTGAATCGAAGCCAATTAGTGCAATTCCTCCGACAACGACAGCGCCCATTGTAAGTTCTTTATAGTCGAATTTCTTTTTCATTATCCAGGGCTCCAAGAAAGACGTAAACAATGCGGTTGTTGAGAAAAAAACCAATCCAAAGGAAACATTGGAGTAATAGATTGAAAGAAAAAATGTAATCCAGTGTGCCGCAATAATCACGCCCGTACCGGCAGTTTGTAGAATTGTTTTCTTGCTCATGGTAATTTTACGTCTTGACAAGATCATAAATAAGCCGATGGCAACAAATCCAATTAACATTCTATAAAAAACGATTGTGTGAACTGGAACATTTTCCTGATCAAGCATTTTCCCAAGTATGCCGGTAAATCCCCAGATGAAGATCACCATGTGCATGAGTAAGTAATATTTGAATTTACCCTTTAACATAGTAGCCTGCGAAGGTTGGTTAAAAAATTAGATTTCGGGTTACAATAGCGACTTTTATTTAACGATGTGCAAGCGTTTATACAGTAAAAGTTTAGCAATATGAATTTTCAACAATAATAGGAGTTGGAACAACTTCTGAATTGGCTGAAAAGTTTAAGAAAGCAGTACTTATTTTTGAGCTTGAATAGGGAAAGAGCTAAAAGATTTAATTTCTCCAAGAACGACCATGGTCTGCATTTGACCTATTTCTTCAATCTTACTAAGCCTCTCTCCAATTAATTCTTCGAAACTCGGAATATCTGGCACCATTACCCTGAGTAAGTAATCAAAATTTCCAGTTACCTGAAGACATTCAACAATTTCGTCAATTGCATCTATTTTCTCCTTGAAATTACTCATGGCATTGTCCTTTTGTCTTTCTAAAGAAACATTGATAAGTGCAGAAAAACCAAGACCGATTTTTTGAGGATCGACTTTAGCATGGTAACTTTTTATAATTCCAGATTTTTCTAGTTTTTTAACTCTTTCCAGAGTAGGAGCAGCACTTAGACCAACTTCTTGAGAAAGTTGAATGTTTGTAATTCTTCCTTGCGTTTGCAAGGTTTTCATGATTTTTACATCAATCTTATCTAAGGACATAACTAGGCATTGTAAGAAAGTTGCTTCTTCGAAGAAACTTTAAATAAATAGGTAAAACTTTAATCCATTTTCAATATACGTAATCTAATTGACTATTGAAACTATAACAGTGAATAAAGTGTTGGTTTGCTCGGTGATGCGTCATTAACAAACGGTGCGATTTGTATTTCAAGGAGGTATGAACCGTCTTCTATTTCATTTCTCACATAGATGAGCTCGGTTATGGTAGCGTCTTTTATTGGGTTATTTGGAAAATTCCAAAATGCCTTGTGCGCAAGCATTTGCCCGCCATCTTTCTCACGATCAACGGATGGCAAATCAATTAATAGGTGCTTGACTCCGGCATCGCGAATCGCTTTGGCAGCGGAATGAGACAAGTACGGTGGATTTGTATTCGAATAATGCATTTTACATTTCTCGTCTGAATTTGGAGAGGTACGAATAATTAGTGCTTCAGGATTGTTTTTTAATACCGCTTCTAATTGTTGTTTATGAATTATTCGATCTCCTATTTCACGCCATTCTTCGGTTTGACTCCATACCTCAGGTTCAATCGTTATTAATTCACCAAAAAAGAAGGTTCGATTTAGCGTCTCATTGATGGAGTGTACGTGCTTGTCTATGTGGCCTACACATTCCGTGTGGGTACCATTTCCATGCGGATTAAATGAAATGTCTCGAAAATTAACATGCCCTCCCTCTTCAACGCTACCTAAGAAATGTTCCGTCCGCACAGGGTCAATTCGCATTTCATCAACGTACCAAGCGTTTACAGTTTCATTGCCAGCGCGCAGAGGAATAGATATATCTATGGGCTTCGAAAGATCTATTGTTAGGATTTTATCTTGAAAATTAATTTTTGCAATCACAGATTGAATATAGCTAAAAAGGGGAATACAATGCGCCATTAAGGAAACGATTTCCTGAGCCTTGTTTTACTCGTCAATTATGAATAAATCAGAAATAATCCTGTCGGCGATAAATTTTCCACTGGGAGACAGCACGAAAAATGTGTCATTTTCAAGTACCATTTTTTGATCTAACCATTTCTTCATTTGTTTTTTAAGAATGGCATAGTAGGTCTGGTGGCGATCCTTTAACTCTGCTTTGTTAATTCCCCACTTTGTGCGAAGTCGCGTAAGGATGTACTCGTTAAAATGGTCTCGAGGGGTTAAGGTTTCTTGATCGTAGAACGTTGTTTTTTCCGCGATTGCTTTGATGTATTGATTGTTGTTTCGGACATTCCACATGCGACTTTGGCCATTAAAAGAATGGGCCGATGGTCCAATTCCCAGATATTTTTCTTGTAGCCAGTAATTTGAATTGTGTTTAGAATAATACCCCTGTTTACCAAAGTTAGAAATTTCGTAATGCTCAAATCCATTCGCAACAAGCAAGTCGGTTAGTACCACAAATTGATCTAGCGTTTGCTGGTCATCTGGGAGGATAATTTTATTAGATTCATGCCAATTGTAAAAGACCGTTTTCTTTTCAATAGTTAGGCAGTACGCACTGATGTGCTGGACATTTAAATCAATGGCATTTTGAATGTTGGCCGACCAATTGCTGGCAGAAAGGCCTGGAAGTCCATAAATAAGATCAATCGAAATGTTGCTGAAACCTTCTTCCTGCGCTAACTTAATTGAGTTTATTGCTTGATCGCATGAATGCGCCCGGTTCATGAGTAACAGGTCGTCATCATGAAAGGATTGAATGCCAATACTTAGTCGATTAATTCCTGCGTTTTTTAGTTCTCTAAGTTTTTCTGATGTAAGGTCGTCGGGATTTGCCTCAAATGTTATTTCAGGTTCATTTACAACAAGAAAAGTCTTTTTTATTTTATTCAATAAGGTATCGATGTCTTGAATACCAAGAATACTGGGAGTACCTCCACCAAAATAGATGGTTTCAATGGCAGTATCTGTAAAATTGCAATGTACATCAATCTCTTTCACCATTGATTTTATCATTAAATCTTTGGTCTGCATAGAAGTAGAAAAATGAAAGTCACAATAGTGACATGCTTTTTTACAAAATGGGATGTGCAGATATACGCCGCTCATAATGATGTGTATTAACCAGCTGGATTAATTTTAAGGCTATTGATTCAACAATATTCGAAATGTCGTGCCCTTATTCAATTCCGAATTGGCTACAAAAATTTTTCCGTGATGGTAGTTTTCAATTATTCTTTTAGCAAGCGATAACCCCAGTCCCCAACCTCTTTTTTTAGTTGTAAAACCAGGCTCGAATACCGTTTTTAATTTACCAGTAGGAATACCCTTTCCGGTATCTGAGATATCAATTTGAACTTGCGAAGCAGTGGTGGAAACGATGAAAGTAATGGCCCCTTTTCCACCCATTGAGTCCACCGCATTTTTAGTGATATTTTCAATTACCCATTCAAAGAGCGGGGCATTCATTTGTGCAGTAATCATATTTTGAACGGGCAAATTGAAAACCACTTTCGTTGATATTCGATTTCTCAGGTATTCCGTTATGGAGTTAATCACCTCTACGACATTAGACTCTGTTAGCTGGGTTTCTGAACCAATCTTAGAAAAACGTTCGGTTATGGTTTCTAATCTTCGAACATCCTTATTCATTTCTTTCACCGTTTTTATATCAACTCCCTGCTCTTTGAGCAATTCCATCCAAGCCATTAATGACGAAAGGGGAGTGCCAAGTTGATGTGCGGTTTCTTTAGCCATTCCAGCCCAAACCTGATTTTGTTCAGCTCTTCTGAAAGTAGAGAAAAGTAAGTACCCAATAAGTATAAATAATCCAATAATTCCCAATTGAATGTAAGGGTAAAAAAGCAGCTGCTGCTGCAAAGGATCAACGTCATGATATATGTAGCCTATTTCGCCGCCGCCTAAATCAATTCGAATGGGTTCGTTTGCTGCTTGAAATGTTCTCATTTTATCAATGGGAATGGCATTAATTTCTAGGTCTTTTTCATTAATGTTAGTAGCCAATAAGTTGTTAG
>Ga0115568_10002277_pt1 | contig 13366 bp, 10 predicted proteins | sample COGITO_mtgs_1204_FD_87296 | JGI IMG/M metagenome (GOLD analysis project Ga0115568, IMG submission 87296) | Pelagic marine microbial communities from North Sea - COGITO_mtgs_120426 | ecosystem: Environmental > Aquatic > Marine > Epipelagic | place: Germany:Helgoland, sampling site Kabeltonne...
ATCGAGCTCAAGCGCATCAGGAACGAGTTGTTCATTAAACTCTAATAATTGCTCTGGCGTGCGCAGCGCAAGCATCGCGGCAATCTGAGAGGCCTCATCCAAAGAATCGAAATCGGCGGGAAAATACTCCGGATACAGCGATCGGGCGGTGTCAAAGCTGCGGTGGATGACTCGCGAATCTTGTCGTATATCGAGGTTAGCGAAATGAAAACCAAAGGCACTCACTTTATGTTTAAAAGACTCTAGCAATTCGACGTAAAGACCTTGGTAGGACTCTTTCACGGTTTCCTCGATCTGACCTATTGTTGCAATCATACCTGCTAATGTTAAATCAGTTTTACAGGGCTTCGTAATTTCTTTAAGCAGTTTATGTTCCAACTCGTCTAGCTGCTTATACACACCCTTAAAGCTTAGCCTACGCTTTAATTTACGCACGTCGCTGTGATAGCAACTCATAATCAGTGACCGCAGTTTGTCAGCAACTTTGAGCGTAACACCAACATTCACGAAAGGATTGCCATCGCGATCTCCGCCCGGCCAAAACCCAACGCTTAAAAGCTGATTCGGAGAATCGACGCGATCAGCAAGCTGGGTTTCGAAGCTGTCCATAATGCCACCTATAGCATCATAGAAAATATTAGCAAGATACCAACTGAGATTAGTCGCCTCATCATAAGGTGTCGGCTTTTCGGTGTTGAAGAATGGTGTATTGCCAAGTTGTTGCAGAAGATCGCGTGATGTTGCTATATCCTGCCGCCTAATCGCCGCAGCGAGGTCGGTAATTATCGCGAGCACTTGCCCAGGATAAAATTGAGTCGGGTGCGCAGTCAGAATCACCTTGCTGCCAAAGTTCTCCAACACCTTATCAAATTGATCTTGCAGACCATCGGCTTTCACACGCTCGGTTAATTGTCGGAGTACATTTTTGGTTTCGGTTTTGTGAACATGAGGGTAAGCCGCGTCTTCCAAGGCGTCGACCAACACTACCTGCCTTTCGACATATTTGATCACTCTAAACAAAAAATGAATCCGGCCTTGCTCATCGAGATGAGGTCGATGCGTTGTAAAAAAATCTTCAAGAATTTGCGCAGGCTCGTCGCCTTGACTTAATCCCTTTTGCGCGCGCGCTTCGAGAAGAGGCAGCAACATTCCTGTCTGCTCAATCTCATCGAGAGGGAGGGTCAAAAAAAGCCCGTTGTAGAGTTGGTAGTTAAGATCAACGAGGTTTTCGTAATCTTTATTGCTCGGTATTTTTGCTGGCAAACCTAATCCTTCTTTACTGCTCATGCTGCTCCATTACTGCTTCTAAATTTTATCGATTCAGTGAGGTGACTAAGTTGACTTTGCGTTCGCAGCCTCTGCTAGGGTACGCTTGTCGCAACTCACCGCTACTGCGTTATATTTTGTCACGAGCCCTCTATGCGAAAGATTGACCTTTTTCCAATACTGATCGGATTGCCCTGCACTCTATTGACTACTCACGCGTTTGGCGCCGAAGGTGAGTCGCTGCCTCTCTGGGATACGGTCATGCTTATAATCGTCTTCCTTACTCTAACCTCCAGCGCAGCGCTTACAATCGCCGCGTGGCGGCAGTGGCGCCGGGGCTGGCGGCTGGTTGCTGCTTTCCCCATTGCCATACTCGTGTTGTGGAGTGGATGGATCGTTGGCGCCCGCACTATCGACCCTGCTGCGCACGCCCTTTGGTCTTTTGAAATCTTTGGCTGGGCGCTACTAAACCTGTTGTATATGGTCACAGCACTCACCGCTAAACGCGCGTTTGAAAAAGCCGATCAACCTAATTAAACCGTCAACTTATCGTGATAGGTCTCATACCCCCCGTCGATACTGAACGCCGCGTCGAATCCCTGCTCTGCCAGATAGGCTGCCGCGCTTTGACTCGAATTACCGTGGTAGCAATAAACTAACACCGGCTTATCTGGGTCGGCGGTTTGCACGAATTCTGCGACGTTACTGCCACTCAAATGTATCGCATTCTCCACATGCCCAGCCTCGTAAGCGCCTTCGTCTCGTACATCAACAATATGTATCCCGTCCTCTCCGTATTCAGCGAGCATTGCTCGTGCTTCTTGCCAGCCTATACGACTAAAATTCATCATAGTTGATTTCCTGAATTGCCCTCATAAAAAAACTAAGCCGCTTACAAAAAAAGCCACAGTGGCCAAGCCCGCACTAATGAGCGCGTAGGGGAGCTGTGTACGCACGTGATCAATATGATCAGTAGCCGCTGCCATCGAAGCGACCACGGTGGTGTCGCTGATTGGCGACGCGTGATCACCAAATACCGCACCGGACAAGACCGCGGCTAAAAAGACAGACGCATTCATATCCAATGCAGCAACAATCTGCATCGCGAGGGGGATCATAATAGCGAAGGTGCCCCAACTAGAGCCAATAGAGAAAGCAATAAACGCTGATAACAAAAATAAGAGAGGCAATAGCAGCGCACTCGGAATGGTCTCTTGCGCTAATTGCGCGACGAACACTCCCGTACCGAGTGCATTCGCAACATCGCCCAAAGCGAGAGAGAATAGTAGGATCATTGCGACTGGCAATAAACCCCCTGCGCCTTTTAGAAAGAGTTGCATCAGCGTCTCCAACGTCGCGCGTCTCGAGCCCAATACAATTGCCCAAGCCGTGCCCAACGCGATTAACACAGCCCACAGCACCGAGGTGGAGCCAGACCCTGCCGTGAGGTCGCCCTCGCCCGTTATAAAGAGGCCGAGAGGCATGCTCAGCACCAACGCCAAGACCGGCAGCAACATCAACTTTGCCGAGTCCTGTGGTTGTCTGCTCTGCTCAGCCTCTATGAGGCTTGGATCGACCATCGGCGTGGCGTTAGGCCAAAGAAATTTCCCCTCCGCAGTGCGCTTCTGCGCTGCGCGCATCGGGCCAATATCAAAATCCGACCAGATCACAAGCGCGCACACCAGTACCGCAAAAATAGCGTAAAAATTGAGAAGTATTGCACCAATAAAAACATCGATCGGATTTTCTATGCCGCTGGATGCCAACAAGCTTACGATGACCGCGCCCCAAGCATTTAATGGTATCAATACACAAATCGGCGCAGAGGTGGCATCGATAATATACGCCAACTTTTCACGCGAGACGCGATAGCGGTCGAAAAGTGGCCTTGAGATCGCGCCGGCAATGAGAAGGGTTATATTAGATTCGATGAAGACTACGACGCCAGTTCCGAAGGCAAGCCACTGCGCTCTTCCTGGACCGGTGACCCATTTTCTTTCCTGCAATAAGTGGATGAATCCCCTAACGCCTCCCAATTTTTCGATCGTTGCGATCAGACCGCCAATGACCAAAGTAAAGACCAAAACTCGTGTATCACCTGGATCGGTAAACACATTGATCACTGCATCAATTGCCTGCGGAATCGCCACGAGAGGATTGCCCGATCCGAGCAGCCAAGCTCCCATCCAGAGGCCGATGCTGAGCGACAGAATTACCTGGCGCGTCACTATCGCGAGACCAATCGCCAAAAGCGGTGGTATGACGGAGGTCCAAACGGGATCTTGCATTGCTATTCCTTTTTATTAGGCGTCAAAAGATAGCATGGATTTACTAGACTGTCAGAGACTCTAAAGAGGATTAGAAGAACTACCGACTCGATCAAATACAATGATTCTTCACGCAACCCGACCCGCAGGTAATAGGGTTGGTCATTCACGGAGCTTGTGTGATACTCAAGTGCGCGTCTGTCTAAAAACAAGGGAGAATACCCGCATGACCGAAGCTGTGAGCACTACCGATCAAGCCAAAGAACTACGCCGCGAAAACACGATAGCCGCCTACTCAAAGCCTTTCTATCGCTACCTTGTCCTAGGCATTCTCACCACGGTCTATATCTCCAATTTTGTCGATAGGCAGGTGATAAATGTTCTAGCTGCCTACATCATCGAGGACTTGCAGTTAAGTGACGGCCAATTTGGCGCCCTCTCAGGTATTGCTTTCGCCCTCATCTATACCGTCTTGGGCATTCCTATTGCTCGCCTAGCTGATCTCAGCAATCGTCGTAACGTCATTGCAATTTCCGTCGCGACATGGAGCCTGATGACCGCCGCGTGTGGTTTCGCGCAAAACTTTGGGCAGCTATTTTTGGCCAGAGTCGGTGTCGGAATCGGCGAAGCCGGCGGCTCTCCCCCAGCGCACTCAATCGTGTCGGATATATTTCCGGCAGCACAGCGCGCAACTGCGCTTTCAATTTATTCTCTCGGCGTTTATGGCGGCATTCTTGTAGGCACCGTCGGTGGTGCTTATCTCGTCCAATATTTTGACTGGCGGACGGCGTTCATTGTTGTTGGCCTACCCGGTTTGATTCTCGCCTTTATAGTCCGATTTGTCATAAAAGAGCCACCACGTGGCATGGCCGAAAGTCGCCGCGACATAGCGCCGCCAGGCTTTTTTAAAGTGATGAGAATTCTCGCTTCGCGTAAAGCGTTTAAACATCTTAGTTTCGCCTGCGCGCTGCATGCCTTCGTTACCTACGGCATGGGTAACTTTATGCCACTGTTTCTCGGTCGTATCCACGACATGCCGATTCTCGATATAGGCCTTTACTATGGTCTTATCGCGGGCATCGGAGGATTAGCAGGAACATTTTTTGGTGGTTGGTATTCCGACCGAAAGTCGAATCAGCATGGCGACATGCGCTGGTATATTTGGATACCCTTTATCTCAACTGTTGCCGCGATTCCGCTCGCGCTTATTACTTTTATTGTCATGCCTGACGGCTACAGCGCCGTGTTTTTCTATCTTTTACCTGTATTCTTCGGCGGCTTTTACCTCGCACCTTGCATTGCAGCAACGCATTTTTTGGTAGGTATCCGCATGCGCGCAATGGCCTCTGCTATTTTGCTGTTTGTCTTAAACCTCATCGGATTGGGTTTAGGCCCAATGGTGACCGGCTTTGTTAGCGATTGGCTGACTCCCACGTTTGGCAATGACGCGCTTCGTTACGCGATGTCACTAACAGTACTGGTAAATATTTGGTGTGCCCTGCACTATTATTGGGCAACGAAAACGATCCGAGAAGACATCGCGCTAGCGGCAGATTAAACGAAAGAGTCAACAAGTGAGCTAGCTACATTATCAATTATACGTGAACGAGAGCATAAGCATGAACAAGTCAAAAGCGAACCAACTCCCTGGCCGTCTCGGGGATCCAAGTATGAGTCTCGGCACAGACCCACGCACTGACCCCAGACTCGCCGCTGCTTTGAGTCAACTGGGGCTTGCGGGGCAAGCTGCAGAGCCCCCTGTCAACGCCAAAAGCGACGTGGCCGATTGTATCGCCTATTCGACCGCGGCCGAACAAGCCTGGCAGACAATGTTTGCGATGCTCGGCAGTCAAGGCGTCCCAGCAAACCCTGTCGATGCGCGTGAAGAGACGATTACCGGTCGCGACGGAAACGAGATCAAACTATTTATTCACAGCCCTGCGGGCCACTCAAGTGACAGCACGCCTCTGCCCTGTGTTGTTCACACACACGGTGGCGGCATGGTCATCCTTACCGCCGCCGATGCGAACTACAGCCGATGGCGAAGCGAGCTCGCCTCAACGGGCTTGGTCGTTGTCGGGGTCGAGTTTCGCAATGCAGCTGGCGCGCTGGGCAATCACCCTTTCCCAGCTGGCTTACACGACTGCGCCGACGCCGCACAGTGGGTGGCAGCCAACCGCAACAATTTAGGCATTTCGAATTTGATCATGAGCGGCGAATCTGGCGGTGGTAACCTCTCTTTGGCGACAACGATGCTTGCAAAAAAAGAAGGCTGGCTAGCAGAGATATCCGGCGTCTATGCGCAGTGCCCTTATATCTCAGGCCTGTATGCCACCAAACCTGAAGAGCTGCCTTCACTTGTTGAAAACGATGCGTATTTCCTCGACATGAATACCATGGGCGCAATGGTTAAGCCCTACGATCCTACAGGCGAAAACGCAACCAACCCTCTTGCTTGGCCTTATCATGCGAGTCTCGAGGAGCTGAGTGGCTTGCCGCCTCATGTCATTTCGGTTAACGAACTAGACCCCTTACGTGACGAAGGACTCGCTCACTACCGCAAATTGTTGCAGGCAGGAGTGTCGACAGTTGGTCGCACCGTGCACGGCACGTGCCACGCAGCAGACTGCTCTTTCGTTTCAGTCATCCCCGATGTTTACCATGCAACTGTACGCGACATTTCGAGCTTCGCTCATTCGTTGATAAAATAACTACAGCAAAACAGAAATGTTCCAGGGAGGAATGACCATGCGCGAGGCCCGTTTCACACCAGTTTGTCAGTACACAATGAGAGCTCTGCTTATCGCTGTGCTCAGCCTATTGCTCAATGCCAGCGCGTGGGCTCAGTCGCTGCCTAGATCGAGCCCGGCAAGCGTTGGCCTCTCTAGCGATCGACTCGAGAGATTGCCCGCGGCTATGCAGCGCTATATCGATGCAAATCAGCTGGCTGGAACTGTCACCTTGGTTGCGCGCGACGGCAAGGTCGTTCATCTTCAAACTCAGGGCTGGCGTGACAAAGAACACGACACACCGATGACTGAAGACACGATCTTCTTCATTATGTCGATGACCAAACCTATCGTCTCAACCGCGCTAATGATGCTCTACGAAGAGGGCCGCTTTTTGCTCACCGACCCCGTAACCAAATGGATTCCCGAAATCGCCGGCAAGCAAGTGCTTATTCAAGACGACGCAGGCGTTCATCGAATGACGCCTCGACAGCCGATCACCGTGCGTGATGTCTTGGCGCACACAACGGGATTAGACCCTACTCGCGAATTATTAACCGAAGACGAACAAGCGCTCCTCGGCCGAGAAAGCAGCCTAGAGGCAACGTTGATTAAACGCGCGCCGCTTCCGCTCGCCTTTCACCCTAGCGAAGACTGGCAGTACGGCAGTTCTACCGACTATGTTGCGCTACTCGTTGAACGAATTTCAGGCGAGCCGCTAAAGGATTTTTTACAAGAGCGAATTTTAGATCCGCTCAATATGAACGATACGTCCTATGTAGTCCCGGCCGAGAAGCGTGATCGCGTAGCAACAGTTTACTCGCCAACCGGACCGAACAAAACTATTGAGGTTTTCCGCACGCCCGAATACAGCAGCGTGCCGTTTTTTGGCAGCGACTATTACGGCGGCGTCGCCGGTTTGTTTTCCACAGCGAGTGACTATTGGCGGTTTAGCCAGATGCTTCTTAATGGCGGAAAGCTAGGGAGGGTTCAGCTACTTAGCCCCAAGACTGTCAACCTGATGATCTCTAATCACAGCGCCGATCACGATATTTACATTCGCGGGCCAGGCTACAATTTCGGATTAGGCTTCGGTATTTTAAATGACGCAGGCGTTGCGAGGGATCCCATTACCCCAGGATCTTTTACCTGGGGCGGCGCATGGGGCACGATTTTTTGGGTAGATCCTGTTGAGAATATGATCGGAATCATGATGACTCAGATCAGCTCTTATTCGCACCTCAATGTCAGGCAAGATGTCGGCGTAACCGCGGTGCAATCAATCGTCGATAGTTACAGCAACAAGCCCTATTCGGTGCAGGGCTATTCGGTGCTAAATCCTCGGCGCGCTCTTTAAGGAAGCCTTTTTAGGCCTGCTTTAAAGCGCTTAGCATTGTCGACATAATGAGTCGCCGAGTCGATAAGCGCTTGTTTGCGCGCTTCGCCTAATTCGCCGCGAACCTTTCCCGGCGCGCCCATAACAACGGCGCCGTCGGGGACAACCATCCCTTCTGTAATTAACGCGTTCGCTGCGATCAAACAGCCTTTGCCTATCACCGCGCCGTTTAACACCACCGCATTGATTCCGATGAGACTGCCGGCGCCAATAGTGCAGCCGTGCAACATGACTTTATGACCGATAGTCACATCGCTGCCAATCACAAGTGGAAAACCAGTATCAGCATGCAGCACCGAACAGTCTTGCACGTTGCTGCGCTCACCTATCGTAATCGTCTCAGTATCACCACGCACCACTGCGCCGAACCACACGCTCGCGTCTTTCTCTAAGATGACATTACCTAATACAGTGGCCGTGTCTGCAACATAATAATCGTCGCCTTGGGTTTGGGGTGAGACGTTATCAAGACTATATAGCAAAAGTGTGTCCTCTCTTAAATGGCTTGGTCATTATGATCACTGAAGTGTACCCAATGGCTGGCCCGTTGCGAAGCCAGAAATTGCGGTCGTGGTGGCCATTGATCTACTCCAGCCCCATGCGCATGGGTAGACAATCGGCGTCAAACCTACTAGTTTCGGCGTCATTATTAGATTAGTGTTAGCTCTTAGCGAATAGAACCATACTCGAGCAATCTGTAACCCAAATATAGCGAATCACGAACAAAGAGAGCACCATGAAAAGCAGACGCGAATTTCTAAAATACCTAGCCGCCAGCCCCCTTCTAACAGAATACTCAGCCTTTGCTCAGGAGGTTGAAGAAACGCTCGGTGCACGACTCACCGACCCTTCAGAGGTGATCAACGTATTCGAAATGGAAGCGCTCGCTCGTGAGAAAATTCCGCCCGCACATTTTGGCTATCTCAATACCGGTGTTGACAGCGATGCAACCTTACGGGCCAACCGTGCTGGTTTTACACGTTTTCAAATCCGTCCGCGCAGGCTAGTCGATGTTAGCTCACCTGATCTGAGTATCGATATCCTTGGCACACAGGCGAAATCGCCGATTATTATCTGCCCCGTCGGCAGCCAGGGCGCCTATCATGCCGAAGCAGAGCTTGGCACGGCACGCGCTGCAAAAGCCGTCGGGCACCATATGATTCTGTCTACACAGTCATCAACGGCAATTGAGGACGTCGCAGAAGCCCGTGACGCACCGATCTGGTTTCAGCTCTACCCAACCAACCGCTGGGCAAACACAGTGGCTATGCTGCAGCGAGCAGAGGCAGCTGGCTGCACTGCAGTGTGCCTAACAATCGATTTGCCAGGCGGGCGCAATACTGAGACCCAGTCGCTGCTCATGCGCGAAGACGACCGCGACTGCAGCGTGTGCCACAAGGGACAAGCTAAACCCATATTTAAAGGGCTCGACATGAAAGGCGTCATGCTCAATGACTCCTCTCTGACGTGGAGCGTTATCGGACGCATGAAAGAAGTCACCAACATGAAAGTGCTCATCAAAGGGATCGAGGTCGGCACAGATGCAGCACTTGCGGTGCAACATGGCGCCGATGGAATTGTCGTGTCTAATCACGGTGGCCGCGCGGTAGAAACGGAGCGCGCAACAATCGAGTGCTTGCCAGAAATCGTCGCTGCCGTGAACGGCCGAATCCCAATTATTGTCGACGGCGGCTTCCGACGTGGTACGGATATCTATAAAGCGCTATCGCTGGGAGCAACCGCTGTGGGCATTGGCCGACCCTATTGTTGGGGACTGGGCGCCTTTGGCCAAGCTGGCGTGGAACGCGTGCTAAACCTTCTCAACCGAGAGCTCACCATCGCCATGATGGGCAGCGGCACGCCGACCATTGCTTCTATCGGCCCAGACTATGTGCTCGACGTTGGGCACAGGGTCGAACGCGGCAGAATGGGTTTCGGTCTGCTCGACTAGTTAACTGCCAAACCACTCGGCTCGCGAACAACACCTCTATCCCAGCATGCGCAAAATACAAAATTTGCGCTATAAGAAGGAGCAGGACATGATCCAAGCCGAGTTAAGCAGGCGGGCCTTCCTCAGATCAAGCGGCGCCGCAATGAAGGCCTCGTGCATTACCCTAACCTTCCCCATGGTCCTTACTGCCTGCAGCCGTGCAAATGAGACGCGGCTTAACGGCGGGGATTTCGCTACCTTAAGCGCCGTCGAAGCGCGGGAATACGACGCGATTGCTGCCCGCATCATTCCCACCGACGAAACCCCCGGTGCGCGCGAAGCTGGTGCCGTCTATTTTATCGATAACGTAATAGCCGACGCATTCGAGCGACAGAGACAGACTCTGCGCTCAGGCCTCGCAGATCTCCAAGCCAACACCGCTGCACTTTATGATACCGCCTTGTTCGCCGACCTTACGTCTGTCCAGCAGGACAGCCTACTCACTCAAATTGAAGAGACCGAATTTTTTGCGACGATTCGCTTTCTCGTCATCGCAGCGATGTTTTCACTGCCCGAATACGGCGGCAATAAAGACGAGCTAGGTTGGCAACTGATTGGTTTCGAGGACCGACATGTGTGGACACAGCCGTATGGCTTCTATGATGCAGATCATTTGGCGAAGGGAGAATAGCCCGCATGGCTCAACAGCAAACATCGGTAACTTATCCCACGCGCGAGGCTGTAGATTTCGTCATCGTTGGCTCCGGCGCTGCCGGCGGAGTCATGGCGAAGGAGCTCTCTGGCGCAGGTTTCTCAGTCGTCGTCTTAGAGCAAGGCCCACATCTTAAGGCCGGCGATTTTAGGCACGACGAGTGGAGCTATGACTACAACGGCGGCCTTATTTGGGGCAGCAAACAAGGGCATCCACAGACGTTCAGAAAGTCCGCAACCGACACAGCAAAACCGGCGGAGGCCGCGCTGGGTTATGCACACAATGTGGGAGGAAGTAGCGTTCATTTTTCCGGAAATTTTTGGCGCTTGCGGCCCATCGACTTCAAAGAGGCGAGTGTGCGCGGAACTATTGCCGGCACGAACTTCGCCGACTGGCCCATTAGCTACGAAGAGCTTGAACCCTATTATACGAAAGTCGATTGGGAGATTGGCGTATCAGGCCTTCAAGGCCCTTGGGACCCACCGAGATCGCAGGATTACCCCTGCAAACCCATGCCCATTAAGGGCTCAGATGTACTTCTTGAGCGCGCTGGAAAAAAACTAGGACTGAATCCCTATCCTGCACCCGTGGCAATTCTCTCAGAGCCACACAATGGTCGCCCTGCCTGTATTCATTGCGGCTTTTGCAATGGCTTCGGCTGCGAGGTCAATGCTAAATCTTCCTCGATGGCGACTATGATCCCTCTTGCGCTCGCCAGCGGACATTGTGAGTTACGCACCGGCTGCACCGTGTCTCGCGTAACCACAGGCGCCGATGGCAAGGCCGACGAGGTAGTGTATTGGGATGCCGAAGGTAACGAATTCGCGCAGCGCACAAAGGCGGTAGTTCTTTGTGCAAATGGCGCCGAAACACCGCGCTTGCTGCTGCTTTCGGCTTCCGATCAGCATCCTCAGGGACTCTGCAACTCTAGCGGTTTTGTCGGCCAGAATTTAATGTTTAATGGTTACACATCTGTCGTCGGGCTTTTCCCCCAACCCGTCAACGCCTACAAGAGCATCCCTGCAACTCGCGTTATTCATGACTTCTATGAGTTAAACCCGACCCTTGGGTTTTATGGCGGCGGGGGCATCGATGGCAGACACTATGCTCGCGGAACACCACTTAATTCCGCGCTTATGAGCGGGATGTTCGGCGGCCCTAAATGGGGAGCAGACTACAAGAAAGACCTTGAGCAAGAATTCACTCACACCGCCGCCTTCGATGGCCACACGACATCGCTTCCGCTAGCGACTAACACAGTGACGCTTGACCCCACACTGAAAGATAAGTGGGGCCGACCCGCTTTACGCTGCACGTACATGGATCACCCCGACGATCTTGCAACAATGAAATTTTTCTTCGATAAAACTAGCGAACTCATGGAGGCTGCAGGCGCCATTCGGCAGGCAGGTAGCTATCCGGAAAACGGCCAGGAAGGGAATGTCCACTTGCTCGGGACTTGCAGGATGGGCAATGATCCGGCGAGTTCTGTTGTAGACAAATATCATCGCTCGCACGATGTCTCTAATCTCTTTATTTGCGATGGTTCGAGCCTTGTGACGTCGGGACGCGGCCAGCCAACAATGACAATTATGGCGCTAGCATTCAGAGCAGCAGATCACATGATTAGGTCGGCTCGACGCGGTGAGATCTAAGCCTCTCTACCGTCTTGCAAATTCGATCGCCAAGCTTAGATCTCAGCGCGGCTAATTAGCGTTTACCTAAGTCAACGAGCAAAGACTTAAGACCCGATTAGCACTAGTCGGCGATTTATAGATTACGGGACAATAACACACTCAATGGATCTCATTTTTTTCGATTTAGATGGCACACTCCTCAACGACGCATCGGTAATATCGCCTTTCACTAAAGAGACTCTAGGTCTACTCAAAGACAAAAACATCGCCTATACGGTGGCCACAGGCCGAACCATGCTTTCCGCCAGAACGATTCTCAAAGGGCATGATTTCGACCTCCCGCAAATCTATACCAATGGCGTGACTATATGGGACCCCCTTAATAGCGAGCTGACGCTGGAAAACTTGCTCACCAACAATGAGATAGCGACCGTTATCGACGCTGCTCTGAGCCAAGGAATCACGCCTTTTGTGCATGCTATAGATACAAGCAATCACTTTATCTACCACGCGACACCGCGGCATACTGTCGAGGAGAATCTGATCAGCAAACACTATGCGGGGACAGAGGCTAAACTTTTCCCACTTGATGCGCTGCCGGCAGATAGCCAGGTAACCAACATAAGTATGATCGGCTCGGCTGCGGACATCACCGATATCTGGAGAAAAGTCGATAACCATCCAAACCTTGTCACGTACTCTGGCCCTGCTATCGAGGGCGAATCTTTTCGTTGGATGGATGTTCACCATTGCTTAGCAAGCAAAGGCGCAGCAGTGACTACACTCAAAGCGCAATTGGGCGCGAGCAACATAATTTGCTTTGGCGACGGAGATAACGACCTCAGTATGTTCGAACTTGCTGACGAAAGTTACGCGCCAGAGAACGCGCGCGACATCGTAAAGCAGTCTGCCACTGCGGTAATTGGACACAACCACAAAGATGGCATCGCCTATTTTCTGCGTGAACGGTTTTCTCTCTAATCAACTCGACGGGTAGTTTAATATATTGCCGACGAGAGCCTAGCTCTTGTCCGGCACCCCTTCTTCCCCGCCTCTCAAAAAACACGCCTCTTCTGCTTATAAAGATTTCCTATTTCGAGTGTAAGTATTATTCTCTATGGTCAAATACCAAATTTTTTAGGAGCAAGACTATTAAGGCATCCAGCTTTACATCTTCCTTTCTTCAAGCTTTGGCCGTGGTTTCGGCCTTCATATTCAGTTCGACGGGATTTGCGCAGCCCGCGACATTTAAAGAGGGCATTCTGCAAATCCCGCAAACCGCCGCCTTAATTAAGGGTGAAGCTCATTATTACAATGATATTCAATTGGCACTTGATACCAACGGCAATTTTACTGTGCTTGAGGCAGAGCCGAGCCCACTGGCATTTGTTGAAAGCGTCACTGTCATCATGACAAAGTCTTTACCTCC
>Ga0115568_10002283_pt1 | contig 13360 bp, 6 predicted proteins | sample COGITO_mtgs_1204_FD_87296 | JGI IMG/M metagenome (GOLD analysis project Ga0115568, IMG submission 87296) | Pelagic marine microbial communities from North Sea - COGITO_mtgs_120426 | ecosystem: Environmental > Aquatic > Marine > Epipelagic | place: Germany:Helgoland, sampling site Kabeltonne...
AATTAGTATCAGCCAATACAGATGTGGTAGCGAATACTGCTAAGACAGGTATTACTGCAGAACAGTCAGATGCCATTGCAGTCAATACGGTAAAAGTAGGCTATACAGACGAATTAGTATCAGTCAATACAGATGTGGTAGCGAATACTGCTAAGACAGGTATTACTGCAGAACAGTCAGTTGCCATTACAGCAAATACGGCAAAAGTAGGAATGCCAACAGCTACAGAAGCAGGTCAAATGAACTATTGGAATGGTAGCGCCTGGATAACCATTGCTTCAACAGTTAATGAAGGAGCAACATTGCAAATGATTGGGGGAGTCCCTACTTGGGTTGGTGGTGCACCACCACCACCGCTACAAATAGGCGATTATTACCAAGGAGGTATTATTTTTTACTTGGATGGAGCTGGTGGAGGCTTAATTGTAGCAGTGGCAGATATTTCACCTGCTCGATGGGGTTGTGTGGGGTATGGAAATGCAGGAACGAGTACAGATGTAGGAACAGGAGCTACTAATACAACAGCAATCATTAATTATTGTCCCATAAATGGTATAGCTGCTCAATTATGTGATGCCTATTCAGTTACAGTAAATGGTGTTACATATTCTGATTGGTTCTTACCCTCATCAGGTGAATTGAACCTAATGTCTCAAAATAAAGCAACGATAAACACCAGTGCTTTAGAAAACGGGGGTAGTTCCTTTCAAATATCTAGTACATGGACAGAGGATGGAATAACATATGAATATGGTATGTACTGGAGTTCTTCACAATACTTAACCTATGGAGCGTACATAGTTGATTTATTTGATAATGGTAGTCGGTGGTTAACCAATCAGAGTACCACAAGGAATGTGCGTGCAGTTCGGGCCTTTTAGTTATTTAATAATTTAATCAATATCGCTAAGCGGCCGGTTTATATTTTAAAAAAATGGCATTTGTACCTTTGAGTTAGTAATAGCGCATTAAAGTTGTTTAGACTAAAGTGAGTATGAAATTTAAATTGTGTTTCTATATAAAAAATAGATTTCCAAGAATAAATTATTATTCTTAATCCAGATCAATGCACAGGGGGGTAATGAATTAAATAGTTTTGCCCCCATTTAATTAGCAATTCACTCAATTATAAAAAAATTACTTCTAATCTTATTTTTAGGCTTTGCATTAGTTGGTTTTAGCCAAAATACAGACATTCCAGACCCTAATTTTGAACGAGCCTTAATAGAATTAGCATTAGACTCGGGTGAAGTTGATGGTCAAGTATTAACTGCAAATATTAGTGGTGTGACTACTTTAGATGTTTCAAATAAAAATATTTCAAATTTAACAGGTATTAAAGGTTTTACTGCCTTGACTTCTTTAAAGTGTGGCCCCAATCAATTAACAGAACTAAATGTTACTAGTAATTCTGCCTTGACTGTTTTTTGGTGTCATTCTAATTCGTTAAAAGAGCTAAATGCAACAGGTATCCTGCCTTGAATATTTTAAGTTGTTATTCTAATCAATTAAAAGTAGTTATTTATAATTTTCTTGGAAAAGAAGTACTCCATAAATCTATTACAAATAGTATAGATATTAGTCATTTAGAGAATGGTATTTACATACTGCAACTGTCGGATGGTGTAAAAATAGTTACACAGAAAATTATAAAGAATTAAAAAAATAAATTTATTAACAACTAATTTCCCTTTCTTGACCGAGATCAATGCACAAGAGTTTTTATTTAAATAGTTTTGTATGCTAATTATTGAACCCACTATTAAATTTAAATAATAAAAATTATAATATCATGAAAAAAGTTATTTTAACTCTTACTGCCTTATTTTTTACACTGCTCAGTTTTTCACAAGGAATTGCCGTCCAAGGTATTGCTAGAAATGCTAATAATACTGCAAGAGTAAATACCCTATTAACATTGCAATTTAAAGTTTATTATATAGACGACCAAGCTACTGAAGTAAGCATTTATAACATGTCATCTAACGTTACAACAGATTTTTTTGGAGTGTTTTCTCATGATATTGATATAGAAGATGATGCAGGAACTGTAACTGAATTTGGTAATCAAGAACTGAGGTTAAGAATATCAGAAGGAAGTACTGTCATTTCTGAAGCAGAATTTAATCGAGTGCCTTATGCATATGCTGCTAGTAATGGTGTTCCTACGGGCTCTATTATGCCATTTATAGGAACAACTGCTCCTTCAGGCTGGCTGTTATGTGATGGCGGCAATATAGAACTGGTACCTCACACAGTAGCTTTAAGAAATTTATTAGAAAGTAACAACACACCCGATTTACAAGGAATGTTTTTAAGAGGTGCAGGTAGAAGTCCTTTAAGTACTACAACCGCTGTTAAGGAAGGACCAGAACTAATGAGCACGCAACAAGATTCTAATAAAGAACATAGTCATAATGAAGGTAGTTTAGTTACAGCTGATGATGGGGACCATAATCATCATACAACTTCAAATGGAACTTTGTATTCAAGAATGACCAGGGCAAGTAATGATGAGCCTAATACAAATCCTGGTAATACCACCTATGCTAATTCTGGCTATGTTGCTGGAGCACTTGATATTCTAAATTCTGTAGTACAAAAAGATTCAGAAAAACATAAACATACTATTTCAGGTGCTGTTGAAGCAACTGGAGATACTGAATCACGCCCCGTAAACTATGGAGTTAATTATATTATTAAACTGTAATTCTCTGCTATGAAATTAAATGTATTCATTAAAAAAAGAGCAGCAATTTTTGCTATTCTTTTAGGGTTCTGCTCTTCAGTTTATTCACAGAGAAACACTGAAGGTGCAAAGGTAGTGACGGTTTCTCAAGTAGTTAATGGCACCGTTAATAGTAATCAATATTCTATACAAGTTGGTCTTCCTTATTTAGGAATCACAGAAAGTTCTGAACGTACCACAACGCCACTAGACATTCGTTTTCCATGGGACATTCTGTATTTTTATGATACCTTTTCTGAAGAATCATTTACAGTTTCAAAAGGTTATTTTACAGATAAAGTTAAGATTAACTGGGCTATTAGAGCCAATCAAGATTTAATTTTAGGATTTTATATCCATAGAAGAGAATTAGGCGAATCAAACTACACAAGAATTGCTAGTTTAAGTTCTTTTACAACAGAATATGAGGACAAATATATAGAGGGTGCTGCACTCTATGAATATAAGGTGGAGGCCTTAGGTGTTTCCGAGACTCCAGAAAAGTACCAAACCTTTATAGAGGGTATAGGATTCAGAAGTCCTTCTGGTATTGTAACAGGTAGGGTTACTTATGAGGGTGGAAACCCCGTAAAGGATGCAGTTATCTCTGCATCGTCTGATACAGGAACTCCATATAGTTCCTCAGGGATTCATATTCAAGATAATAGCAGTTTAAAAATAAACCGATTAAAAGAAGGTATTGAAAATCATATCACATTGCAGGCATGGGTTATGCCAAAGCCACTAAATTATGTTACAGATCTTAACGATGAAGTAACTGTTTTTTCATTAAAAAATTTGATGGGAGATATCGAAGCAAAGGTCAATGTTAGATTAGAAGGTAATGATTTTATTTTTAGTGACAATTATCTAGAGGTTGATATTGCTGGAAGTGTATTTAGACTCCACAACTTTTATCCCTCAGGCAGTCTCAATTCAAGAGGTGACGATGTACTAATAGATGTATTATCTTTTCATTATCATTTTACCCATTTTACCGTAACTATGGTGGACGGTGATACTCCAATTTTGTATATAAATGGGCGAAAAATAGACCAAACCTATGTAGATAAGGTTAATGCAGCCTTAACAGTTGGTGAGGCAGGATATGATTCTGGTTCTACTGACCCTTGGTATCCTGACCTAATTTTTTCAGTAGACGTACCCAACACTACAATTGATTTTGATAGTTGGAGGGAAATACAATTTGGATCTAAGGATTCTACACCCATATACATAGATGAAATTAGAGTTTGGAATAGCGCACTACCTGAAACTGATGTATATAAGGATTACAAGCGTATCATTGATGGTAATGACATCAATTTAATTTCTTATTTAAGAATGGATGAAGCCGCAGGAAACGTGGCATACGATATGTCACACGCGGGTTTTAACTACAATAACAACAATGCTGCCGTTTATACTGCTGAAGAAACAGAACCAACAGCGCCAGTTTGGGTTTCTGGGGAGAATACTCCTAGCTCAACTCAATTGGGTGTTTTGGGAATTACAGATGACAATGGAAATTATATCATCAGTGCAATCCCATACAGTGGTGTTGGAGAAACGTATGCCATTACACCAATGTTAGGAGTTCATGAGTTTGACCCTGGCCAACAATTAATTTTTATTGGAGAAACTACTTCAGTAACGAATAACGTAAACTTCATAGACAAATCTTCCTTTATATTTAAAGGGAAGGTGCGTTATGATTCGAGAGGGGTATTTAAATCTTTTGTGGAGGTTAATCAAGAGAATGAGGAAGAGAATCAGGGTAATGAATACATTCCTATAAATGGTGTTATGCAAGAAGGCTATAATTCTTATAAAGTAGGGGATGACGTAGCTAAGCAAAAAGGGCGGTATTGGTTTAATGATAATGGAACACCGGACGACGATAATGATAATTATTTAGAAGAATATGTAAATATCCCCTCTGAAGGAGTTAATATTTACATAGACAATCAGATTGTATTAGACGCTAACAATGAGCCTATCGTTTCCAATAGTGAAGGAGAATTTATAATTAAGGTCCCAATAGGAAATCATTTTATAAGTATTAGAAAAAATGGACATGAATTTGCGTATTCAGGAAGATTTCCTGCAGACGATATACCAGATGACGACAACTTAGAAGAATTTTTTCAAGATAGTGAAGAGTTCGTTACTTTTATCGATCAAACAAAAGTAACCGTTGTGGGTAGAGTTGTTGGTGGAGCTGTTGAAAGTGCAAAAACAATAGGATTTGGTGATATAGAATCGGTAGAAAGAATTCTTACAGATTCAAACGGATTTCAACTGCCACCCGAAGTAGTTACTTCTGTTAATAATATAGGAAAAGCAGCTATTTCTTTTGGCTATACGCCAACAGGCTCCATTACTGGGCCTCAGCTTGAAACAAGAGCAATTGATACCACAAATATTTTCACAGGCGAATACCGTAAAATTTTGTTACCATTGCAGTATTCTCTTTCTACAGATGATGTGAAAATTATGTCTAATCCTAATTTAGAAATAATTGCAAGTGGTAAAACTGAAATGAAAGATTTTAGAATAATAAAAACTCCAATAATTCCTTCTTATGAATATGCTGATGGACAAACGATAACAGGAAGGCCTTATACATACAACAGAGATTTCAACTACGAGTCAGATCCTATTTTAAGTGTCTTAGAACAAACGGCTGAAACTGAATTGGAAAAAGCAGATGGAACAACAATCAGTTTAGATGATGTAAAGTTAAAGAATGACTCGCAAGAGGATGAATCGGTTTTAATATATAGACAATTTCAAACGTATTCTATTCAAATGAAACGTTATCAGGAATATATTAATAAAGATGCAAATATAGATGATGATATCGATGACATACTCTACTTTGAAGTCCCAATAACAGATGGGGAACTTGCAATAACGAACAACTTAGCTTTGGATGATTCTGGTTCTATACTTGTAAGTGAAAGAGATCCAAGTATTATAAATTATACATTTAGAGCCGGAGAACCAGTAATAAATGGAAGCACACAAACGATAAATATTCAATATCGTGTAAATAATATTGATACTAATGCGAATGGTTATATAGGAAAAGGAATTATTTTAGGAGGTATATCCAATGATAATCAAGAATTTACTACATGGGCACCCGAAACACCAGCTATAATATTAAGAGATCCTCCAGGATCTAATAGCTATGCAACCATTCATAAGGGGGAAACTTTTTCATTTACTTCAGAAGCGAATTTAACAAATTCTGATAATACATATTTAGGTACTGCGAACTCGTTAGGCGCGTCCTTTGGTGCTGGTGGTGGTTTAGCAGGACCCGTAATTAGTGGTTCTGTCGTAGACGTTCTTGATTCGTCGCTTTCAAAAACAACTTCTAGTTCAGATGGAACCAGTCTAACCGAAACATATACTTTTACTCAAAGCATTTCTACAAGTAGCGAACCAAATATGGTAGGAGCAGATGCCGATGTATACATAGGTAATTCCTTTAATATTAACATGGGCTTATATTGGAATGTAGATATGAGAGCCTCAGCTACCTCAAACGTCTTTACTGACGGTGTGCCTCAAACAGAAAACAATATGAGACTTACAACCTCAACTAGTGGTGAATCGGATGTTGAATTTTTTATAGGCAAACAAAAGGCGGTTTCTGTAATTAAAGATGAAAGTGAAACTACCGCTTTCTTCTATACTCAGTTTCATATTCTCAATACACTCATTCCAAAATACGAATCATTAATTGCTGATATAAATAATGGTGTAATTTCTCCAAATCCAGAAGAGAAAATTTACACTGTACCACAATACGAACAGCAAATTAAATTGTGGAGAACGGTTATTAAAGAAAACGAACAGGTAAAGTACAGGGCTTTAAAATCTCGTGCAAGCTACTTAGAAGAGCTACTAACAAACGTAGACATTGAGATTAATGATTTAGTGGCAGCGCTCGAAGATTTACGTGAGACGTTTGCTTATATGAATGGAAGTTATTTTTCTGATGAATTAGAATTTACACTAACGAATAATTTATCATCAGCGCGTTTAAAAAGAGAATTAATAATCGCCCGCTTTGCCGACAATTTTTCTTTAGATAGTGGGGTTGGCGAAGTTTCGAGAAGTATTGAAACTGCCATCGTTAACTCGAGCTCAACATCATTTAATTTAGAGCAGGTAGATGCTTTATCTAATGAATTAGGAGCCGATTTACAAGGAATAGGAATTGTAATTACGACAGGTGGTTATGACGGTATCGATAGAAATGTATCTTCAACATCTGAACAAACAACTACTCAATCTATTTCTTACACACTTGCCGATAGTGATCCTGGAAATTATTTTAGTGTTGATGTTGTAAACTCTTTTGATGGGAACGGACCTGTTTTCATCACCAAAGGGGGAAGTACATCCTGCCCTTACGAAGCTGCTGAAAAATCGCTATTTTATAGTTTTTCATATGATGATCCAAATGTTTTACCTTTAGGGGAAAATCAGCAAGAAGATTTAAGTATTGCTACACAACAAATTGAACAACCGCAAATTACTACTGATAAAAATATAGAGAATAATGTTCCCTCATATGCTGCAGCTGAATTTAGAGTAAGATTAGAAAACTTAAGTACATCAGATGTTCAGTCCGATTATGTTTTAAGAGTCAACCAAGAAACAAATCCGAATGGTGCAATTATTAATGTATCTGAAGGAATCCTATTTCCAGCACTTAGAAATGGAGTAATAACTGAGTTTGTTGTAACTATTGAGAAATCTTCTCTGGATTCAGATAATGATACTTATGAGAATATTGAAATTATTTTTGAAAGTAATTGTGACAGTAACATAAGTGATTCTGTAATCCTTTCGGCTTATTTTGTGCCTGCTTGTTCTAATGTGGTGGTGTCTGCTCCCTTAGACAATTGGGTGTATAATACTTCACAAGGTAATAATCCGTTAGCAATACAATTAAGTGAATACAATACTGATTTTTCTGGTTTAGAGAAAATAGACTTGGAATTTAGACAATCAAGTTCCTCAACATGGACGCGTTTACAAACCTATTATGCAACTCAGACTCTTTTAGATGCTGCAGGTGTTATGGGAGAAACCCAAATTGATTTGATAGGTGAGGAGGGTACAATTAACTATGCTTGGGATATTGAAGGTCAAAACATTCAAAACGGGTCGTACGAAATCCGTGCTATTAGTTATTGTGAAAACGGCACGTCCACAACTTCTGAAGTGATTTCAGGCAAAATAGATTTATCGCGTCCCATAGCTTTTGGAACACCAACTCCAATAGATGGTATTTTAGGTATTGGTGAAGATCTATCTATGCGTTTCAACGAAGCTATTTTTTATACCTCAGGATACAGTGTAATCGAAATTACAGGAGAAACCAACCAATTAGAGATTGATAATAATGTCTCTCTTTCTTTTAACGGTCCCTCAAATACTGTAACCATAGAAAATCCTTATATACAAACAGGCAGTTTTAGCTTTCAATTTTGGATGAATACCGGAAATACTTCTAATCCTGGCACTATTGTAGCGCAAGAAGGAGGAATTAATATTGATTTGGTAAGTAGTGGAATCCGTTTCCAATTTGGAGAATATACAGTCTCTAAAGACTTCATACACGATGATCTTTTTCATCATTATACATTTACATATGACAGTGCCGCTGGAAGTATGAACATTTACAGAGATGATTCATCCACAACAGATGAAGAGGTAGCGCCTTCAAATTTCCAATATAATTTTGATGCAGATATGGTATTTGGAGGGGATACATTTAGAGGAAATCTTCACGATATAAGACTTTGGTCCAAAGCCTTAAGTTCGTCTAACGCATATGCAAATATGCGAACTAAGTATATAGGAAATGAACTTGGTTTGGTAGGTTATTGGCCAATGAACGAGGGTCATGGAGATATAGCATATGATAAAGCACGTTTCAAACATGCGCAAGTAAACACCACATGGGCTATCAAACCCAAAGGAGAAGCTTATGAATTTTTAGGTAATCAATACCTAACTTTAGATGCGGTAGGATCGGTTCAACTCACAAAAGAAATGGACGCAACACTTTCTTTCTGGGTAAAAACAGATCAAACTCAAGACGCGACTATTTTTTCTAATGGTAGAGGAGACAACACCGATGAGGCAGTAAATGGAATAAGAAAAAAATGGGCTGTAAACTTAAATAGCAATGGAATTTTATCCTTTGAAAGCAATAACAACTCTTATAATCTTACCACAACAAGTATAACGGACGGTCAATGGCATCATGTTTCGATTCTAATCAATAGATTAGGTAATTTAAAAACGTATGTAGATGCAGACTTGATAAGTACCCATCCTGTATCAGATATTTCGGCCTTTTCTGGTAGTAAAATTTGGCTCGGTGCGAGAGGTCAAACACATCAAGGAGGAGAAAGAGTAGATCGTGAATTTAGTGGATCAATTGATGAATTAAGACTATGGAATACAGTTCGATCTTTTGAACAAATTGAAAGAGATCGTTTCTTTGAAGTTGATTTAGATAGCCCAGGTTTAATGCTTTATGCAAGAATGAATGCCCCTATAACCCCAAACTCTTTGGAAGGGCCAATATATACACGTACAATAGGGAACTCTACTGCCGAGAGTATATCAAATATGAGTTCGGGTGAAGCAAATTATGATGATATGGGACCAGCAGTTAAACCTGCAAGAAGTACCATTAATTTTCAAGTGAGTCATGTGATCAATGGCGATCAAATAATTATGGAGCCGGTAGTCTCTAGCCTGGCTGTAATAGAAGGTCAAGTGTTAGATATTACGGTTGACAGAATGTTTGATGCGTCAGGGAATCAGCAAGCATCACCCATCACTTGGACTGCCTATTATAATAAAAATCAAGTCGATTGGTATATAGACGGAGCCAAAACAGTTTCAGAAGCTGAAATGATTTTTGGAGATGAAAAAACATACACAATTCTTGTTGTGAATTCTGGAGGAACCACTCAAGATTTTAGCTTGTTAAATGTTCCTAGTTGGTTGACGCTAAGTGAATCTAGCGGAGTACTAGCCCCAAATAGTAGTATTGAAATATCGGCAACAGTTGATAGTAATTTGGCTGCAGGGGATTATGAACAAGATTTGTTTTTAAGTACTGAATTTGGCTATGATCAAAAAATTCAATTAAAATTAAATATTTTCTCTGATATAGATTGGACTCTAGATCCAAATGATTTTCAATACAGTATGAATATTATAGGTCAGATAAAGATTGATAATTTATTGGCAGAAGACTTAAAAGATAAAGTAGGCGTATTTTATAATGATGAATTAAGGGGTGTGGCTCAAGTTATTTATGACGCGAACTATGGGTATCTTGTCTACCTCACTGTCTATTCAAACACAGCGTCTGGTGAGATTTTAAATTTTAATATTTGGGATTCTTCAGAAGATAAAATCTTAGAAGCAACATTGAACGAAAATGTAACAACAGAGTTTGTTTTAAATCAAGTTTTAGGTTCTAATGCTACTCCTGCCACCTTCGAGAATACAGGAGGAATAAGCCAAAGTATTCCCTTAAATCAAGGCTATACTTGGATATCATTTCCTTTAGAAAGCGCTAGTTTTTCAAGTGTAAATGCCACTACTGCAAATTTAGATCTTGAAACAAATGATCTAATTTTAAGCCATTCACCCTCTCTTTTAGAGACGTATTTTAACGATCCTCAAGATGCTAACAATAGCAGTTGGTCAGGAAGTATAAGCTCAAATGGAGGCTTTAGTACAAGCAAAATGTATAAAGTACGATTAGCAAATGCACAAACCTTAGATGTGTCAGGAACTCCCGTAGATTTATCTACTTGGACATTCCCAATCCGCGAAAACTGGAACTGGCTTCCTTACGTCATTGGAAAGAGTGCAAGAGTAGCGGAAGCATTGTCTAATTTTGATGCCCAAGTGAATGATGTGATCAAATCTCAAAATGAATTTGCTATTTATGATCAATTTTATGGATGGACAGGAACCCTGTCTTATTTAGAAAAAGGAAAAGGGTACATGCTAAAATCTTCTTCGGAAATGGAAGAATTTAAATATCCTAATTATTTGTCTAGAGGTAAAAGAAAAAAAGCTGTAGTAAGTACTTCTGCTAAAAGTAGCTCAGACACTCAAAGCGCGTTTAATGGATTCTCACAAAATATGAATGCTGTTATTCAATTACCATACGGTTATACAAATGTATATGCATACAATACCGCAGGAGAATTACATGGACACTCCGTAACCCAGATGGTAAATGATAAAGAGTTATCTTTTATGACCATAGTTGGCGATACAAGTCAAAATCAACTGTTGGTATTTCATATCGGTGATGGAGATACCACCAAGCGTACTTCAAAAACAATTAATTTTGGTGCGGACTCAATTTTAGGAACAACCAGAGATCCCTACATAATTGACCAGGATGATATTGATTTGTCTAACGCTCAATTTCTATTTTATCCTAACCCTAGTAAGGACGGATTTGTGTATTTAGATTTTTCTGCTCAAAATGAGCAAATAACGCAAGTGCGTATTCACAATATGCTAAACCAGTTGTTGCTTGACATGCCAGTTGAAATTAAAAAAGGTCGCAACCTTATAAAGATTCCTGTTAATTTCGCAAACGGAACCTATTTGTTAACTACAACGATAGACAATGAGATACATTATAATAAACTAATTTTAGATGGAAAATAAAAACACACTTATCGTCATTATAATAATGTGTCTTATTTCGCTAAGATTAAGAGCGCAGGCACCATCGTGGCAAGTGAATGAAAATGAATTTGAATATACAATGACAATGGTTGCATTTTTAAATGTAAATGCAACCAAATTATCTGACACAAACGACATGATAGGGGCTTTTGTAGGGAATGAATGTCGGGGGGTTGCAAACTTGATTTATGCAGCATCTACAGACAATTATTTTGCATATTTAACAGTGTTTTCGAATTCAACCTCTGAAAATGTGACCTTTAAAATTTATGATTCTAATAACAATACAATTACAATTGCCGATCAAACGTTCCCATTTGAAATTAACAAACATTATGGGAGTATTGAATCAGATTTTGGTATTTCAAAACCTACGCCAAGGTATTTTAAGAAAAATGTATTGACTTGTGATACCTCTAAGGGAGCCATTATGGTGATGTTTGAACAGGACAATGTGTCTTTAACTTTAGAGAAGGATAACCAAATACTTACCGCTGATACATCTGAAGAGAAGGCTCAATTTGAAAATCTTGAAATGGGTACCTATGTTTTAAAAATTAACGATAGTTTCCAAAAAACAATCACTATTGAACTAGAAAATTAATATATGAAAAAGATAAAACGATCCATAGCTCTTATTTTAATGCTTTCTTTGACTTTCTTATTTTTTAGATGCTCAGTTGATAATACCCAATTGAATATAGATGAGGATGACCCTGATGTGGTAAACCCATGCGATGGATTGACTTTACCAGAATTTGTCGAGGTTTTATAAACTGTATCTTAATAAGAAAAAGTAATAAAATTAATTTTTTATTTCGAAAATTCTATCTAATTTTTTTATGTAAATAATTTCTGTGTTTAGGAGCAGGTTCTGCCGCTATAAATGTTAAACTTGTTTCGCTTTTAAAATTTCATTCATATGTAAATGATTTTTAAAGTGTATTTAATACGTAATAAGTTGCTATTTTGAATAATATTTCGTCATGTACAGAAACTAATTTAACAATTTTTATATTAATATTTCTTCTGTTATATTCAAGAAACTTTCATCCTCATATTTTGAAAAATCTTCTTTAACATCCCTCTCATCAGAAACTTCACTATCAATAAACCTTTTACAATAGGTGTTTAATTTGAAATTCATGATCTTTTTTTTTCCCTAAGCATAAGACTCACTAATGAATTTAATGTTTTATGAATACAATAAACCTTCCTATATTTGATTTTTTATAAAGTAATAATGAGGTATTTAGTATTCTGTTTCTTTTTTTGTGTAATTAGTACTAAAGCTCAAACAGTTAGGATCAATGAAGTAGTTTCTTCCAATTCTGTTTATATAGACGAAGATGGGGATACTCCAGACTGGTTAGAGTTGCACAATTACGGATCACAAGATATTTCCATCAATGGATGGTTTCTATCTGATGATGCAAATGATCTTGAAAAGTGGTCATTCCCTAATATTAAACTTTCTCCTGATGCGTATTTTCTTTTGTGGGCTTCGTCAAAAGATCGTTCAATGATTAGCTATTCGAGAACCCTCATCAATCAAGGAGATATTTTCAGTTATTTACTTCCAACTTCTGAGCCAAGTTCTAATTGGAAAGCCTTAAATTTTGATGATTCTAATTGGGCTCAAGGTAATTCTGGTTTTGGCTATGCAGATGGAGATGATGCTACAATGATACCCACTGGTTCAAGGTCTGTATATCTCAGGAAGACTTTTACAATTCCCGATGTTACAGCTATTTCTTCATTGATATTGGACATGGATTATGATGATGCTTTCGTTGCTTATATAAATGGTACTGAAGTAGCACGAGCAAATATCAATGGTGTTCCACCCGCTTATGATGCTGGAAC
>Ga0115568_10002289_pt1 | contig 13347 bp, 14 predicted proteins | sample COGITO_mtgs_1204_FD_87296 | JGI IMG/M metagenome (GOLD analysis project Ga0115568, IMG submission 87296) | Pelagic marine microbial communities from North Sea - COGITO_mtgs_120426 | ecosystem: Environmental > Aquatic > Marine > Epipelagic | place: Germany:Helgoland, sampling site Kabeltonne...
CAATCTGCTGCTGCTCGACGAGCCGACCACCCACCTCGACATGCCGAGTATCGATGCACTGATCGGCGCGCTGAAGAGTTACACCGGCACGATTGTCTTCGTCAGCCACGACGTGCACTTTATCCGCGCGATCGCCCAGCGCACCATTCAGATCCAAGCCGGCACCACCAACGACTACGCAGGCGATTACGATTATTACCTGCGCAAGTCGGAGGCGACTTCGGAACAGACTGGCTTGGTAGCAGGCATCAAAAATGCCCGCCCCGATTTTGAGGCGAAGCCCAAAAAACAAGCTAAGGTGGTGAGCGCGAAAGAACGCCGCCGGATCGAGGCCGAAAAGCGCAAACTTGAAGCCAAGGGCCGCAAAGGCGTGGAAAAACGCGTCGCACGTCTCGAAGCTGAAATTCTCAAGCTTGAAGAAGACCAAGCGAAGGTCACCGAGCAACTCGGCAGCCCAAGCGCCTATTCCGACAAAAACAAGGCCAAAGAGCTCAACATCGAGTCGGCGCGCCTCTCAAAGCGCCTGCAGGAAAAGAACCAGGAATGGGAAGCGGCCGCTGAAGAATTGAGTCAGTTATTGTGACCTCCAATCAGCCTCTTTACGCTTTGTTAGTACTAAAACAAGGCCACATCGCGGTTTGAACTTTACACTAAGCAGCTTAACACAGTTACATATGCGTTCTGCGCTCCCCCTTCACCCGAACCAGCAGTCTATTTTGCTACTCCGTTTCCTCAAAAAATCACTTCCGATTGCAGCTCTACTGTGCTTAAGCTGCGTCACCACTACCACGCGCCTCAATGCAATTGACGCCAGCCAACTCGGCATGTCGGAGTTGCAGAGCGAAGCTGATTCGCTGGTCAACCAAGGTAATTTGATACAGGCGATGCCGCTGCTCAAAGAGCTGATTATACGCGTCGAAGCGAGTAGCAACTCGGAAATTAAGCTCGATTTCCCAGTATTCTTAATCGGCACCGCCTATATTCAGAGCTATGTGGCTACAAACAAACCGACTGACCTCAGCGAAGCGCTCATTTGGTATGACAAACTAGAGCAAAAATACCCTTTCAGCGGCAAACTGAAAGGCGCACTCCTCAAGAAAATCTCGGTACTGCGCATCCTAAAGCGTGAACCCGAAGCCATCGAGCTGATGAAAAAGTTGCTCAGTGGTGCCTACCGCTTTCGCCTAAGCCAGAAGGAAACAACCCAACTCCTCAAAGATCTGACTCAAATCTACTACGGCAAATCAAACTGGGAGGAGGGACTGCCCGTCTTCACGCAGCTCTTGAATACCGCCGTCAACATCGATGATCAAGCTTGGGCGGGGGCCGCCAGCTTCGAGGCTTACATCGCTGAAAAGCGTCTCGATGATGCGATGTCACTGCTGCCAGTCCTCGCACGCGAGTCTGAAATCCGCTATATGCCTCGCCTCAACGTCGCCCTGCTAAAGGCCAGCGACACTATGGTTGCTAAAAACCGCCTCGAAGACACCGCCATCCTACTCAGCTTGATCAAAACGACCGATATCATGATCGAGTATCAAGAAGCACAGGTGAAGAGCAAAGAGGCCACGATCAAATTCAGAACGGATATGGGCAAAGCGGACGAGAAAAACGAACGTCTGGGCCAAGAGGTCAAGCAACTCAAAGCCACTCTAAAGCAACTGCGCAAACTCCCAACCCTGCGCAGTGCTCTTCAGGTACGACGCGCACGTAACTATAGTAAGACCGCTCGCCTGTACGAGGCATTCTGGATGTTTTTCGACCTGATGAACGAAAATCCAAAAGAAGAGCAGATTCAATTCTACTATTACGCAACCTTCTCCAATGCACTGCGAATAAAGAAACTCGAAACCGCGATCGAAGTGGGCAAAGCTTATCGTAGTAAATTCCCCAAAGGCGACTTCTACTCTGACATCACGGTCGCATTGGTGAGCGCATTAAGACAGAGCGGTGACAAAGTCGAATGTGTTCAAATCGCCAAAGAGTTCCTCGACAATTATCCGTTAGAGCCAGCGTGCAACAATTTGCTGCTTATTTGGGCCAGCCACTTGATGGAGCACCAACAATTTAAAGAGCTCATCCAACAAGCCAGTCGCTGGTTAGACAGACACACTGACCCGCTCTTTGAAGACGGTCTCTACTACTGGCGCGGCATCGGCGAACTCCAAAGCAGCCAATTCCCCAACGCAGTTAAAAGCTTTGACGGCTTACTGAAGAAATTCCCAACCAGTGTCTACGCAGAGGATGGGTTACTGCGCAAAGGTGCTTGCCAATACTATGCACAGGACTTCGAAGAAGCGCGCGAAACACTCCTCAAATACACCAAACAATACCCCAATGGTACTTCGACGGATCAGGCTTTCTTCTTTCTCGGTGAAATCGAAAATCTTGCCAGCAATTTCGAACTGGCACTCGAACATTTTAAGAAGGCCGACGAAATCACCACCCTACAAGACATTCACAACGGTGCCGCATTCAGCACGGGGATGATTTATGAAGTACTTCAACGCTACGATGACATGGTCACGCACTTCCAGGCCTATATCGATCGCTTCGGCGAAGAGGGCCGTCTGACGGATGCAGTTCTCCAACTCGGCCGCGCCTATGAATACCTCCGCAAGCCATGCCAAATGCTGACGCTCTACCGTGAATTCATACAAAAGTACGCGACAGACACTCAGAAACTCGGTGTTGATGCACTGATTGAAAGCTATGCCGAGAAGTATAATACCAACAAAGCAACCCTAGAAAAAACCGTCGAGTTCCTGGACGCCCTAGACGAGGACATCGAATTCCGCACCAAGATTGTTACCGATCGCGGATTTTTGTTTGAGTATTTTTATGGCAACAGCGTTTTAGACCAAACTCTCTATAACCGCCTGCGGTCCCATCCACAGTTTGGCGAGTGGCTAATCGAAGACCTCACTCCGATCAATGAAGTCACTGCGATCTACCGCAAGCAACTCGCCGAATACCCCCCAGAAACTCCGGCTGAATTTTTCCGCGATCGTTTGGTTCGTGAGAAGATAGCCAAACAGCCAATAGCAGAGACGCGGATGCTCATGGGCCTTTATCGTAGTGATGTCGAGATACCCCCCACGAAGTCCTACGACTCCGCCTTCTTGGATCAGGTGAGCCCGCGCATGCTGCTCTATATTGCCGACTATTCTCGCGCGGACCGCCTAAACTTTGCCATCGAAGCTTGGAACAAAGTACTGACGAAGTATTCAACCGACGATGCCGCGATCGTTGCCTATATGCGACTGGCCAGCGTCAGTGATGAACGTGGTGACAAATCCGCTGCGTTCGATTATCTGGAGTCGATCGTAACTCAATTTTCGGGCACACCAAAACTACCGGGAGTCATCCTCCGTCAAGGAGAACTGCTCTCCGCGATGGGTCGCGGCGAAGAGGCGCGCGAAAAATATCAGTATATCCTACGCGTACCAGACTGGCGCGGCATCATCCATGCGCGCGCATTGTTCCAAACGGGCGAGGCGTACATGGCAGAAGACATGTATGCCGAAGCACACGGATTTTTCGAACGCACGTTCCTCGGCTACTCTCAACTTGGAGAATGGTGTGCACGTGCCTACCTCGCCGATGCCGAAGCTCTGTTGGGCTTAGGCTCAACAACTGATGCGATCGCCACCCTGACAGAAGCTCGAGATACAATTGCAGCATCGGCATTTCCGGAACTCATGGAGTCTATCATAGCCAAGCTAAAGGAATTACAACCATGAGTCGCCCCACCGCCCTATTCATGACAGCCCCTCACATAAGGATGCGTTTCTTCCCCCTTAAAGCCCTGCTTGTTGCCGCGTTCTCAATCGGCTACGTCTGTTCCAGCTTCGGCGCCAACCCCCACTGGGAGAAGTTAGGCACCCAGCCCGTCTACATTCAACAAATCCGCGCCCGCTCGGAGCAAACTCTCAAATTCATCGGGTTTGAAGATGGTCGGCTCATTGCTGAGGTAGACGTTGACGGAAGAATCGGCGAAATGTCGATGCCAGTCAGTGAAACGATGGCCAGCTCACTTCGCTTCGACTTAGCGGTGATGGAAGAAGCAAAGGACGTAATACGCAAAGAGAAATTCTCGGCTGCGACCGAACTCTTACGTCCGAAGGTCTACCCGCTGATCAAATTCCATCAAGTTCCGGAAATCCTGCGGCCGCTGCACGCCTCCATTCGGACATTGCTCAATTGCTTAGTTAGCGAAGGGCAACTCGCCGAGGCCGATGATTTGATCAATCGCCTCGCTCTCGATAAGGTCGACATCAAGTACAGTGAGATTGCCATTCGCCTGATGCAGGCACATCTGGACGATAAGAATTTTACAGCTGCCGCGCGAATCGCCCAGTTCGTGCCCAAACATGGTGATTATTCAGTGAACATCAGCCCGATAATCAAGGCAGCCGATGCGCTGCGCGGTGCCGGCGATTATGAAGCAGTCATCCCTCTCTACCGTGAAATCGTAGACATCGTCCCTGATGCAGCGAGAACGGACATTCGGATGTGGCTGGCTTACAGCCTGGTACTCGCCGAACGCGTGGATGAAGCATCCCCGATCATTGATTCCATGCAGGAACCAAAGAGCACTGAACGCGCCTACTCTTTGTACAAGCTGCTCCAAGGCTCGCGAGACCACCGCAAAAAGAACTTTGAGAGTGCACTCGATTTGCTCACTCGCGGGTTTGTACGCGCACAAACTTCCTACGTGTGGGTGCCCGAAATGCTCTACTTAATCGGCGATTGCTACGCAAAGAATGATGCACCAAAGTCAGCAAGAAATGTGTGGTCCGAAATCACAGTCCTCTATCCAGAATCGCCTTGGGCAACACGGGCTGCAGATGCTGCGATTAAATTACCTAAAGAACGCCTACTGGACATGGATTAATCAATCCTTACACTTAGCACTTACTCCATACACAAGCCTTTCATAAAAACCATACCATGACACACGCCAAGCTCCGCCTCCTACCTACCTTTATCGCCATCGCGCTATTTTCCATGATCGCTATGTGGGCATTACCACAATCGTTGCATGCACAGTCGGATACCGAGGCCGGCGTTGAATCAAGCGAGGAAGCTGAAGCCGAAGGGCCTCAAGCCAGCGAGCAATCCCTGATTGATATGTGGAAGAATGGCGGGTGGGCGATGTATCCGCTAACATTGCTTTCGGTCTCAGCCTTCGGCTTGATCGTCTACAACTTCATGGCAGTCAGCGTGAAACAACTGATACGACCCGACGTGCTGCCGCAAATCGATGAAGCGCTGCGCGCCTTGGATATCGAGACAGCCCGCAACATCTGTAGCGAACACCCCGCACCCTCAACCAATATTGTTTACGCCGCCCTAGCACGAGTGGACCTATATCGCTACGATTCGAACCAAGTCAAAGAGGCGATCGAGGAGTCCGCAGCTGAGGAACTCGCGGGCCCATTCGTGTTGATCAACTACCTATCGGTGATCGGTTCACTGGCCCCGATGGTTGGACTGCTCGGTACCGTTTCTGGTATGGTCAAGGCCTTCCAAGTGATCGGATCGGAGGGTGCGGCTAATGCGCAAGCACTTGCGGGTAATATTTCGGAAGCCTTGATCACCACCGCCAGCGGGATGATCGTCGGTATTCCCGCGATGTTCTTCTTCTTCTTCTTTAAGAATAAGTACGGAAAGATTACTTCCCGCGTCGCACGCGTTTCGGGTGACTTGCAGTTTACACTGACCACTGCGGTGAGTAATCATCAGCACAGCGAGTAATCTTCGCTCAAATTAATAACAGCTTTTTATAACCGATGAAAACATGGGCCCCAGAAGAGGTTGATCCGGATTTTGAATTAACTCCGATGATCGACATCGTGTTCCTACTCATCGCGTTTTTCATGACGTTGATTAGCTTCGTCAGCGCTGAACTCGTTGAGCTCACGCTGCCTGACGCGAATAAGTCGAGTGTGCCCGAGGAGCCAGGCGACCGCCAATACGTCTCGCTGGATATCAACGGCCAGACCTATTTCGGTGCTACACCGATCAGCTTCGAGGCCCTCCCCCAAGCGCTCGCGGCGAAGCGCGAGGCTTATCCCGCACTGAAAGTGTTTCTCCGAGCGGATGCCAACACCCCTCACCGTCATGTCAACCGCGTCATGAATGCCTGCGCCCAAGCGGGTATCTTTGACCTCATCTTTGCCTCAAACAAAAATTAGACCGTGCCTGCTGTTAACAAAGTTTTAGAGTCAGAAGAGAAAGTCGACATCACACCGATGATCGATATCGTTTTCTTGCTGCTTGTTTACTTCATGTTCCTGCCGCTGCAACAAGAAGCAGACGTTGGCATTAAATTACCCAGTGCCACCCCACCCGCCGAGAACCTCAAGTTACCCAGCGAACATATCCTTGAGATCTTCCCCAATGGCTTGATTTTGCTCAATGGCGCACCGATGGATTCGACCAATGACCGAAACATGGTGCGGCTATCGACCACACTCACGCGCTTGCGCATGTCATCGGACCGAATGGGCGACGATACCGTCGTTAAGATCCAAGCCGATCCGGACTCGCCTCATCAACGTGCAATCGACGCCCTGAACGCCTGCGCCAAGGCAACCATAACCAAGGTCTCATTTAGTGCAGTCGGCGGATAACGGCTCAGCTTTTCGCAAACTTTGAGCGAACGAACGATGCGGCAGTGGCCGTTTTCGTTCGTTCAATCGACTCCCCCCCTAAGCAATCGCACCGCTTATTCTGCAGTGGGCAACCGTACAAGCGCGTTTAGCTGCTGAGACAGCAGTAGACAAGCAATCCGACCAATGCCGTCGCATCGAACGGCTGCGGAAGACGATCAGTGCCGCAACAAATCAGCTGCATCGACGACCAGTTGCTCTTTGTGGGCTTTGCTCAGGCGCTTGATTCGCCACTCTTCCTTGAGTACTTCCGAGCGACTGCCGACCACACGGGTATACACTAGCTGTAGCGGCGTACGCCCGCGAACGTATTTAGCCGCCTTCGGCCCTTGCGCTTGATGCTCCTGCAGACGGCGGCGCACATCCAGAGCAACGCCCGTATACAGGCTACCGTCCGCGCAGCGTAAAATGTAGATGCTCCAATTCATTGGTCTGAAAACTTGGCTTCTCGCGCAACAAGCTGCGATCAATTAACTTCTTCCAACTTACCATCCACATAATACCAGTCACCGCCACTACGCCTAAAACGCGACAGCTCGTGGTGGACCGCAGGCTGCCCGTCTTGAATGTAGCTGGCCTTAAATTCGACCTTGCCAGTCTTGTCGTTTGCCCCGCCCTGAGATTTCCGCAGCACCTCCAGGCCGATCCATTGAATTGAATCGTGGGTGGATTTATAATTGATCCACAGATCGGTGGTACGCACCGCAGGAAAAGTCGTGGCTACCAAGTAGTCAACCTGTCCAACCACATAGGCGCTGTAACGAGAGCACATCAAGACCTCTGCGCTCGGCGCCTTTGCCTGCCCCAGGTGAAAAGGCTCACAGCACGCAGCGTATACCTGTCCACTTCCACAGGCACAAAAAGATTCAGCATCACTCATCTCTTCAGCTTATAGCGCCCTGTGCACAGATTGAAACCACCAATCAACAGGAATCTGGCTTGATCGGTTTTAGATTACGTGCGCCTCAAACTGCGAGTCAGCCATGTGTGCAATGCCTCAATCAGTCGATTTTTTTCCTGCAAACAATGCATGCGTGCCAACACCTGACTAAGACTTTTAAAACCAAACACAAAAAAGCCGATCCCCTGGAGGATCGGCCTTTAGAAAAACTATAATACAGTCCGGAACTTATGCAGCGGGCGCTGCATTGGCTTCCTTAGCCTTTACAATCAAGATGTTGAATGCATCCTCGTCGTGAATCGCTAGCTCGGACATCTGCTTACGGTCCATCTCGATACCAGCAGCCTTGAGACCACGGATGAAACGGCTGTAGTTAATGCCATTTGCACGGCATGCAGCGTTGATACGAACGATCCAGAGTGAACGAAACTCGGACTTCTTTTTACGGCGATCGCGGTAAGCGTAAACTTCAGCGTGATCGACTGCATCCTTCGCATAGCGAAAGAGGCGTGATTTGTTTCCGAAATAGCCTTTGGCTTTTTTCAGAACTTTTTTGCGGCGTTTTAAGGTAGCCGGACCATTTGTTGCTCTAGGCATGTTTTTGTATCTCTCGATTTAGTCGCCGCAGGGTCGCCCATTTTCATGTTACCTTGCTGGCGTGAGTTTTAAGATCAAACGTGACTTCTTCAGCTTAAGCGAAAGGCAATCCGCGAATGAGGTTAGCGCGTTGGCCGGGAGCGACCAGTTTGCTTTGACCTGCACGGCGACGTTGCTTGACACTCTTGTTACGAAGGAGGTGACGGTGCCCTGGCGTGCGACGCAAGAGTTTACCGGTGCCTGTCTTCTTGAAGCGTTTGGCGATGGATTTACGTGTTTTCTGCATGAGAAAGTTAAATAAGAAGTCGAAAACACCGCTTTTGAGGCGGCTTGTAAAGGGTAAAAGCGAGAAAAGCCAAGATCCTGCACAAAAGATCGACAGTACAGCCCTGTGACGGGCGCTTGAATCACGTCATAAACGACATAATACACAAGATCTACCCGAAGCCCCTCACCCTAATGTGCACTTCCCTAGATCATCGTCATCGCAACAAGTACCACGCGACGACTCAGAACAGAAATTGTGTGAATTCACATCGGCCACGACCATTCGCAAGTGACCGCAACAACATTTTCATTTGATCCCACCATTGAAATCGCACGCAATCCACACACATCGAATATTGTACTTCGAACCACGAACGTCCAATTTCAGTGCCATTAGCACAATGACTCCAGATTCTAGCACGCCCGCACTTCAGAGCCGCATCGTCGGCATGGTCGAAGGCCGCGTGCGCCGCCTCAAGGGCTACCAGAAGAGCCACCACCTGCCTGACGGCCACCACCCGGCGGCACAGGCATTCGTGCGCAAAGTCGGCCACGCAGATGTCAAAGAAGCCACGGATCGGCTCTACGCCGACATCCGCAGCCTGTTTGCCTACAAGCGCCGCGAATTTCAATACACCTGCGAAGATGGCTTCGGTTGTATCAAAACGCCTGACTTTGACCTGCAAATCCGTATCGAACAATGCGCGGATGATCCAAAAAATTACCAACTCACCACCGAAATCGTCGCGCTGCACACTCCGCAAATCGCCAGCGACGATCGTTTCCACGCCTGCTTTACCCATCACTGCGAGACCCTTGTGGTCGAGTTTCCCTGTTCGATTAACATCGACGACAAAATCGACGCCATCGAAAGCATCCCGGCAATCGCCGATGCCCTCGACTACGAACCTGATGGCAGCGCCTTCGAGCTCAAGCTAGTGCAACTCGATCTCCACATTTTTGTCAGCGAGAGCGAAATGACCTTTCAGCTCCTCACCCTGCGCAATCTGGGCAAACTGCTCGAGCACAGCCAAAAGGCATTCGAAATCCTGACCGCAGTCGGCCTGGGGCCGAGTTTGGGCGAGTAAAGAAAACGTCATCAGCAACACTGCTCGCCTCAAATGCGCACAGGATTTGTCAAAAGTAAACGGACATCGACTACCAAAGCGCTTCCCCTGCCCACTCACTCAGATCGCGTGAATAACTCCCGCAATCAATGGCAATCAGCAACGGGCACGCCACTGCCAACCTATCGAAACCCGGCGGATCTACGCTCAGCAATGCGGCCTAGTATCCCTTTGCGGCCAACGTGGCGTTCCACTGGGCGATGCGTTGCTGCTGCTCGCGAAACAGTAGCTCAGTCGAATCCAGCACCTCGATGCGGTCGATCGTAGCCCCCTGACGGATCGCATCCACCACAGCTTGCCCCTGCGTCACTTTGCCGAAGATGCTATGCTTGCGGTCGAGCCACGGCGTCTGGTTGTGGGTGATAAAAAACTGGCTGCCATTGGTGCGCGGCCCAGAATTGGCCATTGAAAAGAGACCCGCCCGATTGTGGCGCAAGGCCGGATGAAATTCGTCCTCAAATTGGTAACCGGGGCCACCGCGCCCGGTGCCGGTCGGATCGCCGCCCTGAATCATGAAATTCGGAATCACACGATGGAAGGTCAAGCCGTCATAGTAACCGCGCTTGGCTAAGCTCAGAAAATTGGCCACCGTCACGGGGGTCTTAGTCGCAAAGAGTGTCGCTTGAATCGCGCCCTTAGAGGTATGCATGATGATACGCACGTCTTTCACAGTCTCGGGCTCAGGTGCCGCCTCGACCACTGGAATCACCTGCGACGACGCCGCCATCACCTGCGACGACGCCGCCATTACCTGCGGCGAGGGCGGAATTACCTGCGTCGAGACCGCCATCACTGCCCCCTCGCCTTCAGTCCGAAGCGCTTTGGGTTCTGCCTGCGGCGTATTACACGCAACTAGGAATAAAAGTGACAACGCACAGAGACACAAAAGGCTTCGTTTAATCATAATGCGAAGTGTCAAAATTCTGACAACAAATTCAAGCATTGTTCTTAGCTCCAGCATCACTGTCGAAACCGCCAACAGAATAATGACTACTCAACGGCTGGACAACGACGAGCGCACGCACCGCGACCAGCCACTCCACGTGACAGGCGCGGACTCACCTAGATTCAGCCTCCCCTGCTTGAAATTCATCAAGCTCTGCGTAAATTATGTTAAGGCCGATCAATGACTGAGAGTCATCCGACATTACCCCGCACGCTTCGCTTCCAATGGCTAAAAAATCTACCGAAAAGACCAGCAGCATGATACTGCGCAACCTTTTCGAGCACTCCAAAGACTTAATCTATTTCAAGGATAAGGCGGGTCATTTCATTAGTATTAACAACGCAATGGCGAAGACACACCGCCTAGAAAATGTCGCTGACGTCCTCGGCAAAACAGATTTTGATTTTTACTCAAAAGAACAAGCGGAGAGTTTCCTCGCAGATGAGCAGGATGTACTAGCAACAGGGGAACCACTGATTGCAAAACAAGAACTAGAAGTGTTGCAGAACGGCGAATCCGTCTGGTTTTCGACCTCCAAATTCCCCTTGCTGGATGATTCCGGCACAATCATCGGCACCTTCGGCATTTCAAGAGATATCACCGCTAGCATGGTTCAACTGGAGGAATTGAAAGAACGCCAAAATGCACTGCAAGAATACCACAGGCAAACCGAATTCGAATTGGAACAGGCGAGTCGTATCCATCGCGCACTGTTACCCCAATCGTTGCATGCGCCCAAAGACCTGAACATCGATTACGATTACCGCCCCGCGTTCAATCTTGGAGGCGATTTTTTCTCTACCTATGATTCCCCATACAGCGATTCGTGTGGACTCTTTCTCTGCGACATCATGGGACATGGGGTGTCCGCTGCCTTATTTACCGCACTCATCAGTTCGCTGGTGGAGACACGGGGTAAAGAATTCCTCGATCGTCCCGAAATCATGCTGAATGGGATCAACAACGACATGCTCTCGCAGATGCCGGGATCCTATGCGACGGGCATCTATACTTACATTCGCGAGGAAGTGAACGGCTGCATCACCTTATCCATCGCCAATGCCGGGCACCCCTGCCCACTGCATTATCGCGCCCATGATCGCTCAGTCAGCAGAGTGGCTACCCACAAGGCCCCCGCCCTCGGAATCATCCCAGTGAATGCCTATGAAATGGACTTCATACAGCTGGACCCTGGCGACAAAGTCTTCTACTACACCGACGGCATCACCGAAGCGCTCAACTCCGCCGATGATGAATTCAGCAGAGCGCGTTTGCTTGAACTGATCAGCGAACATGGCCACTTGCCCAATAAAACACTCATCGAAAAAGTGAACACTCGCATAACTAACTTTACCGAGAATGCACCTCAAGTTGACGACCGCATGATGATTCTGATCAGCACAAGCTGACGCGATCCTAGCCCGCAGATGCTGCAGCAGAAGGGCCCATCAAGCTGAGTGAGCACAGGGCGTACATAAAAAAACAGCCTCTCGCGAACGAGAGACTGTTTGAATCAAAAAAATCGAGAGACCACCAGCCCACCTAGCCGGACGAACCGCCCCACACGCACCAGCGCCCTATTGACCGATCTTAATCAGTTCGACGTCGAACACCAGCATCCCACCGGGCGCCCCCCCCTGTGGGTTATCACCGTAAGCGAGCTTACCTGGGATCCAGAAGCGGCGCTTCTCACCCTCTACCATCAATTGCACACCTTCGGTCCAACCAGCAATCACCTGAAACAAACCAAAGCTTGTCGGCTCGCCGCGCGCCACGGAGCTATCAAACAGCTGCCCATCCAACGTCCATCCGCTATAATGTACCGTCACCATACTTTGCTTGCTCGGATGAGCACTACCACTGCCAGCACGGATCACACGCGATGCTAGACCGCTGTCACGTACATCGGCATTATCCGGAATACCGGCCACATCCTCAGGGGTTTTCGGCGGCTCAGGCGCTTTTTCAATCGAAAGCAACTCAACCTCAAAAACCAACATGCCACTCGGGCGCCCACCGCCCGCATTCTCACCATAAGCGAGTTCCGCAGGAATCCAGAAACGACGTTTTTCACCGACCACCATCAGCTGTACACCTTCCGTCCAGCCCTTGATGACTCGGTTCAGCGGAAAGCTGGCAGGCTGACCGCGCTGAACCGAGCTGTCAAACAGTTGGCCATCAGTCGTCCAACCACTGTAGTGCACGCTCACCGTGTCCGCGGCGGCGGGCACCTCTGTTCCGCTTCCGGTGTGGAGCACTTTAGAGGCGAGTCCTGTGGCGGTTGTCTGAGCATCCGATGGGATGGCAGTTACATCAGTGGGTGTTTTTATTTCCATGCGATATGTATCGGGCAAGCTGCGCATTCGGGTCAAACGAAAACCGGCGACAAGTCACTGAATTCCAACGCCCGCGAAACGAAGCGCAACCGCACAATCCACCAGCGCAGCAAACGCTCAGCCCGCCCTTCCCCACTGTCAGCCCGATGAATCGCCCTTTCGGCTTCAAGGGATTCGCGGTTCGGTTAACGCGTGCCCACCTTGCGAATCGCTCGCACTGCTGGTAGACTAACTGCGTGCTTCTTATGTCAATTCATCCACACACAATCAACCGCCACGCTCCATGCCCTTCGTTCATGTCATCTCAAATATAGGGCTCTCCGATGCAGAGAAAAGCAACTGCCTACAGACACTCTCACAGGCAATCGCCGAGCTATTGGAAAAGTCCGAAGGCGCTGTGATGACTAGTTGGACGACATCGAAAATGACGATGGCCAGCAAAGAGACGCACACTGCATTTATTGAGCTGCGTGCCATCCGCCTCCCATCCGAAGCC
>Ga0115568_10002290_pt1 | contig 13346 bp, 11 predicted proteins | sample COGITO_mtgs_1204_FD_87296 | JGI IMG/M metagenome (GOLD analysis project Ga0115568, IMG submission 87296) | Pelagic marine microbial communities from North Sea - COGITO_mtgs_120426 | ecosystem: Environmental > Aquatic > Marine > Epipelagic | place: Germany:Helgoland, sampling site Kabeltonne...
ACTAAGATCAGGGAAGAGGCTAATTAGTGCGTTTAATTTCCCTCTTTCAAAACCAATGTTGTATACGAGGACGTCACCATGCGTTCCAGAATCCAAAATCAATTTTTCTGCAAATTTACGTCTAGGGTCATTTTTGTTTCCATCACCTATGAATTCTTTATGAATCGGAACGCTTTGAATATTTTCTTGAATATGCATCGAATATTGGAAAACGATAGGCCCATAAGGGGTTGCACCATCAAATTGTGGTACAGCATGAGACATGGTCTCGAAATCAATATGATATATAGGATAATTCAATTCGCTAAGAAATGAAGCAATGGCCTCTTTTTCAATATGAACGGTTTGATTAATTTCTGATTGCACTTGAAGTCTTTGATTAGCACTCAACGGGTAGTCGGCTGGAATTTGATCTAAAGTTGTGCAACCACTATGGTATAAATCAAATCGCTTATTTACATTTAAATTATTGATGTCGAAAACAGAATATACGGGAACATTTTCCCAGCAATGCCCCATGAAATCACAAGAATAGGGCTGTTGACAATGTAAACCAATGTCTTTTTGTGGAGCATTCGACGATTTTAAAAGGGTTTTAAATTTTTCAATTTTTTCTGGAATGGTATCCATGAGAGGAATAATTTGGTCCCAAATGGATTCAGTTTTGAAAAGTTGAGTGATATCAAGATTGCCTGCTCTTTTGTATTTTTTATTTAGATAAACAATAGATACGTCTTCTAAAGAGACACCAGAATTACGGATTACATAAGCCTGAAGAGCGGCATCTTTCACATAGGTGTCTTTAACACTGGTAGAGCTCTTTACCTCAAATGCTTTATAGCCTTTGGGAGACTTTACAAGTATGTCCATTGCAACCAATACACCATTAAACAAGAAGGCAGCTTCGTAAATAACAGGAGTACCTTTAGCAATGGCTTGTTTTGTCGCTTTTATAGAAGGGCCAAAGTCATAATACGAAACTGGGGTAAAGTTTTCTCCGCCAGGATGAAGCTGTTGTGCAAGTTCCCCAACATTGGTTCCTTGTTCGAATATGGCTTCCTGCTCACTGGTAAGCTTATCTCTTAAATGGTGATGATGCTTATTTAAATACAGGCATTTTTCGCATTTTAATCCACGCATGAAGGTGGATTTTGAAAGTTCATGTCTCATAGTAACAATTTAATGAAATCTAATTACAATAAGTAGAACGTAAATAATTTACGTAGTTCACAGGTATCTTGCATCGTAATAATTAAATAAAGTCATATGCCAGAAAACAAAACACTTAAGCCTACAGAATTATTTATGGATAATTATAGTTTTATTGGTGAAAATTATTTTATCCATTTGTACAATAGAATGCCTTCCAAGAAGTCTGTTAGCGATGTCAACATAGAACAGATTTGTGCTGAAATGAACCGAAATTGTGCTGACTTTCAATTGCTTTGGGATTGGGAATATACTTATGCTAAAAGACAGATGAATAATTTCATGTGTTATTACCAATTGGAAGATCAGGTATTAATGAGAACGGAAAAATCGGCGGAAACTACGATGGCTGTAATTTATTTTGATGCGTCCAAACGAAAGGTAGTCGAAGATAAATATTGGAAACTTTTGTTGGCGGCGCAGCCCAAGAAAACGGATAAGGCCGTTGTGAAAATGTTGGCAAAAACGGATTGGGGATTAAGTTTTGAAAAATTTGAATTCAGTCCTGTAGCAATAAAGAGAAATAACTACAATGATGACTTTTGGGATTTTGATGCACACCTTTCCAATCATTTAATCAAAAACGATGGGGGATTGGTCTTGCTCCATGGAGATCCAGGTACAGGCAAAACTTCCTATTTGTTACATCAATGTTCCAATTTGCCAGATAAGAACTTTATATATATCCCACCCAATATGACCAATGCAATTAGTGATCCCAATTTAATTTGTTTAATGCGCGATGAAGAAGATGCAGTGTTGATTATTGAAGACGCTGAAGATATCTTAACGACAAGAAACATGGGTAATTCTGCTGCTGTAAGTAATCTGTTGAATCTAACAGATGGCTTTTTGTCCAAATGTTTTGATTTGACAGTATTGTGCACTTTTAATTGTCGATTGAACGAGATTGATAAGGCTTTACTTAGAAAAGGAAGGCTAAAGGGACGATATGAATTTGGAAGATTAAGTGGTGAGGTACTTCAAGATAAGGCAAAAGAATTAGGTCTTGAAAATATTTCAGGAGCTCCCATGACCTTAGCTGATTTGTATAACTTGCAATCAAATGGTATAAAAGAGAATTTTTTTAATGAATCAGAATCCGATAGTAGAATTGGGTTTGTTGCATAAAACGTAATAGATGAATAAGTTGAGTTTGTTTTTTGAAAGTGTTAAGACGGTTAGTTTGTGGAAACGAATATTTGGTTGGTCCGGGGTAAGGGGCTTGTCCTATGATGCTATAGAGGAATATGCCATTCTTTTAAAAGAATTACAAAACTATAAAGAGCGATTAGGAGATCTAGAAAAAACTACGGCAACGGATGCTGAAAGAATTTTAGCATTAGACGATAAGTTGCAAGCTGCAACAGTAGCATATACAAAACTAAGCTCTGATAGTACTTCGATAAAGGAGAAGTTTGCTAATACTGCTTCTGAACTACAGAAATGTAAAGATGAACTGGCGAAAATGAAAAATAGTGAATTAACAAAAACGGAAACATATAACAAGAATGTAGATCGTTTGAACAATGCTTATGTTGAATTAAAGGAAGAAAAGCAACGAGTTAATGATACTCGTGTACAAGAAAAAGAGTTGGAATTTGAAAATAAAAAGACGACCTGGCAGCAGCACGAAACAAATATTGAGCAAGAGATGAAAAGGCTTTGTGCAAAACACACCATTACTTATCTTGATTCTGTGCCTTTTAGAGGCAAACCAGATAATCCTATTGAGATTTGCGGAGAAATTATTGTATTTGATGCGAAGTCACCAAGTAGTGATGATTTGGGGAACTTTCCAACTTACATCAAGAATCAAGCAGAACAAGCAAGCAAGTATGCTAAACAAAGCAACGTTAAGAAAGAGATTTATTTAGTTGTACCCTCAAATACCGTTGATGTAATCGATACATTTCATTATAACATGGGAAGCTATGATGTTTATGTCATAACAAAGGATGCACTTGAACCGGTATTGTTATCATTAAAGAAAATTGAGGAGTATGAATTTGCAGACAAGCTAAGTCCCGAAGATCGCACAGCATTGTGCAGAATTATTGGGAAGTTTGCACATACAACGAAGCGCAGAGTTCAAATTGATCAGTATATGGCTAACCACATGTTGGAATTGTTAAGATTAGCTGAAAGTGAATTGCCAGAAGATTTTGTACAATCAATGAAAGAATTCGAGAAAGCAGAAAAGCTAAATCCGTCGACGGAACGAAGGAAAAAAGAAATCGATATTGAAAAGCTCTCGAACGAGCATAATAAGCTGAATGCTCAAGCGCAAATTAGAGAATTAGTAGTTCCAAAATCATTAGATGACATAGATTGATGGTTATCTTAGAGTAGTTTCATTGGTCATTATTTAGTTCGATTAAGTTCTTAAAGCATTCAGGAATAAGAAGTACGTAAAAAGATTACGTTGTCGCTTAATAGATTGAAGAATCAATTAAAATAAGGCCTATGAAAGCGATGAAGAAAACTTTGAATTGGGAAGCTGTTCGTGCACCGATTAAGATCAACAAAAAAACTATAGCTAACCGCAGTGCCATAGTAAGAAACGATTCTGGAGAGTTACTGGGATTGCGAAGTAATCAATACCGTTTATTTACCAATAAAGATTTTACAGAATTGGTCAATAGGGTTGTTCTTAAAACGGGGTATAGTCTTGTTGGTTATCAGGAATTTAGAAAAGGTAAAAGAGTCATTGCGTATTTAAAATTAAATGAAGCGTGTCTTCCAAATAGCGCTAGACCCCTTAATGTTTGCGGTAACGCAACGGCAGATTATATGTTAATTGGCAACTCACATGATGGTTCTAGTGCATTGTTTATTTCTTTTACTAATGTTCTATTAAGGTGTGAAAATCAATTTACTACTCCACTTCGTTTATTAAACATGCGTCACCTGTCAAATAATAGTTTCGATGAATACATATTAGATAAGGTTATTAGGAATTACCATGAAGAAAGAGATCAATTATATAGCCTGATGACCAAATGGACTAAAATAGTATTATCTAAAAGCTCAATAGATCGATTAATAAAGCATTTGTTGCCTGCAAAAAAATCAGGTAATGATGATCATAAAATAGACCGAAAACGCAGAGAATTGCGATTTTCTATAGATCGTGAAATTGCAGAACTGGGTTTTAATTATTGGGGGTTATTTAACGGCGTTACTCACTTCACTACCGGAAGGACAACCACAAGTTTATTTGGTAACCCTTTTAGTGAAGGCAATAAAGTAAATAAAAAGGCAATGATTTTTCTTAAAAATGAAATTGATTCATGATGAAGAATCCCATTGAAGAAATGCTTGATGATGAGCGGTTCGATGAACAATTTCATCCAGATTTCCATATCCGTTATGCCATTTTCCTCTTGCAACGTGAACATGGGGATTTTATGGACTTACTTTTGAGTTTAATTCAGCAGGCGAAAGTGAATAGTGTGACTAAAGAACGCATTTGCCAGTGGCTAGCTTTAATGTCAACAGAGCATTATGATTTTATGATGGGGCACCCGGAATCATTCTTACAGATTTATGATGAATTCAGCAATGATGTATAGGTAGATTGATCGCTACACATTGATCTTAGATTTTAGTCTGTTTTTCTGCTCTATTGCTATATCTGAATCTGTTGTTTTTAAATTGTCTACCTTTTTATGGTAATTAATAACACGATTAGATATGGCTTTGCATGGTAATGTGTTTTTGAATGCCAATGAAATTCTTACAATATCTTTAATTTGTATTGGTGGTTGTCTCTTAATCTTAGGGATTCATAAAACGGGACAATTACGAAAAGTGATACCCGAAAGTAAGTATGCGAAGATTTGGTCTTTGTTAAGGTATTTCATGCTCTTTTTCTTCTTTGGTTATACTGCTGCACTAATTGGAATAATAAAGGGTTATACCGAAATTATTCAGGTGCTTATTGGAGTAATATTTTTACTTGGTGCAGCATTCGTTCTAATTGTAGTCATTATTGGAATAGTTACTATTAAAGACTTGAAAAGTATTTTGCTGAGTAAGGAAGAGAAGGAGGTCATGCTCAAGGAAATACATCACCGAGTTAAAAATAATCTTCAAATTGTTTCTAGTTTACTCAGTCTTCAAAAAACTCAAATTGAATCTGAACAAACCAGAGCTGTTTTTGACGAGTGCCAAGATCGAATCTATGCTATGGCCTTAATGCATGAGCAACTTTACGGCTCAAAATGATCTGGCTAAAATTGACCTTAGAGAATATGTTAAACAGTTAAGCGAGCATTTGATTAAAAGCTATGGAAGAGATAATGCTGTGAAGGTGACTGTTAATTCACAAGTTTATAGAGTTCATTTAGATACTTTAATCCCGCTTGGTCTTATTTTAAATGAATTGCTTTCTAACGCAATGAAATATGCTTTTGAAGATCAGGAAGGGGAAGTTAATGTAGATTTAATCCATAAAGACAATAATTGTAATTTGATCTTTTCTGACAATGGAATTGGATATTCAAAGGAACGTTTTGAGAATGATGAAAATACACTTGGTCTTCAGCTAGTAAAGATACTTGCAGAGCAAATGGATGGTGAGATCAACAAATTAGAGAGCAAGGGAGCTAAATACGAATTGATTTTTCCTTTTAAAGTTTGAATTGTAAAATTCAAAGTATTATTTAATACTTAGCACCATTGATGTCTAAATTTGTACCATTAATATATTCTGTATCCATTAAGAATCGAACAGCATTATAAATGTTTTCTGGTTGTCCAAATTCGCCAGAAGGAATTTGTCCTTTTATAACTTCTTGGAATTTCTCAGGTACTTCATGTATCATACCAATATCGAAATAGCCAAGGTTTAGACAATTTGCTGTAATGCCCTTGTTAGCATTTTCAACAGCGATACTCTTAGTCAAACCCCACAAACCGGCTTTAGAAGCTGCATAAGCACTAGTTCCGGGGATACCAACCTGAGCCACAATTGATGCAAGATTAATGATTCTGCCAAAATTTTGTTCTCGCATAATAGGAAGAATCACTCTAATACAATTATAAGTTCCAATTAGGTTAGTTTGAATTACACTAGACCACGCTTCTGGACTTGATTTATGAGCAAAGGCATTATAATTATTTCCGGCACAATTTATTAATGTAATATTTTCTAGCTTATCCCCAAGATCATTAATCCAGTTAGTAATATTAGCCGAATTGCAAATGTCTACTTTAGTGTATAAATCACTATTTCCTTCTTCAGGTTTTGTAGAGTGGAAGGTGCCTGCAACCGCTTCACCAGACTCAACGAATCTATCAAACAAAAACTTACCAATACCTCGTGATGCCCCAGTAATTAATATCATTTCATATTTTTTAATCGTAAGTACAAATCTGCACATTAATTTGAACTTATTCAACAAATAAATAAGGCTTGTTATTTTGTAGGGGCTATGACCATTTGATGATTGCTGCTCCATAGGTCCATCCCGAGCCTACTGCTGCAAATAGAACTGTGTGACCTGGCTTCAAAATGCTTTTTTTATTGAGTTCATCCATTAAAATAGGAATTGTACCTCCTGATGTGTTGGCGTACTTGTCCATGTTAGTCATCACCTTTTCAAAAGGAAGTCCAATAATTTCAGCGGTTTTTTTCAAGATTTTAATACTGGGTTGATGAGGGATCATAAAATCAACGTCGTTAATGGTGAGACCGGTATCAGCTAATACTTGATTTATGGCTTTTGGTAATACCTTGATTGCAGTATTGAAAACTTCTTTACCATTCATTTTAAAATAATGTAATCTCTTTTCTAATGTGGTCGAATCACAAGGCATTGCAGATCCACCTGCTGGAACTGTAAAGTTCTCTTTCCCTCGTCCATCCGAATACAATCGGTACGCGAGAAAGCCTTCATTTGCATCAGCTTGCGAAACTATGGCTGCCCCTGCGCCATCACCAAAAAATACAGCATCACGTCTATTCCAATCGGTTATTTTTGAAAATGTATCTGCTCCGATTACTAAAATGTTTTGATAAACATCACTAGCAATGTATTGCGAAGCAACAGACATAGCATACAGAAACCCACTACAGACAGCAGCAATGTCAAAAGCAACAGCATTATACGCTTTTAATTTATCTTGAACGAAACATGCAGTTGAAGGAGCTATGCGATCAGGAGTAGATGTGGCAACAATAATTAAATCAATGTCATGAATTTGAAGGTTAGCATTTTCTATTGCCCGAAGTCCTGCTTTCCATGCAAGATCGCTTGTAGCTTGGTCTTTATCGGCGATTCGGCGTTCTTTTATGCCTAGGGAATTAAAAATCCATTTAGCATTGGTGTCAATAGTTGATTCTAGATATTCGTTGGTATAAACTTGATCTGGCACATAGGACCCAGTTCCTATGATTTTTGCCCTTCTTACAATTTGCTGCATTTAAAAAAAATAAATTTTGAAATAGAAGTAATTAATTTGTTAGTAATGACCAAATGTAAATTATATTAAGGTTCACTCTAAACAAAGGTTTGGCTAAAACCAGTTTTAATTGGTTTTAGGTTATGTTGGCAATTCGTTTTACTGTTAATCCAATCGGATAACAGCTCTTTATTCAGGTCATGCTATGGTTTAGAAATATACGCTTCAGCTTCTGGAGTTTGGTCATAAACGGCAAGGGTAAAGATTGAGGCAAGTATTACTAGAAAATTACTCTTAATTTAGTCTTTAATGTTTGCTAAAAAATAGTTTAAAGCCATTGGATATTAATCGCTAGTCACTTTTTTGTTCTAACTTGTTTACTATCAATTTTAATGGGTAAAGATTTTTTGCAGTTAATTCCTCCTCATTGTTGTAGATAGTAATCCCTATTGATGCCAACTTCATCAATAAGTTACAAAATTTGCCAGCATGCACAACCCAAGTTTCAGCAGCACCAATTTTTCCATATTGAATGATGGCCGTGTACTCACAAATTTCAGTGAAATATTTTAGAATAAATGGATTCTTTTCTATCCTGGTTTTAGCAATTTCGGGATCGAGAGGGTTGACAACAACATCAATCAATTGACCATTTTTTGTTTTACATTTTACATTATAGTTCTCCGAAACATTAACTTTTATAGGGAACTGGTCACCCATAATATCTTCGACATAGTGATAGATTGTGTGCCAGGCTAATGAAATACCAACGCCAATTATCTTACCATTATTTTCAATTAATTTACTCCATGGAGAATTGGCACCGTAGGTTTTATTACCAATATGATGTTCTTTAGTAATCATTGCAGCATTTTTTCCAATAGCTGACATGGAATGCGTAGGGTGGAGGCTTCTATGAATTCCTTTGTATTTGAGAAATGATGAAGGTACTGCACCAACCGTACTAGTGGATGAATTAAGATCGAATATATAATTCGGGTCAATACATGTTTTAAGCATGGTTCCGATTAGTGGATATGTTGGTATAATGAGGGTTCCTGACGGTAACAGCGTGTTAATAAATGCGTCGAGTAAATCGTTAGGCCCACGAGTTAAATAACCGACACTTTTTAAAGAAGAATGAAGCAAGATACAGTCTCCTTGTTCAATGCCTAATTGCTTTAGCCCAGTCTCAATGTCCGAGATGGTAGTCGGAATGGTATTTTTAATTAGTAATTTCTTCTTCCTCTTTTTTTGCAATTCAAAGAGTCTTTTTTTTAAGAAATTGGGAACAAACCTTTTTAATAGAGACTTCATTGAATGAGATAATTACTTGTTATGTAATACATATTTTGAACTTGTCCTAGATTTTGAAGGCAAAAAGATGAATTCATTAAGTCAGTGTACCAGGAATTTTTTGTTTTTATCAATTCGGTATGCGATTTTCAACCACTCTTGCGTCATTTCAACTTCAGAGGATGTTAATAAAATACCATTTCTCGGGTCATTTAAAAAGGCATTCCAAGTATAAAAATCTTCTGCGATACTATTAATTTCTTTGTGCCTCATTTTTTGTTTTGGTGACAGTTGAATTCTTTTGTAATTTTTTTTCACATGCTTAAGCATCCGTCTCCGTTCTGCGTTATTTGCTAGTCTACTAGCGACCGAATCACCAAGAAGCACAAGACTAAATTCATTCACCGATTGTATCATGTTGTGACCGTCTCTTTTCTTTTTAAAATAGGGAATTTGGATTCGTCTATAGAGAAGCTCGTAATCATTGATTTTCTTACATTCATTTATTATTTCTTGAGCCCAAACATCGTTATTCGATTGATTGGCAGCTTTCATCGATTCCATAATGATTTGCTTGTGTTTCAATTGAATGGCTGACAGCTGTTTTTGATCTTTGTTATTTGTTGCTGCTTTAAGGAGTAGAAATTTCTTGTAGGCTAATGATCTCGTACTTTGAGTACATTGAAGAATAAGGTTTTCAACCTTTCTCGTTTTTATAGAGTCTTCAGGTATTTGAGCCAGGTAGGTATCAAGGGCTTCGACAGTAGATAGTTTATTGGAAGATAAATAACTGAGATATTCAACTAGAAAATTAGGGTTTCGATTACCTTGACGATATTTTAATTCTAAACTACCGTTTCGTTTTAATGGATTTAAAGCGTTTTCTCCATTCCGGATAAATTCAGCACTAGGTTGGTATCCAATAGATCTATGAACTAAATCCTTGGAAGCATTTAGATATAAATGAGTGGGGTAGGTAGTTATTTTGAATTCTTGTTTCAACCCTGTTCCTTCTTTGTCCATGTCAATACTAATAGCTATGAACTGATCGTTGTAAAAACGAGCTACTTCGCTGTTAGTGAACACATTTCTTGCCATGGATTTACATGGGCCACACCATGCCGTTTGACAATCAACATAGACTAGCTTATGGGATTGTTTAGCTACTATTAAAGCTTCATCCAAAGAGCCAGTGAAAAACTTTATCTCTTGTTTTTGCGATAAATTATACCCGAAAGTGAGTAGCAGTAATATGGTGGAAATAAATTTCACGGTTGAAAAGGTAACAATAATAGGCGGAGAAACATAACGACTTATCACGTATAAGTCGTTTGTCCTGACTTTCCTAGGTTGCATTTTGGCTTTCCAAACGGTAACTATTAAATGTAAGTTAATACAGACCTTTGTTTGCAAGATGTAAGACCTATTAAAATACAAGAAAATGTACTCTTCAACTGCAATTAATAGCATAAAAGACCCTAGTCAAAAAAAATCAATTAAAGGTGAATTAACATTTGCAATAGATGATCAAAAAAAATGGGATGCACCTAAGAGCATATACGATGACGGACGAATTCGTTCTTTGCAAGAGATTCGATTATTTGTTTTTTTGGCAGTGTCTTTTGTCCTAATTGGAGGTGTGTTTATGGTTTCCGATTACTTCAACCATAAACAGGAGCATACTTCACCTTTGTTTTCAGTAAGTACCGATGTGATTACTGATTCTAACAACAATTAAACAGTAATCAAAAAATCATAATTTTTTTGTACTTGGTTGAATCTCCTATTGATAGTCTAACTACATATGTGCCTGAATTCAAAGTTGAAACGTTAATTGGTGTGTATGCATCTTTAGTAGATTTTTCCATGACCAATTGCCCCAGGTTATTTAATAATTGAATGTTTATTGTTGTACCTGCTTTCCAATTGTTCAATTCAATTGTAAACTGGGTGTTACTTGGATTTGGAAATAGTCGTAAATCGTCTAGTAGGATATCTTCTGCAATTCCGGTACAAGATTCTACGAGAAAATCTAAACTATCAGCATCTCCACATAGACCAGGAATGGAATATGTGATTACATGCAAACCAATACCAGCTGTGCTAGGATCGAAAATATTGCCGGTTACACCGTTCCCAGACCAAACTCCACCAGCATCATTTGCTGTAAGAACCACAAATCCATCTGTTTCACAAAATGGACCTTGTGCATCTATTGAGGCATCAGCTTGATCTAAGACTTCAATTTGAATAGAATCTGATGCCGCACATGCTCCAGGAATGGAATAAATAATGTTGTGTAAGCCTATACCTGCAAGGGTAGGGTCAAATTGATCAGCACTCACTCCAGAGCCACTCCAATTACCTCCCGAACTAGCAGCCACTAAAGAAATAGATGAGCTTTCATCGCACAAAGTTCCTACTGGTGTTATGGTAGGGTCGGGCGCACTATTTACTTCAATAACGACTGTATCTAAATCACCACATGTTCCAGAAATACTGTAAGAAATAATGTGAATGCCAGGACCGGCTGTCGCTGGATTAAAAACGTTAGTCGATACACCTGGACCACTCCAAATTCCTCCACTTTCCATAGCAGTTAGTGTAACACTTGCGTCATTTTCACAAAATGGTCCAATAGGGTTAATGGTTGCGTTGGCAGATGTTAAGACTTCTAAATACGCTGTATCTGAATTACCACATGTTCCGGTAATTGAGTAAATAATTTCATGTAGTCCGATCCCCGCTAAAGAAGGGTCAAATTGATCAGTGCTGACACCATTTCCTGACCATATTCCGCCTGATGTAGCAGCACTAAGTGTTATTGCATTGCTTCCATCGCATAATGGTCCAACACTGGCAATGGTAGCATCAAGTGCAGAGGTTACAATGAAATCTTCAGTATCTGTTGAGCCACAACTCCCGGGAATCGTGTAAGTTACTGTATGCGTGCCAAGTCCAGCAACAGTTGGATCGAAACTGCCTGCAATTACACCAGGTCCGCTCCAAATTCCACCGCTTGACGCTGCTGTTAAGCTAATTGGAGCTGCTGTTTCACAAATGGGTCCTTCGGGTGTTATCGTTGCGTCACTGAATGGAGAAACGATTACATCAACAGGTGTTCTGGCACTCGTACAGTTAGGCTCTTGCACTTCCCAGTCATAAAAGAAATAATAGTAGCCGGCCACTGAAGCGCTGCTTCCAGTAATACTTAAGATTCCAGTCAGATCGTAAGGGTAAGATGGACCTGAGTTATTTCTAAAGAGAGAAGGCGAACTTCCATTTAACGTTCCTAACTGGAAATTGGTGCCAACGGGAAGATCGAAATTGAGTGTAATTCTACTTTCCCCGTCCGGAATATTGATCACTGCGGATTGTATAACAGTACCTGTATTATCTCTTAATTCAATGGTGCGGTCACTGGTTCCTTGCGCGTCAACCCAGACAGAGACTAATTTAACGGGTGAATACACATCGAAAATTAGATGTTGGTTACCGTTAAAATAACCGCCTCCGCCAAAAGTATTATCAATTGGACCGGCACTCATAGGCGTTTGTATGACATCCTCTTGCACATAATATGTGGTGGATGACGTGAGGATCGGTGTCGTATAAACACCACCAACACCTAGTAAAGTACCTCCAACAGAATTATCGTACCAACTTAAGTTAGAACCTCCAGAGGCATTAAGATCAGTAGTTTCTCCTTCACAAATTGAATCACTTGAAGCAATAGGTGCAGAAGGCATATTGACAGTAATGTAGTTAGTTCTTGTAATCACATCACTACCATTCACATTAGAGGCAGTAAGTTCAACCGTGTACGTGCCGTTAATCGAATAGGTGTGAGAAGGATTCTGTAAAGAAGAATTATTACCATCTCCAAAATCCCAGAACCATGAAGTAGGACCGTTCGTGCTTAGATCGGAGTAATTCACTTCTCCGGTGCAAGTAGCAGTTGCATTAGATGTGAAATTAGCAGCTGGGGGAGCTGTTGATAGCACGCAATTCCAATCGACTTGGAAACCATTGAGCTCAAGGCCAGGGTCGGAATGAAACACTAATGTTATACTTCCTCCTGATGAACTGATTGTTCCAGCAGGTGGGTTATCATTACAGTATCTATCAATTAATGGTGCAGCAGTGCTATTACCATCATAAATCTCTAACCAATCGTAGTCGCAGTTTGACGCACTACCAGGTTCAATATCAAAACTTGGGAAGTCCAAATCTACCGTTGTCGCACCTACTGGCGAAATCGTAATTTGAGCATCTTCATTTGCCCCATAGGCCGATGATGCACCACCACTGTCGTAAATTGTCCCAGCACACGCTGTCTGAACATCACTTGTTCCAGAAGTAGGTAAAATTGTAATACAAGGCAAAGTAGAATCTATGGTTATATAGTCAACCAATGTAATACTGTCAACTCC
>Ga0115568_10002296_pt1 | contig 13327 bp, 14 predicted proteins | sample COGITO_mtgs_1204_FD_87296 | JGI IMG/M metagenome (GOLD analysis project Ga0115568, IMG submission 87296) | Pelagic marine microbial communities from North Sea - COGITO_mtgs_120426 | ecosystem: Environmental > Aquatic > Marine > Epipelagic | place: Germany:Helgoland, sampling site Kabeltonne...
CGGCTCGATCGCCGAATTGCTGTAAGCGTGAAAAGCGTGACACAGACATTCCTGTCTGTCCTCCCACAAGTGACACAGACATTCCTGTCTGTCCTATCACAAGTGACACAGACATTCCTGTCTGTCCTCCCACAAGTGACACAGAATCACAGACAGGACGCAGGTCTGCCGGAGATGGCGCAGCAATGCCTGCGTCACTCCCCTCGCATACAATAGAGCCAATAGGCATCGTCACCCAGCCGAGCCTTCACAGGATTACCACGCATGTAGCGCATGAAATAATCATACTCCTTTTCATTCCGCACAATCCGATCATACGATTCGTCCATCCAAAAAGCACCCGATTGACCCAACGCCTGATTAACCAGACGAGCACTCGCCCCCTTGATTCCCTTCAATAAAGTCGAGAGTGCATTCGCCTTCAAAGGCTCAATCATTGCATGCACATGATTCGGCATCACCACAGCCGCATGTAGCTTCAGTCGATCACCATCAAATCGCAGCAAGCAATCACAAACTTTCTGGCGAATGGCCGCTTCACGCAAAGCACAACTGCCATACCCCGCATCCAACCAATCCTGCACACGCACCGAGAAACGTTTCCGATAGTCGCTTTCCTGCGCGGCATCCCACGGCTCGGGACTCTGCAATTCCCATTGCTCGCGCTCGGCCTTCAACTGCTTCACCTTCTCTTTTGGCAATGAATCTGCGAGGCGAAAAGTAATCCAATAAATCGCCCCGCACCGAGTCCAATGCGGCAAGTTACGCGAGCGCATTTCTATCTCAGAATCAAGCGGTATCATTGCCAAACCCCAAAACTAACGAATCATAACGAAACCGCAAGTGACACAGACATTCCTGTCTGTGATTCAGAAAAAACAGGCAGCAATGCCTTTATCACTCCCCCGAACCACAGGCAGGAATGCCTTTGTCACTCCCCTGAACCACAGGCAGGAATGCCTTTGTCACCCCCCCTGAACCACAGGCAGCAATGCCTTTATCACTCCCCTGAACCACAGGCAGGAATGCCTATTTCACTCCCCTGAACCACAGGCAGGAATGCCTGTGTCACTCCGCTGAACCACAGGCAGGAATGCCTGTGTCACTCCGCTCCTACTGGCAGCTCCCCGCCCAGATTCGGCGTGCACACAAACTTGAGCGACATCACGGTCACGTACAGCCCGAGCAACACCATTGCGAGAGCGATCCCCCCCAGCATGCTCGCAGGTCCATGCTGCACCACCATCATCACCAGCGCCATGATCGGCATCACCACCATCACTGCGGCGGGGATCAGCGCAAACCCGAACGCGATGCGGCGGTGCTTGAGAAATACCACGAACGTGATCAATGCCAGCGCAGCCAACAATTGATTGGTCGCCCCAAATAGCGGCCAGATCGCCTTCCACACTGGCAGCACGCTGCCATCGGGTGCGGTGAAGGTGCCAAACGCCGCAGCGCCGGGCAACGCCAGCACCAGCAATGTGCCCAGATAGCGACTCCACGCACCACGCCAGTCAAACAGCTCCTCCACCAGAAAGCGCGTCAGTCGCGTACAGGTATCCAGCGTCGTCAACAAAAACGTACTCACCGCCAGCGTCGCAAAGGTCAGGCCAACATCATGCGGAATCCCCAGCGCGCCAAAAAAGGTGGCTGACCCGCGCGCAAAGGTCGCCACCGGCCCACCTTCCATGCCGCCGGACACACCCACGCAGGCCAACGCAAACACGGCCAATAATCCTTCGACCAGCATCGCGCCGTACGACACTTTTTTCACGTCGCGCTCAGTCTGAAGCTGCTTCGAAGTCGTGCCGCTACTGACGATGCTGTGAAAACCACTACACGCCCCACAGGCGACCGTGATAAACAAAAACGGCACCATGTAACTCCAGTCCTTGGGATTGAAACTCGTATACGCTGGCAGATCAAATTCGCCACCATGCGCCACCAAGCCAATCACCCCGAGCAACATAATCGCATACAGAAACGTCGCGCTGAGGAAATCACGCGGCTGCATCAACACACCCACCGGCAGAATCGCCGCACCGTAGCAATAGACTAAAACAGCGCCCATCCAGACGGACTTCCCTAGCTCCGGAGCAGGAAACGCCACACCGATTGCGAGTCCCAAATACGTCAGCAGCACAAAGGCCGGAATTACAATTTTATAAGACAGACCCGACCTGCGAGCCACTAAGCCAAACACCAGTGCCACGAGGATAAACCAACCCGAAGCCGTCGCCACAGCCGGCTGATTGACAAACCCCGCCACGGTCAGATCCAAAAATACCACTATCACATACACTAACGCCAGCAGCACGAAGACCAGAAAGAGTTTACCCGTGGTCTCGCCGATCAGGCTGCGACAGGTCGCCGTAATCGAACGCCCACGCGAACGCAGCGACATCAGCGTGCTGCCGAAATCATGCACCCCGCCGACAAAGATGGAGCCAACGATAATCCAAATCCAAGTCGGCAACCACCCGAACAAGGACGCCGCGACAATCGGCCCCACGATCGGCCCAGCGCCGGCGATCGACGAGAAGTGGTGCCCAAATAAAACCGATGCGCGTGTCGGCACAAAATCAACCCCGTCATTCAGCTCACAAGCCGGCGTCTCACGCTCCGGCTCGATGCGACAGCGTTGCTCAAGAAACACACCATAAAAGCGATAAGCCACCAACAAGAGCAGCGCGGATAAAATCAATAGACCTAGCAACATAATGGATACAGGTCGGAAGCTATGCTCAGATTGAAAAAAATGACAACCCCACAAAACCAACCGCATCCCGCATCCCGCATCCAGCAATATACCATTGACAGTATATACTTAAAGCAGAATGTTAATACCCAATGGAAGCCTCCGAGATCTACAAGTGCGTCGCCGATCCACAACGACTACGCATCCTCAACCTACTGGATGAGGGGCCGCTGTGCGTCTGCCACCTACAGGAGGTTCTCGACGTCACTCAGGTTAAGATGTCCAAGCAACTCGCCATCATGAAGCAGCTCGGTCTGCTGGAAGCGCACCGTGAAGGCACCTGGATGGTTTACAAACTCACACAACCCGTGAACGGCCTGATTCGCGTCAATCTCGATTACCTGCTCGACGCCCAGTGCGGGGAATGCAATCAACTGCAACAAGACCTCGCCACGCGCACGCGCATCGTCGAAAAAATCGCCCGAACGAACACCGATTGCCCAAAATCCGTCTGCGGTGACCAAGCCTGCTGTTAGGCAACAACGTGGCACAGACATTCTTGTCTGTTCTGCGCCTCGATCATGAAACAGCAGACAAGAATGTCTGCGCCACACTCACTCACACACTAAAATGACCAATCCATCCAACAACAATCTCAAGCCAAGCGATGCACCAAAGCCCGGCTTCTTCAAACGCATTCTCACCAAGGTGGATAGCGCGATGAAAGAAAAAGCCGACCAGCAAGCCAAGGACAGTCAATGCTGTTCCGGCGACGACAAGGGTAAGGGCGGCAAATGCTGCTAACCATATGGCGGCAAATGCGCCGTTATTTCCACCACTAGGAAGACACGGCAACGACAGAGCGTTGCCCTCCAAGAATCACAGCGTACAATCACAATGCTCACCGAACTCATCAACCAGCTGATCTACGAATGGCTCGGCTTTACCGCAGAGTCAAAACTCGGCGGCGCGATCCATTTCTTCCTCTACGACACCGTGAAGATCTTCCTACTGCTTGCAGTAATGATCTTCGCCATCGGCTTCATCCGCACATGGCTGCCGCAGCAACGCTTAAAGGCATGGATGAGTCAGGGTGGTATGCTGGGCAATTTTGTGGCAGCACTGTTCGGCGCGATAACCCCGTTCTGCTCCTGCTCCTCGATTCCGATCTTTATCAGCTTGCTGAAGGCCGGCGTGCCACTGGGCGTGACCTTCTCGTTCCTGATCACCTCGCCCATCATCAACGAGTATCTGGTCGTCTTAATGGCTGGCGAATTCGGCGTGCCGGTCACCGTCGCCTATGTCTGCAGTGGCCTGTTGATCGGCACGGCCGCCGGAGCGATCCTTGGCAAGATGGGACTAAGTAAGTATCTCGAGCAGGACATCATCGATGGTGCGCGTGCGGAGGATGCTGAAGTCCAGCACACCATCATGACACGCCTGCGCTATGGGCTCGATGAGGCGGTCAGCGTCATCAAACAAATCTGGATATGGGTCATTGTTGGTGTCGGCATCGGCGCCTTCATTCACAACTATGTGCCGCAAGACACCATTCACTCGCTGATGGCAGCCACCGGCATTTTTTCCGTGCCGATCGCGACTGTGCTCGGCGTGCCGATGTACGGCAGCTGTGCCGCCATCGTGCCGATTGCCGTGGTATTATTTCAAAAAGGCATCCCGCTCGGCACCGCCCTCGCCTTCATGATGGCAATGGCCGCGCTCAGCCTGCCCGAAGCCATCATGCTACGCCGCACCATGCACCTGAAACTGATAGGCATCTATTTCGGAATTACCACCCTGGCGATCATCTTCACCGGCTACCTGCTCAACATATTGGCCCAATTCCTCTAACAACCTGCTACGAACAACACCATGTCCAAACCAAAAGTACTCATCCTCTGCACCGGCAACTCCTGCCGCAGCCACATGGCGGAAGCTATTTTACGCGCCGCTGGCGGCGACCTCTTTGAGGTATTCAGCGCGGGCTCCAAGCCCAAGGGCGAGGTGCACCCGCTCGCACTGCAAGCCATCCAGGAACTCGGCATCAGTACCGAAGGCCACACTTCCGATCACCTAGACCAATACCTCGACCAAGGGATCACCACAGTCATCACCGTCTGCGGCAACGCCGATCAAGTCTGCCCCACCTTCCCCGGCCAGATGAATCGCTACCACTGGGGCTTCGAAGATCCCCCGCACGCTCAGCGTGAGGGGGAATCCGAGATCGACGCATTCCGCCGCATTCGGGATGAGATCAAGCTCGTGTTCGAAGCCTATGCCTTCGGCTACCGTGAAGCGGTGAAAGCGGACTCTCACTAACATCCGCCGGAGCCGACGCTTGACCGCGATCAACATCAAGGAAGACATCACTATGGACGATCAGAATAATACAGGAATTAGTTTTTTCGAAAGATACTTAACGGTCTGGGTGGCTCTGTGCATGCTCTCCGGCATTCTCATCGGCAAATTCATGCCAAGCATCCCTGAATTCCTAGGGAAATTAGAGTATGCGAACGTCTCCATCCCTGTCGCGGTGTTGATCTGGGTCATGATCTACCCAATGATGATGAAGGTTGATTTCAAGAGCGTACAATACATTGGCAAAAACCCGAAGGGCTTGTTCGTAACGTGGATCACAAACTGGCTGATCAAACCCTTCAGTATGTTCGGCATCGCGTGGCTCTTCTTTTACGTCATATTTAAAAACCTAATCCCCGCGGAACTAGCGAAGGATTATCTCGCGGGTGCGGTATTACTGGGAGCGGCCCCCTGCACCGCCATGGTCTTTGTCTGGAGTCATCTGACTAAAGGAAACCCAGCATATACGGTGGTGCAGGTGGCGACCAACGATCTGATCATCCTAGTTGCTTTTGTGCCGATCGTAAAATTCCTGTTGGGCGTCAACGATGTCTTTGTCCCATGGGATACGCTATTCTTGTCAGTAGCGCTTTTTGTCGTGGTTCCACTGACGGCGGGAGCCCTGACACGCGGCCACATGCTCAAACGCAAAGGCTCAGATTATTTCGAAAACACATTCCTGCCTAAATTTGGAAACATTACCATCATTGGCCTGCTACTCACCTTGGTCATCATCTTCTCGTTCCAAGGCACTGTCATCCTTAACAATCCGTTACACATTGGCTTGATTGCCGTGCCATTGGTCATTCAAACCGTCCTGATCTTCTTCATCGCTTATCTTGCCGCGAAGGCGTTGAAACTGCCGCATTCTATTGCGGCTCCGGCAGGCATGATTGGTGCATCCAACTTCTTCGAGCTAGCCGTGGCCGTTGCCATCGCCCTATTTGGAACGACCTCGCCCGTCGCGCTTGTAACGATTGTCGGCGTCCTAGTCGAAGTGCCGATCATGCTCGCGCTGGTCAGCTTTGCCAACAGAACGACAAAATGGTTTCACGACTAATTTGACCGCAGCATGCAAGTCATCGCCACAGCAACTACCGACTGACGCTTTCGCTCGATGAATATGACCGAACAAAGTGAGCGCACCGCCGCCGAAAAAAGACTCTAGTGCGACTAAGGTTTGCCAGACAATCGACTACACCTATTCCCTGCCATTATGAACACACTCAAAGCACTCTTACTCATCACCACCGCGCTCATCCTAGGAGGCTGCGCGAGCACACCAAAATCAATCGACGGCAACTACACACTCGTCTCACTCTCGAATACCGACACGACGCTGGATAAACCAATCGTCATGCAGATGCGCGAAACCAAGATCGCAGGCTCAGGCCCAGTCAATAAATGGCGAGCCGTGATCAACGATGGCAAGATCGGCCCGATCATCAGCACACGCCGCATTGGCCTGACGCGACTCATGCAATATGAGTCCAACCTACTCGCTGCCCTGGAAGGTGCCCAATTCGAGTTCGATGGACGTGGCAAACTGACCTTCATGCAAGAGCGCGATGTGACTGCTGTTTTTCAATACATTGAAAAACAGCCCGAGACATCCAAGTAATCAGCAGACAAACATTTGATCCAATCAAAAGGCGGCCGCAATCGGGGCCGCTTTTTTAATTGAAACGCAGGGGCATTAGCTGGGAACAGCGCGGATACTTTAGTCGCGTCATGTCTATATGCGGTCTTCGCAAATTATTATGCTCGCAGAGTTCACAGCCCCTACGGGGGCAAAAAAACTACCCAACTGGCGCGAATAACTTTTCGACGTATTTGGCGATCAGGTCGTATTCCAAATTCACACGGTCGCCGACTTGCTTGGTGTGCAGATTGGTGACCTCCATCGTGTGCGGAATCAGCCAAATTGCGAAGCCCGCCTCATCAACTTCGGACACGGTCAGCGAAATACCATCCACTGTAATGCAGCCCTTGCTAACGATGTACTTGAGCTTATCCGCATCTGGCTTGATGCGAAAATAGAAATCTTTACCACGCGGCTCGATCGACTCGACCACCCCCGTGCCATCGACATGACCGGAAACGAAGTGCCCGCCCATCCGCGTGGATGGCAACAGCGCGCGCTCCAGATTCACCTTGCCGCCCGCTCCAATGCCTTCGATCGAGGTCAAGCGCACACTCTCTGCCAATAAATCAAATTCGATGCGGCCCGCATCAAAAGCGACTGCGGTTAGGCAACAACCATTGACCGCCACACTGTCGCCAAGCTTTAGATCCTGCGTCACCACATTCGCCGCCAGCACTAAGCGCCAGGCATTTTGTTGCTCTTCAAAGGACACCACTGTTCCCGTTTCTTCGACAATTCCAGTAAACATAGGACCTCCACTAAAACAACGCGCCCCGACTTGTCGCCAAAAAAGCACGCGCGGAATCGACGACACGAACTGCCATGACCTTCAATTTCACAAAAAGCGCATGACCTAAGCTTGACATACGGGCAAACTCGCCTTTTCTCGTGCTTTTCAAATTGGAAGCCAGAGTAGCTCAGTGGTAGAGCAGAGGACTCATAAGCCTTTGGTCGGCAGTTCAAATCTGCCCTTTGGCACCATTTTCAAAAATTTAACTTCTCGTCACTGCGGGAGGTTTTTTTGTGCCCGTGACCGACCGACGGCATATTTGAACATTCAAATGTGACCGACGCCCCCCACAGGGCACCCGCTTCAATCATCCTACGCTGCACTCCGGTCGGACGTCTCGCCCGCCATCTTCGTTCGGCCGCACAACGTATGCCCTTCTGAAGTGGGCAGTCAGGAGCGATGCGTCGCCTTGCTTTAGGCGACGCATCTATGTGCACACAATCGACTTCCACTGCGCCTCGTTTAATCCCTGCAGGTCGCCACCTCCCCAAACAACGTCGGGTTGTTTCGCTGCCATGTCTTTTGTGAGTGCTCCCCTCTCTTGCTTTGAGCCGACAAACCAAGCTCGGCGGTACTGCTTAGCGTTTCGGGTCTTACGCGTCGCTCAACTCCAAGTGTTTCGCGTAGCGGTTCATGCCCGCCAGGCTGCTGGGCAAACCCAGCATGCCCAAGAAGCCCTCTCGGCAGAGCCCATCGACAGGCGTGTGCCTGAAACACTTCGCATAGCTGGACAATTGATAGTCCCTGAGCGCATTAAGCGGGCAAATGCACGCACGCACCGGATTGAGGCGGATGTAAGTTAACCAAGCGCAGTAGCGGCCGCTCCTCGCCGATCAGGATTGACGTATAGCGCCCCTGAAACAAATGCCCGCGCTCATTTGCAAGGCGGTTGAAGCGAGTGACAAAGGCACCCTGCAACCAATTCATTCCACCCACTGGATTCGGATCGGAAGTTTCGATTGTAAATGGCGATGCTTACTCATGATCACATACGCGTGTAACTTCCAACCGCAGCGCTCCACCAGTTCCATCAAAGCGCGTTCAAAGGCCACTACTGAACTCTACTTGAGGAACAGTTGCTTTCGATAGTTACCTCGACTAAAGACGCGGCAAACGACACACGGTATAGAATGCGTTGCTTTCAGGCTCACCCGAAAGTTTCGGCCCAACGGCGGCAGGCACACAATGCTTGATCCAACCCTTCGCCCCCGTTTACTACCACCTGTTGCTATCGTGTTAGTGGTGATTATCCTCAAATAATAAGTTACTACGCTTTACCGATTGCCAGGAATTTGCTTTTTGCTGCGAGGCACTTGAAGATCACCTCATGGCGAGATAGCTCGGGCATAATCTTAACAAAAATGCAGGTTAGCTAATCCACCATGCCTGTAATTTTCACTTGTTTAATATTATTTCTTCAATTTTTGAAAAATCTAAAGGCTTTTTAAAAAAAGTAACATCAAGTCTTTCTTTTGCCATTTCTTTATACTCATCCATGCTAAGAGCGCTAATTAAATAGAGGTCCAGCCTTGGGTGCAAAGCTAGAATCTCCTTGGACATGTTAATCCCATCTAATTTAGGCATGCTGATATCAGAAAACAAAATCATGTTATCAACATTGACATGCGTGCCATCTAAAAACTTCCCCAAACATTCCTCACCGTCATAATAGGAAATCAATTCAAACTTCCCTTCGTTGATTTCTCTTCGAAATTTCATTTTAATCAACTGATGAATTAATGGTTCATCATCGACGAATATTACAATTTTCTTGCTCATAATGCTCTCTCCAGCAATGGAATACTAATCTTCACTTCGCATCCCTCGAATTTTTTAGAGTTTACTTCGATACTTCCGTTCAATCCATTGAGTAAATTAAAAACCATATACATGCCGAGCCCTGAACCTTTCCCAATTGATTTTGTAGTGTAAAAAGGTTCAAAGATTTTATTCCTACTTGACTCACTCATCCCAATGCCGTTATCGCATACTGTTAACTCTATTTTGGCGTTTCCCCCTAAAGCAACAATGCTCACGACTGGATTCATTTGCCCGTATTCATGCGCGACTAACTCGTTTATCGCATCTGCAGAATTCTTCAACACGTTTGTCATCACCCTTGAGAGGGTAACTTCCGGAAGCAGGACCCCAGATATATTACTCACTTCAAGGTCAATTTTTATCTCTGGGTATAAAGCCTTAAACTCTTCTTGGAGTGCAATTAAAATGCCACCTAATGGCTTCTTTTTCTCATTTCCGGTTGTAACCTTTTCTAGGATCGAATCCAGTAAAATATTAGTCCTAAGGCTAGTCTCTTCGATTATGCCCACTACCTCATCTAAATCTTCCTTGTTTTTCAGAGCCTCCTCGCTTAGCAAGTCTTTTAATATGTGAACAGAGTTTACTGTTATATTAAATGGATTCCTAAGTTCGTGAGCAATTCCAGTTACTAGTGTTGATACAGAATTCATCTTATCAGAGCCGAGAAGCTTCCTGTTGGCCTTGTTTAATTCGATCGTTCTTTCCTCTAACTTATCTTCTAGTTCCTTATTTAAGCTTTTAAGTTTCTGTTCTGTTTTCATTCTGGAGTACTCGGCACCAAGTCTCCCTGAACAGCTTTCCAGTACTGCATGTACCAGCTCCCTATTTTTCATGCTATTCTCATCAAGTGTAACCAGAAGGCCTATTATTTCACCATCAGCTGTTTTCACGGGGGCACCTCCATAAGACTCGATGCACATCTCCCCCAACAGGAGGTCTTTTGGAAATAATTTTGCAACGCCCCTATCGAATAAACATATCCTTTCGTCGCTAACAACCTCCAAGCAAGGAGTCCCCTTGAGGTGATATTCAAAATTATCGCCATAATGATCTCCAGCCCAAAGCGTATCTGATTGTATTATCTGAGGATCGCAAGGAGATGGCCTTCCTACCATTACATATTTGACACCAAGAAGCCTTGATATTCTTTTTGCTAACTCTTTTATGTATTCCTCGCCGATTTTAGTGGAAGGAATATTAAATAATTCATTAATAACTTTTAGTATTTCCATAATAGTGTTAGGACTTTACTGATACAGTTAGGTAATTATGGGACCTCTGATAGAAGATAGAAGGTAAAATTTGCAACGTGCAGCACGCACATCTTTCTGGCCGTATATCCATTGATAAATGACCACGCATCGAAAGTAAAAAAAAAACACCTAGCCGTTTATTTATTTTATCTTTTTTACAATGCTCAGCCCTAAAGCGCAAAAGAGCTAACGTTTAAATTAAATATATACGCGCTTCGCCTTATCCTGGATGCGGTTACTGACTCGAGAGAGGTGTTCTTTCCGGATTCGCTGGCGCGCAAGCATCGGAATGCAGGCAAGGAATGCCCGTGGCCGAGTCGCGAAGCATCGACTCCCCCGCGCAGTGGCATCCGCCGCCATCACCATGTGGTGCCGCAGGTGAATCAAGCACAGTGCGTCAGACGCTTACGATGAACAATCAAGATGATCTCGATTCGCTCCTTCCATCCAATTGGAAAGAAACTCGATAGAACTCGACCCAAATCAATAGAAACGGGTCAAAATCGATCAACATTGATAGTTGTCGATAGAATTACCAGAGGACGGCAGTCAGACGCTTACCTTCAAATACACCTCTGCTTCGATTGATTACATCGACGCAGACTATCAGCCAGAGAATCAGAATACAGGGCGCACCTAGCTCGGACATTTACCGAAGGCGCGCGCCTCAAGTTGTAGGTGCGCAGGGTCTTGTTCGGTGTGTTGTTTTAATCCCATGGAGATCTCTTCGGTGAACCGGTCGACCCGGCGTATCCCCATTCTGATTCCCAATCACTCAGCCCGCCGATCTCCGTCTCGTGGAACCCTCTGACCTTCCCGTAGTCAGATGTGACCTCAAACACAACCTTTACTGCTAGACCGGCCTTATCACGGAGGTGGGCTGCCAACTCGTCTGAATACTCGCCGATGTAGTGGCCCGGAAAATCCACAAATGTCAGGACGATCTCTGATTGTTTCATGCCTTTTGAAGGGCGTGGTTCAATCTCACACGTCATCATATATTCACGGGTTTCCTTCTGGTCCACAAACGGCCCAATCCCCGTGGCGAAAAGAGTGAACAACAATACGAAAACCAGTGCAGAAACGAGTGCTACCGTCCCTTTCTTGATTCTTACCTTGGCTAACCAACAAACGAGTAAGGCGATGCCAATAATTAATGGCAGGCCTCCGATAAACAGAAACGGGCGAACATCGATGTAGGCGAGGAGTGTCATTTTTTATTTTTCTTCCAAAAACAAGTTAAAGGTAGACCTTTCGTTTACCCAAAGGCGCATTCCTCCTTTGGACTCTCCTTTATTTCTGCCATAGCTAGTAGCGTTTCTTTGATGAAGCTAAAAGGCAGATCGGGGTTCTCTTCGGCAGCTTTGCCGATCGTCGCCCAATACTCCAATTGTGAAGTCATGAATCGATGCTCCACTTTTGATCTGGTTTTGGCTTCTTTCGCTAAATGGTCGGAAATCCGTACGACTGTCCTCATATGGCTATGCGTAGCAATGTGTAGCACATTGCCAATGCTATTCTGCCTAAAACGTAGAGGACTATGACGCAGCGAGCGAGGGACTAGCAAGCGGAGTTGATAGCTCTGACTGAATCTGTTGTTCTGGCATGCTCCACACGTGTTCAAGCGGTCCAGGAGGCTCAAGACTCATTTCTGCCTTCCCTGATTTCTTCAGCCACGAAGAGGCACCAAAAGTCACATAAACCCAGAGCTGATTCCCTGTTTCAATTCTTCCCTTTTCAGTGCCTTTTTGTGCTTTTTTGTGACTCAACTCAGATTGACTTTTTTCTACAGATCGTAGAGAGGACTGATAGATGAGCTCCAGCGAAATCTATTGAGTCACTCGACTGGATCACACCTCAGTATTTTTTGGATTTGGCGACAACCTAAAACTCGTCCTCATAGACAATCATCCCTGGTTTTTCTTCTGTAAGCATCTCAACTCTGAAATCATAGTCAGCTAATATTTGTATGATCTCGCGAATGCTCTGGATTATTTCTTTTGCAGAATCTTTGAACCAGCATACGCACTCGCCCCAATTATTCTGCTCAAAGGGGGGCGTTAAAAGCTCTTCATTCAGTTTTTCCATAATTCCTTCACCGTGCCCTTGGTCGTGTGTCGTCAGTTCACCTGAGTCTCGAAGCTTCACATAGCTACCAATAACTCCTGTGCACTTAGTGCGGCTCTTATGGTCTGATTGGACTATGAATCGGATATACATTCCCTCTGTGATCGCTAAAGCTGTGGTAGGGCGGGGCCAAACTATCCAGAGCGAAGCGAACCGGGAACGCTAGCCGCCCTTGGCACCAGCGTCTTGTTCGCCTGTTTTGTTCAGGTTGGGTCGCTGAGGTCCACCGACGAATCGCTGACCGCCAAGGCTAATTGGTTTAGTACCGCCTGCGGAGTGAAAACTGCTCACTTCGTTCGTTCCAGCAAAATGGTAAAACTATCCGAATCGAGGATTTTGAGTTTATCACCAGAGACTTCGAAGGTCATCTCATCTACTTCATCGGGAGATTTCAGGGTGAGTTGATCGCCTTTCGTTTCGAAGGTCCCACTCCACGGATCACCGTCCGCGACACCATTAAACCGACCGTCGTGGTGAAATTCCATCGTCACGCCCCCTCTATTCCTCTCACGGACAGGTTTGCCAAAAAAACTGGGGTGGCTGAGCGAAACGGTTTCCCAAGCTCCCACCAAGTTTCTCGTAACCCTTCCCGTCGCTGGCGCATGTTCCGACGCACAGCCGATTATCGATAA
>Ga0115568_10002302_pt1 | contig 13306 bp, 10 predicted proteins | sample COGITO_mtgs_1204_FD_87296 | JGI IMG/M metagenome (GOLD analysis project Ga0115568, IMG submission 87296) | Pelagic marine microbial communities from North Sea - COGITO_mtgs_120426 | ecosystem: Environmental > Aquatic > Marine > Epipelagic | place: Germany:Helgoland, sampling site Kabeltonne...
CTCTCAATCAATTGATTGGTAACCCCTGCCCTTGCCGAAACAACAACCACAACTTGGTGCCCCTCATTAACAGTTCTTTTAACCCGCTTTGCAACCTGCTTGATACGATCAACATCAGCCACCGAAGTACCACCAAATTTTTGAACAACAATACTCATTTTTCTGTAAAACCATTAGGATCAAACATACGAAATAAAACCGGTTTTTCTTTAACACCATCTAAATTCTCAAGCGCATTTATCGCCAAGCCTATCGAGTGCTCATTAGTTTGATGAGTCGTTAAAATAATCGATGCAGACTGTTTTTCATCATTCGGACTTTGGGAAACCGTTGCCAAACTAACATCGTGATCTGCGAGACATTCCGCTACTTTGGCAAGCTGGCCGGGCCGATCATCCACTGATAATCTTAAATAAAAGCTGCCAGAAATTTCCTTTAATGGAGCGGGTTTACATTCATCTGGAGTGACATGTAAAAGTTTTGGCGGAGAAGCCTGCCCTTGCATGCCCTTCACCACATCTACGATGTCACTGATAACAGATCCGGCCGTTGGATCCTGACCGGCACCCCGACCAGTTAGAACAACAGTACCCACAACCGTTCCAGTTAAACTAATACCATTAAAAACTCCGTCTGTTTGAGCAATTGTTTCATTCATTGGCACCAGTGCGGGGTAGACTCCAATCGAAACAAAATTTTTATCAAAGCTTCGTCGAATCATTCCAATTAGCTTTATCTTACAATCCAACTCTCGTGCAGCAGATAAGTCTTCATTTGAAATTCTACGAATCCCCTCCACAGTGGCATCCTTTAAATTAATCCACATTCCATGAGCTAAATAACCAAGAATAACGGCCTTGTGCGCAGCATCAACTCCATCCAAATCAAGAGACTCATCTGACTCTACATAGCCAAGTTCTCGAGCATCACCAAGTACTTCATCAAACGATGCTCCCTCGTTCTCCATCCTTGTCAGAATGTAGTTTGAAGTACCATTCATTATTCCGTAAATTAAAGGAAATTCATTGGCAACAAGGCTTTCACGGAGCACTTTAATTATTGGAATTCCTCCTGCCACACTTGCTTCAAATGCGTAACGAACTCCAGCTTTTTCGGCTGCACTAAACAATTCATCGCCGTATTCGCATATAAGAGCTTTATTTGCAGTAATAACAGGCTTACCCTGCTCAAATGCACGAAGAGTCAGTTCTCTCGCTTCTTCTACCCCGCCAATAAGTTCACAGATGATATCAATATCAGGATCATCTACAATCGAACGAGAATCAACGGTTAAAACAGTCGAATCAACACTCACCGTTCTCTCTTTATTTAGAGACCGAACAGATGCCCGTGTTGGAACAAGTCGAATGCCAAGTATTCTCTCCCAGGCACTTTCGTTTTCCGACAAATGCTTCCATGTACCCTGTCCAACAGTTCCAAAACCAAGTATCCCAACCCGTAATGTCTTTAATTCACTCATAATATATTTGGATTAGAAAGATTTACTTTTTTTCTGAAAACGGTTTTCTGTGCCCTGCCTTAATCGAGAAATATTCGATCGGTGCCTCCATACAATCCAGGCCATAACTACGAGTGCTAATACAACTTTACCAAGTGCCCCTGGTTGATCAGCCATCCACACATTTACGAGTGCACAAACTGGTAAACTGCAGCCAAAACCAATCGAAGCCAATGCCACATATCGTGTGGAGAAAAAGATAATTAACCAAGTCACCAATCCAATAATTAAGCAACCAGGCATAACTCCGAGTAGTCCACCCATTGTACTTGCCACTCCTTTGCCCCCACGAAAACCTGAGAAAATTGGGTATGTGTGACCAAGAACAGCTCCAGGTAGTCCCCACAAACCCAAACTGGCATCCCCAGAAAAAGATACCATAGGAAATAAAAACCATGTCGTGGCTAGCAATCCTTTTAGGAAATCAAGAATAAAAACTGCATATCCAGCAGGTTTCCCAATGGTTCTTAGTACATTTGTAGCACCTGGGTTTCCACTTCCAACTGAAAAAATATCAACCCCATTTCTTTTGGCAATAATTACTCCAAAAGGAATCGAGCCCAATAAATAACCGACTAGAGTAACACCTACTGTTTCAACCGAAAGCATGATAAATGGGGGTAAAAAGGGCTTTAAAAAATACTATCCCTGCCGGGAAATTCTCGCTTCCATGATATCGGGGTCAGCCTCAAGCATCCTGAGTGCTTCCTCATCAGGTTCTTCATCTAATTCGCAAATAGTGAGTGCTAAATCACCACAATCTGCTCTACTCAAAGACATATTGGCAATATTTACACCATGATCTCCCAGAATTGTACCAAGTTTCCCAACAATACCAGGTTTATCAACATTACGCACTACCAGCAAAAGGTCTACCGGACGAACCTCAATCGCTTGGGAGTCGACTTCAACGATACGAGGGTCATTTGCTTTGCCAAGCAATGTTCCTTTTACCGACCTTGACAATCCGTCACTCGATAAAGTCTTTACCTCAATAAGTTCATTATAATCAACAACGGAAGATGATTTTGTAACTTCTACCTGAATTCCAAGTGATTTTATTTTATGAGGTGCATTTACATCATTGATCCCACCGTCGCCAGCAATTCCTGCTAACCACCCTTTCTGCACGGCACGGGTTAGAGGGATGCTGTCAAAGTCTACAATCCCGCCCCAAAAAGTAATATGAATGGAAGAAACATTTTCCTGAGCCGACTGGCGGGCGAAACTTCCCAAGCGATGACAAAGATCAAGGTAAGGCTGGAGAGTAAGCAAATCCTTGGGATCAATAGAAGGCATGTTAATCGCATTTCGAATGCGACCACCCTGCAACACCTCGGCAATTGCTTCTGCAATCTCCACGCCTACGCTTTCCTGTGCTTCTGCTGTCGAAGCTCCCAAATGAGGCGTCAAATTTAAATTTTCCAAACCACGAAATGGATGGTCTTCCGGCAGGGGTTCCTGTTCATAAACATCCAACCCTGCAGCAGCAACCTTCCCACTCTTTAAAGCTTCCACAAGGGCAGACTCTTTTATAATTCCCCCACGGGCACAATTAAATACCCGAACGCCATCTTTCATTTTATCGAAAGCAGCTTCATCAACCATATCCTTTGTATCCTTGGTTAAAGGCATATGAACAGTTAAATAGTCAGCCTGAATAAACGCTTCTTCCAATTCAACTTTTTCAACATCAAGTTCTCTTGCTCGCTCATCTGTAAGATAAGGATCAAAAGCTATTACCTTCATTTCGAATGCCTTTGCACGCTTAGCAACTTCAACACCAATTCTGCCCAAGCCCAAAACAGCAAGAGTTTTGAACCTTAACTCCGCACCTTTTAACTGCTTCCTTTCCCACAATCCATCGCTCATACTAGTTACACCACGAACAACCGGTCGGGTACCACAAAGCATATGGGTAAAAGTTAGTTCCGCAGTTGCAATGGTGTTTCCACCTGGAGTATTCATAACGATAACTCCAGCTTCCGTGGCTGCATCTATATCAATATTATCAACCCCCACACCTGCACGACCCACTGCTTTCAACTGAGTAGCTCCCGCAATTACTTCTTTTGTAATCTTTGTATCACTACGAACAATAATTGCAGAGGCATCCTTGGAAATATCCAATAGTTCTTCAGTGGTTGATCCGTAGGCTTCAACCACCTCGAAATCATCCTGCTTTTTCAGAAAATCAACTCCAAGTGGGGAGATACGGTCAGCAACGAGAATCTTCATCGTGTTATAAGTAAAGGGTTTTAAATTGTCAGAATTCGCAAAAAAGGCAATGAGGAAAGATTTTTCATAATTTTTACTTTCCCAAGCGACCTGATCAAGGCATTATGATAAGTTATCATGTTCGAATCACTCACAGAAAAATTAAGCCTTACTCTTCGTAACTTAAGAGGAGTTGGGAAACTAACCGAAGACAACATTAGCGAAGCTCTTGGTGAAGTCAGGAAAGCACTGCTTTCTGCAGATGTTCACTTTCGTACTGCACGTGAATTTGTAGATGAGGTCAAAGATGCATGCCTTGGGCAGGAAGTTTTAAAATCAGTTTCTCCCGGTCAGCAGGTTGTTAAAATTATTAACGATGAGTTGGTCAAACTACTGGGTGAAGGCTCAACACAAATAAAAGAGGATAAACCCCTTCGAGTAATGATGGTGGGCCTACACGGTGCCGGAAAAACAACTACCAGTGCCAAGTTAGCCAAACGAATGGCAAAAGAAGGAAGAAAACCAATGCTGGTTGCTTGTGATGTTTATAGGCCAGCCGCTATCGACCAGCTTGAAATTCTCGCAAAGAACGAAGGTTTCCCCTGCTACTTGGACCGGGAAAATAAAGATGTACCTTCTCTTGCGCGCAAGGGGTGGGAGGAATCCAAAAAAAATGGATCTGACCTGATCATTTTTGACACAGCTGGTAGATTGCAAATTGATGATGATTTAGTTCGCGAATTAGAAGAGTTAAAAAAACAGGTTAATCCACACGAAATTCTCTTAGTTGCAGATGCAGCACTTGGACAAGAAGCAGTCAATGTTGCGAAAACATTTCATGACCGGCTCGATATTACCGGTATTGTTCTGACCAAAATGGACGGAGATGCACGGGCTGGTGCAGCACTGTCGATGAAAAAAGTAACTGGTGCACCGATCAAATTCATGGGTGTGGGTGAAAAAATTGATGAATTTGAAGTTTTCCATCCGGACAGGCTTGCATCAAGGATCCTTGGAATGGGAGATGTGGTTTCCTTGGTCGAAAAAGCTCAGGAGCATTTGGATGAGGAAGAATCAATGCGGATGGCTGAGAAAATGCTTAAAGCCGAATTCGATTTTGAGGATTTCCTCTCCCAAATGAGGCAGATGAAAAAAATGGGGTCCATGGGATCAATTGCAAAAATGATGCCTGGCATGGGAAACATTCAGGTCGGTGATAAGGAAGAAAAAGCACTGGCCCGGCATGAGGCGATTATTTTATCGATGACAAAAGAGGAAAGACGACTTCCTCGGATTCTTGCTGGTTCACGAAGAAAGCGTATTGCAGATGGATCAGGTGTACAAATCCGAGATGTTAATCAATTAATCAAGCAGTTTTCCCAAATGCAAAAAATGATGAAAAAGATGAAAGGCGGGAAGATGAAACAAATGATGAATGCATTTGGTGGAGGCGGTGGAATGCCCGACTTAGGTGATATGGACCCAAAAGAATTAGCAAAGCTAGCCAAACAATTTAAATAAAAAATTACCTTTCACCAAACAGTGAAAGAACCAACAAAAAATACTGCCTCTTAAGATAGGTCGAAGCGGTCTAGGTTCATTACTTTATTCCATGCTGACGCGAAGTCGTTGACAAATTTTTCTTTGGAATCACTGCAAGCATAAACCTCTGCATATGCTCGTAATCGAGAATTTGATCCAAAAACCAAATCGGCCCGTGTGCCTGTCCATTTTACTTCACCACTTGTTCGGTCACGAGCCTCGAATTCTTCGGCTTCTTCATTAACAGGTGTCCACTTCGTACTCATATCCAAAAGGTTGACAAAAAAGTCATTACTTAAAGTACCGACACGATTTGTTAATACACCGTGATTGGAATTACCATAATTTGCCCCAAGGACACGTAGTCCACCAACAAGTGCGGTCATTTCGGCCCCTGTTAAGGTGAGTAGTTGAGCACGATCAAGAAGTAGTGCTTCAGTTGAAACGCTATATCGTTTTTTGAGATAATTCCTGAAACCATCTGCCAATGGTTCCATGACATTAAAAGAATCAACATCGGTCTGCTCCTGCGTAGCATCCATGCGACCAGGCGTAAACGGAACAGCAATACTTACCCCATCTTTTTCAGCAGCAGACTCAATGCCAGCACAACCACCTAAAACAATTAAATCTGCGAGAGAGACAAATTTTTCAGAATCGTTGAATTCATTTTGTATGGCTTCCAAGTTTTCTAAAACTCTGGAAAGTTGAACACTTTCATTAACCTCCCAGTCTTTTTGGGGAGCCAAACGAATTCTCGCACCATTAGCTCCGCCACGAAGGTCGGACCCACGAAAGGTGGAAGCAGATGCCCATGCGGTTGAAACAAGTTCAGAGACAGATAGTCCAGATGCTAAAATTTTGGTTTTCAGAGAAGATATATCATTATTATCAAGTTCCTTACCATGAGGAGCTGGTACCGGATCTTGCCAAATTAATTCTTCACTGGGAACTTCAGGTCCAAGGTAGCGACTTTTGGGACCCATATCACGATGGGTTAATTTAAACCATGCCCGGGCAAACGAATCTGCAAATTTTTCTGGATTCTCAAGGAAACTTTTAGAAATAACTTTATAAGCAGGGTCTACTTTGAGTGCTATATCTGTGGTAAGCATAGTTGGCTTACGCATTTTTGATGAATCATAAGCGTCAGGAATAATATCGGGAGCATCGTTGGCAATCCATTGTTTTGCGCCAGCAGGACTAGTTGTAAGTTCCCATTCATAAGCAAATAGATTTTCGAGATAGTTTACCCCCCATTTTGTTGGAGTATTTGTCCAAGTCACTTCAGGACCAGCAGTTATCGCATCTGGACCACTGCCACTACCATAAGAACTTGTCCAGCCGAAGCCTTGCTCTTCGATAGAGGCTGCCTCTGGCTCTGGCCCGACATGAGAAGCATCCCCTGCACCATGTGTTTTACCAAATGTATGACCACCAGCAATAAGAGCAACGGTTTCTTCATCATTCATAGCCATCCGGCCAAATGTTTCACGAATATCATGAGCAGAAGCTGCAGGATCCGGATTACCATTAGGTCCTTCGGGATTAACATAAATTAATCCCATTTGAACAGCAGCCAATGGGTTTTCTAATTCCCTTTCTCCAGTGTATCGCTTGTCATCTAACCATGTGCCTTCAGCACCCCAATAAATATCATCCTCGGTTTCCCAAATATCTTCACGACCTCCACCAAATCCAAATGTCTTAAAACCCATGGACTCAAGTGCAACATTACCCGTGAGAATAAATAAATCAGCCCATGATATTTTCTGTCCATATTTCTGTTTTACCGGCCAGAGTAATCGGCGTGCTTTATCAAGATTTCCATTATCAGGCCAACTGTTTAACGGAGCAAATCTTTGTGCACCGGTACCTCCCCCCCCCCGACCATCTGCAGTCCGGTATGTACCCGCTGCATGCCAAGCCATCCTAACGAAAAAAGGTCCATAATGACCAAAATCTGCAGGCCACCAATCCTGAGAATCTGTCATTACATTTACTAGATCCTGCTTAAGGGAATCATAATCTAGGGATTCAAACTCTTTTGCATAATCAAAACCGGAATCCATTGGATTAGAAGGCGCATCATGCTGGTGTAAAATATCAACCTTTAACTGGTTCGGCCACCAGTCTTGATTAGAAGTGCCTGAGCCCGCTGCATGATTCATTGGACACTTACTCGCAGTCGTAACAGGTGCTTCCTGGCTTTGATGATTAAAAGGACATCCCCCTTCGCTTGATGATTGGTTTTCTGTGCTCATGATTGTAGATTATATAATAGAAATTGATTAAATTATTAGGATTCTTTGAACAAGCAAATATGAAGTATTATTTAAAGAAAAAAGATATCAAGAAATTTCCCCGAAAAACTTCTTTATTTTAACGTGATCCTTAATCCCGGGAGATGTTTCTACACCACTGTTTACATCAATCATATTTGCCTGTGTCTCGCTAAGAGCTTCTTTAATGTTTTCGGAGGAAATCCCACCAGCCAAGATCCAGCTTTTGGAAGAGTATTTATTTTTCCAATTTAAAAACCCAGACCAGTCAGAAAGTTCACCAGTGCCCCCAAATCGATCTTTTGAATACGCATCAATCAAAAATGTTTGAGCAAAAGGAATAAGATCCTCGGGAAAATTAGTCCCTGTGGGTAATCGTGGAGCCAGCCATAAATTATCTGCACCGACCAATTCAGTCCATTTCTCGATCTTCTTTCTTGGGTAATCATTAGAAAAATGAAGTTGATAGCAACCGAAACCAAAATCGATCATTTCCCTTAAAGCATCGATTGTTGGCTCAACTTGAACCACTACCATTTGATCAATATTTAGTGAAAATTTAGTTTTAATTTTCCCTATAGCATTAAAACCAATCTTTCTCGGTGATTTTTCATACAAAATAAAACCAAGTTTTTGGGCTCCTAACTCGAGGGCAAGACCGGCATCTTCTTCCCGGGTTATACCACATACCTTTACCCTAACCATAACGATTAAGAATTATTTGGTAAAATGCTCCACCAAAGAATGAACCATGGATTCAAGACTTGAATCTTCAGCTTCTAAGTCGACAGAAAGATTATTTTCAATAAGTGTCTTTGTTGTTTGTGGCCCCATACTACAATGAATAGGTTGCGTGGCCCCTTTTTCAAGGACAATATCTTCCTCCTGTTCTATGTATGAAAGAGCGGCTGAGGAGCTTGCAAAAACGACAGCATCAGCACCATTTTCAATAAATTTAGCACGATCCGGTGCCTCATTGACATCTGCAAAATCGGTTTGGTAAATGGCTAATGTATCGACAATGGCATGACCAACAGATTCCAATAATCCAACTAAAATATCACGGTTCCGGTTACCTATTATTACCAAGATATTAGCACTATCCAGCGATTCTGTTGCCACTAAATCTTTTGCTAAATCCTCAGCGGTTGATCGTTTTGGGATTAATTCAACCTCAAGGTTAAATTTTCTTACCACTTTGGCAGTTGCTTCTCCTACACAGGCTATGCGCATTGGACCAAAACTTCGAATATCTGGGAAGGCTTTGAAAAATACATTAAAAAATTCCTTCGCACCATTTGCACTAGTAAAGACAACCCATTCATAAGTTGCAATTCCTGCAAAAGTTTCAGCAACGAGTTTTCGGTCCTGTTGGGGGATAATTTTAATTAAAGGAAGCTCCATAACCTCTGCTCCTTTTTTTGTTAGCAAATCCTTCAGACGGCTTAATTGACCTTGCGGCCTCGTTATCACAATTCGCTTGCCAAATAATGGGCGGTTTTCAAACCAATTTTGTTTGGTCGATAAACCAACTGAATTTCCGACAAAAATAATTGCCGGAGCCACTAAATTAGCTTTTTTGGCTTCCTTAACTAATTTCCCCAGAGTGGTAACTATTTTACTCTGACTAGGCAGGGTGCCATGACTGACGATGGCTGCAGGCTTATCAGGTGAAAGTCCACCCGAAAGAAGTTTTGCAGTGATTTCAGAAAGTTTACCCATCCCCATGTAAATACAAAGAGTCCCTCCGATCTCCCCAAATTTTGCAAAGTCAACACGTAAAGATTCTTTTTCAATATCTTCATGACCGGTAAGAAAAGAGATGGAGGAACCATATTCCCGATGAGACAAAGGTATTCCAGCATATGCGGCACAGGCAAGAGCAGCAGTTACTCCAGGGACAATCTCGTAGGAAATTTTTGCCTCATCCAATACAATCATTTCCTCGGCACACCGACCAAAAACAAAAGGATCTCCACCCTTTAAGCGGACAACCATTTTCCCCTCAAGTCCTTTACTAACAAGGATTTCTCCTATTTCCTTTTGATCCATCGTGTGTCGACCCGGGCTTTTGCCAACATCAATCTGTTCGCAATCAATCGATGCATATTTTCGGAATTCAGCATTGGCCAAGTGATCATAGACAAGAGTTTCACAGGAACTTATTAGAGCAATAGCCTTGCGAGTGATCAGTTCGGGATCCCCCGGACCTGCTCCAACCAGAAATACCTTGCCTTTATTTTTTTGCTCTAATCCAACCATGATGAAATTATTTTAAATACCTCTTCCTCAGAATTATCTGCTATTTTGAGGTTCCTAATACCGCAGGACTCGTGGAAAAAAAATAGATCATCATTTACAACATGCACACCCAGGGCAACCTGACAACCTCCGCCAAGTCTGTCGAGAATCCCTCGCTCCAACCGAACTGCACGGCTTGTGGCTAAATGATCCAAAACGCCAAACTTTTCTTTTTCCTGCTTTCTAACCTGAATTGCAATGGCTGCCTGTCCGGGGGCAGGAACCATTTCATTGACTGATATTTTTTCGAAAGTCACACCTGGGTAATTCGAAATCCCCAATCGTGAAAGGCCCGCTGCTGCAAGAATGGTTCCATCTGCTTCCCCGTTAACCGCAATTTTTCGTAATCTTGTTTCAACATTCCCCCTCAATTCAACCCACGAAACCGATGGAAAACGCAATTTCAACTGGGCAATCCGACGGGGACTACCTGAGGCCATTACTCCAGTCTCACTACCCTCTCTTCTAATCAAAACATCTCTGGCATCCTCCCGCTCAGTAAACGCGGCAAGGGTTAAACCGGCAGGGTTTTCAGTGGGTAAATCCTTGGCACTATGAACCGCCAAATCTGCCCGACCTTCCAGTAAGGCAATTTCAAGTTCTTTAGTGAATAACCCCTTGCCACCTTTTTCCTGAAGAGACCAATTCATCTGCCTATCCCCTGTTGTTGACATAGGCATTAAATCAACTTCTTTCCCCATTTGATTTTTAATCAAATCCGCAACCCACTCAGCCTGCTTAATTGCTAGCGGACTTTTCCGGGTGGCAAGAACTAAAGTATCATTTGAGAGACTCACCCAAATGGATCCATTCTAATTGCCCAAGGCAAGAATAATGCCACGGGTGATGCCATTAAATTGATTTTAGGAATAAGAAGCCTGTGCACCCTTGATATTTTTCTTGGGTATCCAGGACATCAACTGACGTAACCTCTGACCGGTAACCTCGATTGGGTGCTTTTCTCCATCCTCCAAAAGTTTGTTGTATTTAGGAAGACCGTCCTGATATTCCTTGATCCATTCTTTAGCAAACTTACCAGATTGAATCTCTTTCAGAATCGACTTCATCGACTTTTTAACATTCCCGTTTATAACTCGAGGTCCACGGGTAACATCGCCATACTTGGCTGTTTCTGAAATAGAGAATCTCATACCAGCAACTCCTGACTCGATCATCAAATCAACGATAAGCTTTAATTCATGCAAACATTCAAAGTAGGCCATTTCAGGGGCATACCCAGCTTCGACCAAGGTTTCGAAACCGGCTTCAACAAGAGCGGATGCACCGCCACATAAAACTGCTTGTTCGCCAAAAAGATCGGTTTCAGTCTCTTCTTTAAAAGTTGTTTCAAGAATACCGGCTTTTGCTCCACCGATGCCTGCTGCCCAACCTAAGGCAATTTTTTTAGAGTCTTTTGAAGAACCCTTTAACACAGCAATAAGAGCAGGTACGCCTTTGCCCTCTTTGTATTGAGACCGGACAACATGACCGGGGCCCTTGGGTGCAACCATGATTACACTAACTCCGCGAGGGGCCTTAATTAGACCGAAGTGAATCGCAAATCCATGGGTAAAGAGAAGGGTTTTACCTTTCGATAAATTTGGCTTAATTTCATTCTCGTAAACTTCAGCCTGCTTCATATCAGGAACGCCAATCATAATTACATCAGCTTTTTTGGTAGCTTCTGCCACAGAAAGAACTTCAAATCCGTGCCTCTTTGCAACCCGAATCGATTTACTTCCTTTGTAAAGACCAATGATAACATTGCATCCACTTTCCTTAAGATTCAAGGCATGAGCGTGCCCTTGTGAACCATAGCCGATAACGGCAAGCGTTTTTTTCTTAATGGCTGTTACTTTAGCCTCTTTTTGAGTGTATACTTTCGCGGGCATAACCGAATGATTTGATTAATTTAATGATTTTAGTGAGAGAATAAAGTAAATGGATTAACCGTCGGATCGCCCTCTTCGCAAGGAAACTGTTCCAGTTCGGGCAAGTTCAACAATGCCAAATGGTTCAACCATTTCTAAAAAGGCGGTTATCTTATTTTCGTTGCCTGTAGCTTCAACCACTAAGGAATCTTTTGCCACATCAATTATTTTACCACGGAAAACATCACAAATCTGAGTCACCTCAGATCGATTGGAAGAATTTGCTTTCACTTTTACCATAACTAATTCCCGACCGACACTCTCCGCTCCAATAAAGTTCTGAATCTCAATCACATCAATCAACTTATCCAATTGTTTGATACATTGATCTAATGCCTTTTCGTCACCGTTTAGGGTAGCAGTAATACGGGAACGGCCATCTTGGTGAGTGGGACCAACATTAAGCGTATCAATGTTAAATCCGCGCCCACTGAACAATCCGGCTATTCTTGCCAGAACGCCAAACTTGTTTTCGACTAGAACAGAAATTACATGTCGCATGATTATAAAGAGAGGTAAAGTGGTGGACGACACAGGACTCGAACCTGTGACCTACTGGGTGTAAACCAGTTGCTCTAACCAACTGAGCTAGCCGTCCAAAGTTAAATGTAAAAGAAAACTAAATAATAAATAGTAGCGAAGTGGCAAGCGTGAATGAAAAACTTACTTTACTTGGACCCTTACTTTTTTGGGTCCCAGAACGGGTTTGGGGAAAGCATTGAAGTTCTTTAAGGAAGGTGCTGTTTTAGCCCCTGATGAACGATTCGGCGAAACTTTTCCATTTGCTGTTGTAGAAACAACTTTTTTGGGTCCCAACCAATAACTGGGCTTACCCGCTCCGGTACGGTTACTTTGGCTAGGCATTACTCCTCTAACGCTGGGTGAACCAAGATTCTGTTCCGACGAAGGTTTAGGTAAATTTTGTGACCCAGCCTGCTGAACAGGAAAACCCGGCTCGCTGGGTCGCCCTTTACGAAATTGAAATCGGTTGATATCGCGCAAAGACATATTGTTAACATTGTTCATCCATTCGTCGACTCGCTTATCCAGTTGAGCGTAGTAAGCATCCCGGAATTCAATGGATGCAGCGGCTGGATTTCGGTTTTCGGTTTCTGCACCCAAAGTCCGTTGGTTATTCTCCACAGCGTATTTCTGGTTATAAGGAAGTTCAACGGGTAATTTTGTAGTTTCAATCCGTTCGGTTCCCCACTTTTTCTTATTTTGCATTGGAAACCGTTTTCCTCCAAATGGTGAAAATTTGCTGGGCCATTCCTCAACAGAAAACCGTTCGTTTGATAAGGAATTTATTCTTGATGTCGAAAATCTCTTAGAAGACAGACTATTTAGTTTGCCGTCCACAGAGCGTATCCTCTTTGTAAAATCATTTTGTCGTTGCTGACAAAAACAAACTGTTGCCAATCCAAAAAAGAAAAAAAAGGTAAGAATTTGAATTTTATGTAATGAAATACTCGACATTTTGGAAACTAGGATAAATATATTCTTTACCATGGATC
>Ga0115568_10002308_pt1 | contig 13293 bp, 17 predicted proteins | sample COGITO_mtgs_1204_FD_87296 | JGI IMG/M metagenome (GOLD analysis project Ga0115568, IMG submission 87296) | Pelagic marine microbial communities from North Sea - COGITO_mtgs_120426 | ecosystem: Environmental > Aquatic > Marine > Epipelagic | place: Germany:Helgoland, sampling site Kabeltonne...
CGAAAAACCGGCCGATGGCTGCGGTTCCTCGTATTCGTCCTCATATTCCATAGGTTGTGTATAACATATGTCCTCGTCGGGTTCGTCTTCGTGATCCCCCGGTTCGTCATCCGGTTCCTCTAGTCGTTTTTTGTCCGGGTTCGTAAACACCTCGAACAGGTTGTCGTTCAACGGCGGGGGTTTGACGCTAGTAGTAACGTCGTTTACAATTCTAGCCGTCGAAGGCGTCTTGGGTGGGTGCACACGACGCTTGCTGTTGGTACGCGCGGTCGGACGTTTGATTTGGATATCCGAATCGTCGCTCGATTCTTCGAAAAAATTGATCATATCTCCGTCGTTTTCCTTTGTGATTACGATCGGATCGTTCGACATTCTTATGTATTCTAAAGTAAATTAATTCTTAAACGATTACGCATCTACAACAGTCGTCTTCACATAATTATGGATCGTATCGATATTTTTTGTTAGACTCGTGTAGAACACTTCCCTAAACAATATGGGGTTTTGTATGACATACTCGATGGAGAACCAACCTATTTGATACTTTTCTTTAAACTTTTTAAACGGGTTTAAATGCGTTTTTCCTATAAGAAAGTGTTGATAATTAAAGTCGTCGATGGTATCGTCAACCATCCGAATCACGTTTGACGCATCCATGACGTACATATAATATAGGTTCTTCTTGTACGATTCGCAATTCAGACAGAGCGCGCAATGCTTCAGTTTAAAACGAAGTTCACACTCGTCGGAGATACCCCCTATGGTTTCTTCGTAAAATTCTCTAGACGCGGTGTTGATACTATCGCCTTTGTCGTTGTCCTCACACGAACCACCAAAATCGCTCCATAGATTGTACCTTACATCTTTGCCTAATAACAAATAACATGTATCATCATATTGTTTATATAACAAAACGCCTGCCGAGTAGCCCATAGCGGAAATATTTTTTATACTGAAGCAATTTATTAATTAATTTCATTAACATCCAATGCACATAACGCTTGATACGCAGCGTCTTGTTCGGCTTGTTTTTTATTTTTGGCGGTCCCGACACCATATACGTTTCCGTTCACATAAACATGAACACAAAACGATTTGTTGTGGTTCGGGCCCTCTTCGTTTTCTAGCGCGTATTCGGGTAGATTGATACTGCGCGCTTGGGTGTATCTCATCAACATGTCCTTGTAGTTGGTATCGGTCATAATATCGTTAAAATCTACATACAGTTGTAGCCGGGTAATGATAAAGTCTTGTGCATAAAATATTCCCATGTCAAGATAAATCGCTCCGATTAACGATTCAAACGTGTCTTCTAGAATCCGCGAATTCTCGTTCCATCCTTGTCGAATCGCTTTTTCGTTCATACGAATGTATGCGTGTATGTTCATTTGACGCGCGATTTTGGACAAACATTTACCGCTTACAATGCGGGTACGTAATTTCGTCATGAATCCTTCGTTTTCGTTGGGGTACATAGTAAATAAATACTTCGCTATAACAAGGTTCAATACAGAATCTCCTATGAACTCTAATCTCTCGTTGGACCGAGAGGCCTTATAGAGTTTCACAGCAGACTTGTGTAGTAACGCCTCTTGGTAATATTCCAAGGTGCGAACACGCATACCGAGTAAGGTCTCGACTTCATTCCGCGAACACAATTCACTAAACATTAATATTATATCATAAAATAGTCTTTAATTTACTTTTTAGCCTTGCCTTTAGACACCTTCTTCGGTTGAACTTCCGCCGGAACGGCCGCGGGCGTTGCCGGCTCGGCAACCTCGGGTTTTATGTAATGCACCTTCATCAGACGCTGAATGCTGAAATAGGTCACCACTTCGTCCTTGGCGGGACAGAGGAGCTTTTCCAGCTTGGGGTTCATTCGAATCACACGCTTCGACTCGGGGTTTTGTAGATTCTCCTCCTTCACGTACGCTAGAACCTTTTTCGTCACCTCCGTGCGTGCCATCTCGGTCCCTTCGGGGACGTCCAAAAATTCGCACAGGGTTGGAGACATATAGGTCGCTTTAGCAAAGCCACTAGGCTTACGAGGCACGCGCTGATCCTCGGGAATCATATCACGCTTCATCTTGCGCATACTCTTCTCCTGACGAGTCATCTTGGTCTCGAGAGTGGCGATGCGGTTCTTGAGCTCTTCAATGATGGTTTCCATTACGATAACCGTAGAATGTTTTTCGACGGGTTTCAACGCGCTTGGTTAGTCTTCTAAAAAAGCCACTTCGGGTTCCTTCGTAGGCGCGGTGATAGAAAACCCCGCCGATTTGTAGTATTTGCATCTCTTAAAGAACTGGTATTGAAACGGACCCCATGCATCCACGATGTCCATAACTAAAGGTGTGTTGTTCTTTCCTAAAGTCTCTCTAAGAATTCGTCCAACTGACTGTACAATGTCCGATTTCGGACTCGCCATAATTAAGGTATCTAGTGCGGGGATATCCAACCCTTCGTGGGCGAGCGAGTACGTCGCGAATATTACATCGGCTTGTTCGGACTCTTTGAGTTCTCCGGGTTTCATACCACCGATATAAAGACCCGACGAATATAGGCTACGCGATACGTCTAACAAATCGACACAATGTTGGCGTCGATCGGTCAGTACGAGGGTCTTTCGATGCTCGGTATGGTTCTTTGCAAGCAGCGACATGATCATCTCGTTACGTTCCGGAAGGTTCGTTATCTTCGTGATTGCTTCCGGTAAGCTGGGTTTTCGCGCCCTGTTCGTTGGAAACGGGCCGTTAAACAGTTCGTTCTTGAAGTCTATTTTTTCTACTCGTACTTGTTTTTGCGCTTTACGTTCCACCTTAAACAACGTTGGTCCCAAAAACCAGTGCAACACATACGTTAAACCATCTTTGCGTTCGAGTGTCGCGGACAATCCGAGAAGATAACGTGTGTTCACGCGGCTAAACAATCTCGAAAAAGACCGCGTGCATACGTGATGCGTCTCGTCGATGATCGTCATACCAAAATCCGAAAATGTATTCTTCTCGTATTCCTTTTTCGACAGCGATTGTAACATTCCAATCACGATGTCCTTGTTTTCTACGTCGGTTACAGAACCTTGTATTTTCCCCACTCGCGCACCGGGAAGAAACTGGTTAATTCGCTCTATCCACTGTGTCATTAAAAACTCTTTATGGACAACGATAAGCGTCTTTTGCGAAATCTTTGACAGTACATAGAGCGCTACGGTGGTTTTTCCGTACCCGGTTGGAAGGGACAAAATACCAGACCCTTTCGACCGAAGACCAGACACAACCGCTTCCACCGCTTCAATCTGACAAGTCTCTGTTTTGAGTCTCCCGCTAAATACAAGCCCTACCGACGTACCGTCTCGTAACACCGTGTGATCACATGTACGAAAGTTACGTGGAATCATTATGAAATTTTTAGACACTTGATATACTTTATAAGACTCCGCAACCGTATAGTCCGCGTTTGTTTCCGGCGTGACGGTCAGTGTTTGTTTAAGTTCGTCTAACATGTCCGTTGAAAAACTGTCCAAACGAATCGCGTACCCTTTCGATGTTAACATACTTTCTTTAATTTAAACTTCAAGTTCTTTAAGTTTTTTTTTTCAGATCCATAATGATTTCCGCGTTGTCTTGTAAAAACTTACGATACGCGTTGCTGTCCTTGGAATTCAACTGTTTCATCAGATTCATATTCATCTGGCAGTTGGATTCGTAGGAGGTGAATGTACGACCGTCGCTCATCCCTGGGCGAACCATTGTTAATACTTTAAAATAGCATTTTTTTTTCAATAAACACATGACATATATTGACGAACCGAATACCCGTTCACATAATCCTCTATACGAGGTTTCTTTTTTACGTACTCGGTCGTTTTACTCACAGTGTCGTAGTTCCTGATTATCTCTTCGTTTATAAAGCCGTACGTTTCCTTGATGTCCGCGAGACACTTCCCGCCCGTAATAACAATGTTCCCCGTTCCAAAAATAAACACAGACGTCATACTTCCATACTTCATGTTGATCGCGGGATAGCTCTCCGGGTTGTAGATCGACATCACACGCGCGTGCCGGTTTAGTAGGATGTTGAGTTTGTAAAGATCCAGATTGGTGCCGGTCGAAAAATTACAATTTATCATACCGATATACGACCGCCGGATCATAATATCCGGATTGTTTAATGTATGGCGAAGTACTTTTAGCGTATATGTCGTAAGCTTCTCGCACTCGTACAAACTCGTCAATCCCGTGATTTGCAACTTTCCATTGGAAAATATTTTCATCGATTTTTTGGAAATGTCCTTGTAGTTCAAAGTCACTTGATTGTAAAATGATTTCCGAACACGACCCTTCCGTGTCGTATCAAACCCATGGGGGCAGATCTTCATGACAATATTCGGTTCGTTAAAGTGTCGACAAAAGGTTCGAATATCTATATCGTCAACATCCAAATCGCATATTAGTGTGATTGTCGAGACGTTTAATACGTGTTTGTTGCGATGCACTTGTTGCATAAAATGTAAAAACTCTTCCGCGTATGCTTTCGTATCCATGATTTGTTATCGATATCCGTAAACATTCTTTAAGTTGTTTTTTTTTAAGATTTCCAACTTGCCATCAAATGATGCGTCCTTGTCATTCGATTATAGCTCAGGTAAATATCAATCGGATCAAACGTCGTACGTAAACGCGTCAACAACGGAACCACCCCCAGTTCGTCAAAAAACGTGCTTCGATAAGGTCCTTTTAGAAGAAACACTATCTTGTAATTATCAAACATATCCATGTTGGTAAAACTGTAAAGAGTCGCGTAAAAATGACCGTTTTGACTCGCATCAAACATCTTGTCTCGACAATTATACATAATCGTATCTTCGAAACGACTAATGACACTCTCTAGGTCTTGGTATTGATATCGACGCTCCTCTTCTTGTTTCGCACGCCGGGTGTCTATGTTCGATAGAGTGTTTGCATAAAGTTCGTTATAAAATTGAGTAGACATTTAGATATTCAATAATTAATTTCTTAATTATTTTTTTGAGTGTCTGGCACAAAAGGCGCCTTCTTTTACTTTCGCCGTACATTTATCTCCATTCATTTTGATCGCCTTGCAAATACAAACCACCGGTTTGGTAGGTCGTCGTAGAGTTGGCGGTGGTTTGTTGTCATGTATCGGATGAAAGTTTAGTTGAATCGTCTTAACTTTATTGTCGTTGTGTGCTTTGTAACTCGTAGAGAGTTTACATATAGATAAAATGATCTTACGATCTATATCACCAATCATATCGGTTTGCAACATTAGCGCTCCCTTTTCCGGACCATAAGTGCGTGTAAGATACTTGGAAGCAGATGCGTTGTAGTCCATGATTGGTTCTTATCCATTGGCATATAAGGTCTTTAAGTTAAATTTCCTAATCGCGGATAGTGTCGTTCTTACCACACGCAAAACACTTGAGATACACGGTTTCGGGCTCGTCCGCACAGCGCGTCTGTAACGTAATATACGTGGTCCGTTTACTACCGCACTTTCCACACTTCAAAAGCCCTTCGTAGCCTTCGTCCTCGTCCGCGTAGTTCAAAATACTGAATTGCTCCCGCTTCTGTATCGCGTATAAGATCGGGTCGTAGATGTCCGGTCGCAAATCTTGATGCGACACAAAAGCCGATTGACATAACGCAATGTCCTTTTTATCGAAAGAGTCTAACAAAGGACGTATGTTTGCCAATATCATACGAAGCTTACGTATATACAATCGCCGAACTTGTACGTCACTCCATAGTATCGCCTTCTTTAGTTCGCATGACTTTTTCGTATAGTCCATTATCGAACGCTCTATTTCCTTCGAAATCTCGGGGGTCGTGTGCTTCGATAACACGAACACCGAATATGCGCGCGCATCTTTGAGACTTTGAGAGGGCATATGCGGTCTATTGTGTTTGGTAGCAGGGAAAGTGTTGATAATGCGAGGCATCTTTCAAGGCGTTTAACAAGTACTCTTTTACTTCTTTAAGTGAATTTCATCTTACGTGTCACACACTCTAGACGGTCTTTGAAGATCTGTTTGACGACGTCTTGAAGATCCAAACACTCGTACTTCTGATATTTGTCGAACAACGGATGTATCACCACCAAATACAAATCGCGAATGGTCTTGCCGTACTTTGTTTCCAAAATGTACTTGTATATGTTTAATTGGAGAGAGTAATGGACATAATTACAGTCGTGGTAATCGGCCAGGTGATCGAATCCACGACTCCCGTAGTTGTTTTTCAGCTTCATCTCCTTGGAACGCTTCCAATCGTAAATCGATAACGTCCCGTCGGAATGGTTCTCAAACACCATGTCGATACTCCCCGCAATCTTGTGTTCTTCGTCATACACTTCCCATTCCGTCCGATACGCTTCCACGAGGTCCTTATGGTCTTCGTAAAACCGACGAAACATTTTAAACTCGGTGTCGTCTTCGTATTCGGTCGTGCTCGCGTCGTTGTAAAACGTCTCGATCGACTTGTGCATCCGAGTGCCCTTCGTGGTCGCGTCGGTACCGGCGTCGGCCCACTGTTGCTTGATTTCGGTCGCCGTCATGCCGTGATACTTACTGTTGGGCCAGTTTTTCGACCGCATCATCCGAGAGATGATCAGATCGGCATCAAATTTGGGAAAATATTGATGAACCAACGTCGTCACCGAAATGTTGTTCGGATCACCGTCCACATAATAGACGTGCGGTGCCTCGTCAAACACGATACGAGCGTCTCTCGGGTGACAGTGTTTCGTCTTGAGATGATCCATCCTTACATGTTTAACCATTTATTTCTTTAAGTTATAATAATGGAAGTTAGGAATCTCTTATTGAAGCAATATCAGCAATATAAGAACCCGGACGTCGTTTTTTGTCGTAACTTTTCAAACAGTATCGAAGCTTGTGTGTCAAAGAAGACCTGTGACAAATGGATAGAACCCCCTTGCGTGTTCGTGGGGCGCGATAAAAGACACCCCCTTCGAGGTTCGTGCAAACCAGGCGTCCGACCGTGTGACGTCGTCGTGAACACGTCGATGCTTCCGGCGAGTCCGGTTCTTAAGCGCGAGGGGTTCGTTCGGTTCGAATACCATCCGGGAAAGAGATGGAAGTACGCATGGAGAGACCCCTTGTTCCGCGACAAACGATACGTCTACGCCAAATCAACTTCTGATTGCGCCAAATTCGACATTGCGCGAAAACTGCGTAAAAAACTTACGTTTCTAAAAACAAAGTTCGATCCGTTGTTATGGTATTTCATGGAAACGTTGTGCATTCGCGTGGGTAACGAAAAAGACACGCGCGTCGAAGCGGATACGGTCGGTTGTTGTACCTTACGCGTGCACGAGCATGTGTCCGTCTTTAATAAGGACAAGGTTCGTGTTTGTTTTCCAGGAAAGGACTCGGTCGTTTTCGACCGCTTGATAAAACCCCCACCCGCGCTACACCAAGACCTCCTCGCTCGTTTGCGTCAGAAGAAAAAGGGACAGCGGTTGTTCGACACCGCGTCACCGGCGAGTATCAATCGCACGATTCGTAAAGTGATCCCAGACTGCTCAGCGAAACAAATTCGCACGATGCGCGCGTCGGTTCTCTTCGAAAGAACCCTCCTTGCATCCAACGACCCCTTACTCGCAAATACCAATGTGGCCGGACTGTTGAATCATCGACGAAAAGATAACAGCTTGTTACTCGAAACGTCGCGAAATAATTACATCGACCCGCGTATTTTCTTCGCGTACCGAAAAAAACACCCGACCCAAAAGACAGGGTCCAGCTGGTTTAAAGACGCGGAATGGGCCAAGGAAACTCAATGCGATTTTAAATTCTAAAATGATTACATGGAGGACTTTAATCTGAGTAACATTAACCACTTCACACTCCCCGATATCACAAACCAAGAATACATATTCGAGGGTATCACGCCGGGCGACCCTTATCGCGTGGTTGCGGATGTGTACGATAGTCAAAATTTCCAACAAATATTATCCAATGTGGTTCTAGGATCTACTAATAACCAACACGGATATTTTTGGCCTACGGATAATATTGAATTTGACGATTCAAACATTGCATACGAAATTAAATACGATAGCATCTTCTCAACCGAAATACCTTTGTTTATTACAGTTAATAATTTGGATGCACTTACCGACGCCGGTACAAATATTCAATTCGATATTTACACCGAACCCACCAACACTTACAATGAACAACATCCCAAAAAAAAGTTTCAAACGGATTACATCGTAGACAAACTGACCCGGTTTTACATGTCCGACCTCGGTGTACTCGTGTCATATAATATATTTTACTCGCTCAAGGTAAAGACCGCCGGTTCGGACGATTACAAATTTTACAAGTCGCATGTGCTCGTCGCGTCGAACGTACGCACCACGGACCCGGGCGTACATGTGGAGATTGTCCCGATCGAACCGAGTTCCGTGGAGACCCTCCGTTTACGACGGGTTGTGTACGAATATTATCAAGGACGACGTTTGAAAATGAACGTCAAGAAATATCTTGTCTCCGATATGTATCACTCGTTTATACTATAAAAGACGTTTCGTATCCGCGTGCGTCTGTGAATGAAACACTGGCATTTGGAACACGGTTTGGAATATTTTAGTTCGGGACTCGTAAAATTGTTCCGAACACGAACAACGTACATGTCGCAGTTATGTAGAAAGCGTTTGGACGCGTTTCGAATGGCGGCCACTTCCGCGTGAATACTGTCGTGAATACTCGATCTGCAAAAAATGTTAAAACCGGTGGACACAATCTCTCCCGTCTTGCGGTCGACAATCACGCAGCCGTGTTTATGGTGCTTGACGTTCGAACGCATCGCAAGCTGCGTGCATTTAGACATATATTTGCGTTGATTCGGATCCGCGACGCGACTCTCTTCGAAGTCCACTCCGTCATAACCCATTGAGTGGGTTCACTTATTAATGTAAACCATTTAAAGTTTAAGTTAATTTTTATTTAATGGACCGTTGTTTGATATGTATGAATATTCAACCGTTAGTAAAAATAGACGTCGCGTGTTCACACTTGTTTTGCTCGTCCTGCATTACCCTTTGGTTAGAAAAACACGACACATGTCCGATGTGTCGTTGTGTGGTTCGAGCGCCCGTATTAACAACCGTCAGAACACATCGACGCAAAAGACGTGGCAATTTTTTTGCGGACGATCGCAATCTACTTAGCATCGCCATGTTGGCCGGGGCGTTATAACCGCGTATTGGCGTATTTCAAATCGTCTTGCCTCTTTGTAAGAAATTCAAAGATATGCCATAATCGACTCGGTTCATACGTGTTGACCACTTTGTACAAAAGACCCTTTTGGCGGAACATGTCATGCAATCGGTCCTTGAATGCACGACAACGCTCGACGTTCGAACGATCAAGCTCCCAGTTTGTTTCGCATTGGCACTCTTTTAAAAACCGGTTACGCGCTTCGAGGGCGATTTGACGTAAGCGTTCCCGGTCCACCGGTTCCCCGTCCGATTCAATTCGACACATTGGGACGGGTACAAGTTCGGACGTGCTCACCGTAGGTTGCATCTTCGATAAATTATACACATGATCACGAACGTAGTTGATCGGATACGTGTGATTGAGATCCAACTTTAACTGTCGTTGCAAATTGTCCATCACTCGCTCAAAGCCGGTTTCGAACGGTTCGAGCGCCCAACGCTCCGGATCCACCGATTGACGCAGCTCGATCGTGTTGGATCGTTTGTTCATTTTTCGAATGGTTTGGTTTTCTGGAAAATCCTTGTTGAAATGAACCAACGACAACGCCGTTTTGAAATTCGAAACCGCTTCTTGAAGTCTCGGATCTTGCTCCATTTTGTTCAAGAGAATTGATAAATCTTCATGACCAAATGTGTTGTGTTGGATGTACGTGCGGTTGTCGTTATAGTTGTTGATGACGATGGTCGTCCCGTTGTTGATAGTCGTATCGGAAGCAGCTGGCATAGGTCGCGCTTTGCAGGTTTTTTTATGACGAGAATGTGTAGATTGGTGGTTAAACTGTTTTTTACAGAAAATGCACGTATTTACCGGGACTCTTTTACAAACGGTCAGGTGTCTATTTAATTTGATGCATAGTCGTTTATGGCAAAATAAACATTCGAAATATTTATCATCGATACGTTTGAACGATTTATGATCGTGTCCGGGTATGTTAATATTTTGTCCACATAAAGTTTTACGTTGTTGATGTCGTGCCAAATTGCATCTGATATCCGTAGTGTAGTCGCATTGTTTACACGAGTACATATTTTATATAATAATAACAGGATGTCTTTAAGTATTTCATTTTTTAAACACATCACGCAAGTCGCCACGGGTGTTATTTCTTGAAAATTTTGGTTTGAATCTTTCCGGACAAATCTTCTTGAAAGTCCGCGTATGCTATCATTTTGTCCGCGTATGCTATCAAGAGACAGCGGCTGATACGCTGTCTCAATCAATTGGAATGTCAATGATTTCAATCTTCTTTACCTTGAACAGACTCGTTTCAGAAGACATTTTATTCTTCAATCGCTTGCTAACTTGTATATAAGCTAACATATGGAGTACGTACAATAATGTACGTGTTTATTGGTTTATTAGTGTTTTTAAGAAATCCAATCGTAATTCACGTTAGCCTAAATGGGGTCAAAAAAGGGGGTTTTTTAGGGTTTCTAATACCTTCTGAAACAATGGTACTCACGAAAGACGATCAGCATTCATTGTCATGTTCATAATGTCCCTGTCTCGCAGCAGCCAGGCTAACATTTGGAGTATTTGCGCTAACATTTGTAGCCTTTAGCTACTATTTGGAGCTTTTGCGCTAACAGTTGGTTTAATAACAATTCTTGAGAAACCCAATAGGCAATTTCCGTTAGCCGGAGAGGGGGGCGGAGAAAAAAGGGTATAGGACTGCTGAGGAAGATCCTGTGGTATTCAAATAGAATAGTTTACAATGTCGTTTAATTTTTTGGTTTGGATGTCCAAAGAATGTCCTTGAGTAGTTACTTCGATCAATTTTGTTTTGGAGGACACATAAGATCTGACTTTCTGGATTTTTTCGTTTTGGTCGTTTGTTCCATGTACGATAGTGGTCTTGGTGTTGTGGTTCGCTTGAAAGTACTCAAACAGTTTTGTTGGACCGAAGAGCAGCACTGTAAACTTTAGGTCCGAATACCGAAGAGCGGCAGTTATAAGAGCGGTGCCTCTGGACCCGGCGACGACCAAAGTGGGCTTCAAAGAACGTAATACAGTCAAAAAGTCATCGATTGAGTTTTCGGGATAGTCTCGGTCGATGTTTTCAAGGATAACCGCACCCAAGTCTCTGAAGCGCTCTAATTGTTTTCCCAGACCCGGTGGAATAACAAGTACTTTGGAAAAGGCTACGTTTTTGTTGTTACTTTTAATATTAGAAATCGCTACACCTGGGGGGAAATCGTTAGTCTTCTTTGTTTGCATCTGCGCCAACTTGGCAAGGAAATTCGGATTCATTGTTTTTCTTATATGTGCTTATTTTGTTAAAGTTAAAACTTGTATATTCGTTCGGGCTGCTATTGTCAGTGAAACCAGTTTTATAATGAAACTGACAATAAGAGTCATGTGGTACCTACAGATGATGAAAACCGAAAAAAGCAATTATTTATTTACTTTAAAACTTTTTAAATAAAATTGTTTAATTTTGGTTGGATTATGTTGTATCATAGGAGCTAAATAACGATCATCGTTTTTTTTGTCCCAATTGTGAATCTCTTTGGAGGAAAGGGATCGCAGTTCAGGGACATATTTCTTGATAAACGTGGCGTTGTTGTCAAAGCGCTTGGCTTGAGTCTAGGGGTTGAACACACGAAAGTAAGGTGACGCATCGGTTCCGGTGCCGGCGACCCATTGCCACCCACCGTTGTTTGATGCAAGGTCATAATCAATCAACTTTGTTGCAAAGTATTTTTCACCCCAGCGCCAATCTATTTCCAAGTTTCCGAACAGCACGTCGAGGTACAGCCCGTGGGTACCGGTCGAAGGTCGTTCCACCAGACCTGGTCTTGGTCAGAAAGCCGAGGCGGTACCGTTCGTTCGTTCCGTAGTGTTGCACGGCAGACTCGCTTTTTCATATGTTATTAATTAATAATGAAAGTCAAATGGTCCGTTCCGGTTTTGTTGGCTCTCGTTCAAATGTTGAGCGATCCTAATATAGCGAAATGTCCGAAAACGCCCGGTAAGGCCTTGTTGATGATCCACCACGCGTTATCCGTGTACATTCTGTTGGGTGGATACGTGTCCAACCCGCGAATCCATATAATGGTTGTGTTGGTGTCGTTCACGGTTCATTACCTGAACAAGCGGCTTTGCCCGATCACGGTCGTTCACAACAAAATGTGCGGCTTTCCCAGGAAACAACAGCTCAAGACGATACTGAACGTCATTGAACCTAGCCCGACACGCGTGGTTTGTCTGTACTACTTATTTTTGATGGTCGCGGTCTTGTACGACCTGCGGTGGATCATTAGACCGATGTAAACGATGTAAGAAACCACAACAATGGTGTACACTCGTTTGTATTTTCGCAGGTCTGATTTCACACCGATATAGTACAAAGGATCTTTCAGTGGGGTTTCTATTGGTAAATCGCACTTGGTATTGGTGTACATGGATAGAACACACGACTGTGACTTGCTTGAATTGACTACGTTGTTTTGAAGCAATACGCACAGAAACATGGACAAGTAAATATACAAAACATAATTCGGTGCGGTGTGAAAGAATTTGGTGAACGGTGTTACAAATACGACTAATTGGACTAAGTGATGTATGAAAATCCCGGTATAGGCAACACACCTGTCTGTTCTGTTTTTGGGCATACATGAGCGAGGTATCATCATTTTGTCAGCGTATGGGTATCATTTTGTCCTCATAGAATGTTTGCGTTGTTGATTTAGTGTTTGGTAGCAATAGTGCAACCGCGTTGTTTGTACGAATGTCTATTTTGTAAAGTAATAACCGGGTATAAGTTTATCGATAAATCATCGATAAAAAAAAGACACAGCCAATGTGTTTTTTTTAAACACATCACGCAAGTCGCCACGGATGTTATTTCTTGAAAATTTTGATTTGAATCTTTCCGGACAAATCTTCTTAAAAGGGTCTGCAAGTTTTTGTCCGCGTATGCTATCATTTTGTCCACGTATGCTATCATTTTGTCCGCGTATGCTATCATTTTGTCCACGTATGCTATCATTTTGTCCGCGTATGCTATCATTTTGTCC
>Ga0115568_10002312_pt1 | contig 13275 bp, 15 predicted proteins | sample COGITO_mtgs_1204_FD_87296 | JGI IMG/M metagenome (GOLD analysis project Ga0115568, IMG submission 87296) | Pelagic marine microbial communities from North Sea - COGITO_mtgs_120426 | ecosystem: Environmental > Aquatic > Marine > Epipelagic | place: Germany:Helgoland, sampling site Kabeltonne...
CCATTAATTTCTGACCCAAGATTATCGATCCATACTCTAACAGGTTCCTCTAGTAATTGAATACCACTTTCACATTCCATAATTCTCTTCGACACCTCTGACACTTGCACTGCATCTGCAGACGGGCTTAAGGCATTTCGATAGAGTTTGTACTCATAAAGTGCTTCATCAAATGCATAATGCAACTGCTTTGCAAAACCAATATAGTAATGTATCATCCTGTCTACATTTGGCTTTAGATGATATGCCTCTTGAAAGAAATGAAGCGCATCAAACTTGTATGAACTGTTAATTTCACAAATACCTAATTTATAGCACAAATCAGCACTTTTGGGATTAAAGGCATATGCTCTTTTAAGTAAGGGTATTGCAGCCTTATAATTTGGATAAAAACCCTCTGGAACGTCTACCAAGGCCAATCCCTCTTGAAGCCATTTTTTAGCTTCCTTGAACTCTGCTTTATTTTCTTTGAAAAATTCTTTTTCAAACGGCACATCCCCATCCTTCTGCGACATACTCATATGCGCAAAACACGTCATAACCAATATCAAAATTACGTTCTTCATTTTCCTATCCATTATTGATTGCACGTTACTCTTTTATATTCTCCAGCAATTTCAATTCCCATGCTTGAGGCCTTTTCCCAATCTGAGCAAGCTGCATCTATATTTCGGGTCATTTCATTGGCAATACCTCTATTATAAAAAGCGTAACCATAAGAAGGATTAAGTTTAATGGCTGCATCACAATCTGCAATTGCAGATTTATACTTTTCCAACCTAATTTTTGCTGATGCTCTATTGTTTAAGGCAAATGCATAATCTGATTTAATCTTGATCGCTTCCGTAAAATCGGAAATAGCTCCTTCATAATCTTTATTAGCATACTTAGCCATTCCCCTATTATTAAAGGCTACGTAGTATTCCTTTTTCAGTCGAATGGCCTGATTGTACTCACTAATAGCACCATCGTAATCCTTTTGTTGTCGTTTTGCAGAGCCTAAATTATTATAGGCAAAAGCAAGACCTGGATTACTTTTCACAGCCAAAATATAATCCGCAACAGCCCCTTCCAAATTATTTAATTTTCGTTTTGCACTTCCCCTATCGTTATAGGCATAAGCATAATCTCTTTTTAGCATTATAGCACGGTCATAATCAACAATGGCTTCTTTAAATTCATTCTGCTGAAACTTGATCATCCCTCGATAATAAAAATATTTTGCTTGCTTTTTATTTAAGGCTATCGCCTCAGAATAAGAGGCTAAGGCTGGTTCCATTTGGTTATTTTTCATTTGGACTAGTCCGATTTGAAAATGAGCTTGGTGATAAGTCGAATCCATTTTCAAAACTTGTATAAAGTCGCCTTTAGCTTTGTCATTTTGACTCATTGAAAAGTAAGCCATACCCCTATTAAACTTGGCTACAACAAAATCTGGCATAATCGATAAGGCCAAATTAAATGCATCAATTGCACGAGGATTTTCATTCTTTTGCATTAACGAAACGCCAAGATTATAGTGTCTTTCCGCCTCCGCAATTTGAAATAAACTATCATTCTGAATCAAAGAATCTTTTTTAGCTTGTAGGTCATCTTCTTGAGCTGCTGAGGTACCACAGAATATCGCGATAAAAAAAAATGAGATTATTGCTCGCATTTTACTTAATTTGGTGCAGGAACGAATGTACAAAATTTATACCCTTTTAATATCTGAGTTTTATGGCCAAAAAGAAAATAATTACAAAAAATGCGGAAACCTTTCTAAGAACCTATTTAAACAATCCGTCTCCCACTGGGTTTGAAACAGAAGGTCAAAAATTATGGTTATCGTATATTTCTCCTTACCTAGATGATTATTTTGTAGATACCTACGGTTCGGTTGTTGGTGTAATTAATCCTAAAAACAACTACAAAGTCGTTATAGAAGCGCATGCAGATGAAATTTCCTATTTCGTTCATTACATTACCAAAGACGGATTCATATATCTCAGAAAAAATGGAGGTTCTGACCACCAAATTGCTCCATCTAAAAGAGTCAATATACACACAGAAAAAGGACTGGTTAAAGCCGTTTTTGGATGGCCAGCAATTCATACAAGGAGGCCAAAAGAAGAAAGTCCAACGCTGAAAAATATATTTCTAGATTGTGGCTGTTCATCAAAGTTAGAAGTTGAAAAATTAGGCATTCATGTGGGTTGTGTTGTTACCTATGAAGATGAATTCATGATTCTTAATAAAAACAAATATGTTGGTCGGGCTCTGGATAATAGAATCGGCGGCTTTATGATCGCAGAAGTAGCCAGATTATTAAAAGAAAACAACGTTGTTTTACCTTTTGGACTGTATATTGTCAATGCTGTTCAGGAAGAAGTAGGACTGCGAGGAGCTCAAATGGTAGCAGAACGAATCAAACCTAATGTAGCAATTGTGACTGATGTTTGCCATGATACACAAACACCTATGGTTAACAAAATAGCCCAAGGTGATCTGAAAATGGGCGGTGGACCTGTTCTAAGCTACGGCCCTGCAGTCCAAAACAATTTATTAAAACAAGTAATTCAAACGGCTGAAAAAAATAAAATACCGTTTCAAAGATTAGCCGCTTCTCGAGCTACAGGAACAGACACAGACGCATTTGCTTATTCAAACGAAGGCGTTGCAAGCTGCTTGATATCATTGCCCTTGAGATACATGCACACAACAGTTGAAACAGTTCACAAAAATGACGTTGAGCATGTTATTTCTTTAATCTATGAAACTTTGCTCAGTTTAAAAAAAGACCAAGACTTTAGATATCTAAAATAACTATTGGATAATTAATTTTTCTGAATAACTTTCTCGTCCTGCTAAAACCGAAATTAAATAAATTCCAGGTTTTAAATCGTTCGATTTGTCAAGTTGTATATCAAAAGAACCGTCGAATTTCTTTATTTCAATGCATTCATTAACCAAAAGGCCTGTTGCATCGGTAACCATTAATTTAATTCGGTTTACCCCCTCTGGGCAATTACTTAGTTTCACCTTGCAATTTCCACGACAAGGATTAGGGTAAACACTTAAAATACAAGGACCAACGATTTCATTAGTATTTTTCACGGCAATTGGATCAAACGATTCAGATTTACCATCATAATCGGTTTGTCTTAACTTATAGTAAGCCAGTCCTTCTAAAGGATTCAAATCTTCGAAATTGTAAATGACCGTATTATTTATCGTTCCTGAACCATCAACCTGACCGATTACCTCATAGTTCACACCATTATTACTTCTTAATAATTCAAAATAATCATTGTTTTCTTCAGCAGCTGTAACCCACTCCAGTAAGATGTAATTATCACCCACCTTGGCACTGAAATCCATTAATGCTATTGGAAGCGGCTTTCCAAAAACGTAAAACCCAGGAACATCAGGATCGCTCGAATTCCATTGTTCGTTATCGCATATATACAACTTCTTACTTGAACCTCCACCAGAACCTCCATCAAGTAAGCCGCCAACTTCAATGGTAACGGAAGAACCGCAACCCAACCATAATTTTGAACCATTAGAAAAGGTTAAAGTACCACGAATATACAAGTGCGTATCAGGGGCACCATTGCACGAACTATTGTTTGTGAGCATAGTAATCGTGTGTGATGCATCAATTATTATGATATCCCCATTTTCTGGAGTTCTTGCGAGGTCCCACGTACTTACATCTCTCCAGTTCCCACTAGATAATGACGTAATTGTTGCACCATTAATAAAAGATGGAGAAATAAAAGAAAGTGCTAACAAGATTAAAATTCTTCTAAAAACCGTAACCTTAAATGAGTCGTTACTCGCATTTATTTTCAATACTTGTTTAGTAAATAATTGATTTAGTTTCATGTTTGGCAAAATTGTTTCTCAAATGTACGTGGACAGCACATTTTTTAGCATCAAAAAATTACAACAGGGAGGTATTGAATGACAAGAACGCCGGATTAGCTGATAAAACGATTTACAAGAGCCACGCCGCCATTAATTAAGAAATGAATAAAACAATTATGTAGAAACGATTCTCTATTTCAAGATGATTTTTTCGGAAATATTTTCTTCTCCTATTATCGCTGATATGACATAAACGCCTGGCTTTAAATTGTTGGTTTTATCAATATGTATATCGAATGAGCCATCAAAATTCCTAGAATCGTACACTTCAGAAACCATATGTCCAGTTGCATCTGTCATCATTAGTCTAACCTGTGGACTGCCATTAGGACACTCATTAAGTTTCGCTTTACAATTTCCTGGACATGGGTTAGGATAAACCGTTAAAACGCATGACCCATCAGGTTCTGTGGTAAATTCCACAGCAATTGGGCTAAAGGATTCGGACTTTCCATCATAATCAGTCTGTCTGAGCATGTAGTATGACAATCCGTCAATTGGATCGTAATCTTCAAACTCATAGAACATTGTGTTATTGGTTGTTCCTGAACCATAAACTTGTCCAATTATCTCATAACTTAATCCATTTTTACTTCTTAATATTTCAAAATAATCATTGTTTTCCTCTGCAGCTGTAACCCACTCTAATAAGATGTTATTATCACTCACTTCTGCGCTAAAATCCATTAATTCAATAGGTAGAGGCTTTCCAAAAACATAAAAACCAGGAACATCTGGATCACTGGAATTCCATTGTTCGTTTTCACAGATGTACAATTTTTTACTAGAACCTCCCCCAGAACCTCCAGCAAGTAAGCCCCCGACTTCAATAGTCACAGATGAGGCGCAACCAAGCCTTAATTTTGATCCATTTGAAAAAGTTAAAGTACCATTAACGTACAAGTGTGTGTCTGGTGCACCATTACAAGTTCCATTATTTGATATTACCGTAACCGTATGAAGCGCGTCAATTACGACAATATCTCCATTCTCAGGTGTTCTACCTAAGTCCCAAGTAGTAACATCTCTCCAATTACCACTGGTTTGTGATGTAATTCTTGTCCTTGATGCAAAAACAGATTCTCCCATCAAAAGAATCAATAATAAAATCAATAAATACTTCATCTTTTTTTCTTTAGTGATAACAATTTTCTTTTACTTCTGTGATCTCAGCAATTAAGTTGTCTTTACTTTCTTGAAATCTTAAAGCACTATCAGCAGAAGTCGCCCAATCTTCATATTTTTCAAAAGCTCCTCTTAATTTCTCAGCTATTTCTATATTTCTTTTCATCGACTCGAGGCCTTTAAACCTTCTCATAATGACTTCCAAACCCTTGGCGTACTGTTTTTGCTGACTAAAGAAATTAAAATATACACTATTCAATTCTGGATTCAAGTCTTGCGTTAAAAGAAGAGAGCTTTCTAAGGCGGTACCCACTAAAATAGATATGCCCAACTCTTCTTTGTCGGTATTCCTAAAATACTGAGTACTTCTTTCAAAAGCTGAAAGAACATAATAGGAAAGCGAGTCGTTGTTTTCTAGGTTCTCCTCTATTCTAATTAAAAATTCCTCATCCTTAGGAATATCTATTCCCAAGTCATCCATTAAACCCATACAATTTGCTAATTTCTCTTTGGCCAAAATATGGTCTTTGTTAACACCTGCATAAGTGAAATCCACAATACTTATCCCCAAACTTATCGCCTTTTGACTGCTGGTTGTTGACTTGCCAACAAGGTCAGCAAATTCAATATGGCTTGGATTATAGTTGCATTTAGAATGAACCAATATGGTCGGAGTTTGAACGGGCGTAGGTATCATCACCAGCTCCACTTCATCTATAGCAAGGTTTGCCAATGGCTTATTATAATCACTTTCTTCAACTATTTCATCGTGATTGTCAGTTACGCAAGAACACAACATAGTAAATACCCATAGCATGGATGGGAAAATTAATGAAGTTTTTATCATAATCGTTTTCCTTTTTTTCAACTATTCAACTAATAATTATCTATTAATCGAGATGTTCCTTACGCCTAATATACACAAGCCGAAAGATTTAAACTGTTTTTTCAAAAATTATTTAGCTTTTAACTGATTTAATAATCAATTTAAAGAATAGGACAATTTACCTTGATACATTTCTTTGTATTTGATGGCCAGGTACGCCAATAAAGCAGAAAACGTGGTGAACGCCTCTTCGGACTCTTTGGATATTGGAGTCTTCTTTAATTTAAGTAATAATTTTGCATACATCGCATTGATACAAATCAAGATATCTGATACTTTTTCATCTTTTGATTTGACTTTATACTCTTCAATAAAGGGCCTTGCTTTTTCAAAAATACCCGCATATGTTTTATCATTGAGTTGTTGCATTAGCATACCGTGTAAAAGAGATAATTCGCCGATGACCGAAAGCACATCACTTATAAATCCTTTTTCTCGCAACCCTTCATTTGTCATCTTTTTAACAAGATCACGATACCAATCCATTATCAATTCTTCTTCCTTCTTGGTTGTGGCCATGGGCACAGCTAAATTGGATCGAATGGATTCTTCTTCAAAGCGAAGTCCCCTAATTAAATCTTGAAGTTGAAACATATACAATATGTATTCAATAACGTTCTCTTCTTTTTTAGCTTGAGCAATTAGCATTAGTTCTTTTTCGAAGCGTAGGCCTCATTTAATTTTTTCGTTACGTAATCGGTAATATCAAAATTTTCATTAGCGAAAACAATGATTTGATTAGACTTCGCATAAGTTAGTACATAATCATACCCTAGTTCTTTGCCAATTTCATCCAGGTAATCTGCCGTTTCATTGATTACTTTTAAGGTAACTTCATATTCTACATTAGACAGTTTAGCCTGAAGCTCTTGTGCTTCTTGCCCCAATCTCATTTCTTGCTCTTGCAGTTTAGCAGCTTCTGCTTGAATTTCATCATTCCACATTTGACCGCCTTGGGCCTTTTGTTCTAAGGCCGCATACTTCTTCATGAGCGCATTTTTTTTCCCTTCTATTCTTCCCTGAACCTTGGCTAATTCCTGACTGATCTCATTTTTAGCATCTTCATAATATCTATAATTTTTATTAAGACTATCTGAGTTAACAAAAGCTATTTTTAAACCTCGATTGAACTCTGGTAGTTTAGACATAGCAGAATCCGGCTTGGTCAAAACTTCGTCTTTAATGTTTACTTCTGGTACCGGATCATCACTCATTTCATTATTTTCAACTGTAGGCTCCGAATTATTAAGTTGCATGATAAACAAGATGATTACTGCTACTATTAGCAGCACATTAACCACGGAAAGGGCTTTATTATTCATTGATGAAATTTTTTCGCTTAAAAGATTCTGCAAAATCCGAACGCATAGTTAAAAAACGCTGCATAGTAGTTTTAAGGAAGTCCGCATCCAACATCTTGACAACATCATCTATTCCTTCAACATCCTCTTCTTTAATTTTAAAAACCTGTTCGTATTGATCAAGTTCTATTTTAATCTGGAACTTCCCATTCCATGAAAAGATGGTAATTTTGAACTGTCTATGAGGTATTTCTTTTACTATTCGCACTGATTCGGGCAAAAATAGCACAAAACTAGGATTCAATTGATGATTCCATCAGTTATTATAGATTAGTTTGAGAAAAAATATTTTGGGTACAATAAAATTCTCTATTAACTCAAGGAGAAAAAATGAGAAAAGCAATCCTTACGCTAGCATTTTTTCACCGTTAGTGTAAAAATGAAATGGAATATTTACCATAAATGCATAATCTTGACCTACCTCGTACATATCATCATCATTTTCTTTACACATCCAAGTAATTTCAACTTTTTCCCCTTGATCCACAAGCTCATTTAACTTGTACATTAAAAAAAGTAGCCTTTTAGAAGAAGATATATTAAAGAATTCTAATTCAATAGTTAAATGTACCTCGCAGGATACATTTTTCGAAAATTGGTCTACCCAATCTAGTATTGGGCTGTAAAATGTCTCAGCATCTTCAGGAATAGACTTTCCTGAAATTACAAAAGTACCATCACTAGGGCGGAAAATTACTTCTGGCGTGAGAGCAGTTTCCTGAATGTAAAGTTGATCCATGCTTTGATTTCTTATCTACAATATGGGAACAATTATTTAATCTTGTCACACAATTTCTACTAACTAAATTTTCGAATGGATAAAACGTTTAATTATTACGATGAATTCAAAGACTCATCAGGTCTTTAAATTTGGTAGCTTGCCGTCGAGAGACTTCTATTTTTTCCCCATTTTTCAAAGTCAGCTGAAGACCACCATTAAACCAATTTTCAACTTTATCAATGTAGGAAAGATTAACTATATACTTTCTACTTACTCTGAAGAAGTGTTTCTGATCCAACCTGTCGTTCAATGTATTCAATGACTTCAGAATCAGCGGTTTAAAACTTTTAAAAAATACACGAACATAATTCCCTTCTGATTCAAACAATCGGATATCTTCCAATTTTACGAACCAACACTTTTCACCGTCCTTTAAAAATATCTGATCATTCATTCCAAGTCTTCCATTCTGGTCTTTCAATAAATCTGGAATTGAATCTTGTTCCGCATTAATCCTATTAACCGCTTCCTGTAAACGATTCGGATCTACTGGTTTTAGCAAATAATCCAATGCATTTACTTCGAATGCCTTGAGTGCAAATTCATCATAAGCAGTTACAAAAATGACTTTCGGAGCATATTCTAATTCCATCAAAAGATCAAAACCAGATTTTTCGGGCATATTAATATCTAAAAAAATAAGGTCTGGATTCCATTTTTCAATGCTAACAATGGCATCGTTGGCATTACTGCACTGATCAACTATTTCCATCTCGGCATACTCACTCAATAAATTTGCGAGTTCCTGACGGGCTAACCTTTCATCATCAATAATTATTATTTTCATACTCTGACTATTTATTCATTCAATGGGAGTGTAATGGTAGTTCTAACCTCACCAGCATGATTTCCAATTTTCAAATGTGCTTGGTCTCCAAACATAATTTGTAATCTTTTTATTGAATTCTCAATTCCTATGGCCGTGGATTTTGAACGTTTATCTGGATTATATTTTCCAGAATTTAAAACCCGTATAATCATGTTGTTTTCTACCATATTGGCAGAAATGAAAACTCTACCACCCTTAGACAAACTTGAAATTCCATGTTTCACCGCATTTTCAACAATGGTTTGCAATAATAGCGGAGGGAAATTTCGCTTTAATAATTCTGGTTCAATATCAAATGAAAAATTTAATCGTTCTTCAAATCTAATTTTTTCTAAGTCTAGATAATCCTTAACGATATCTAATTCATCTTCAAAAGGCAATAAATCTTTTTTACCCGCTATCAAAGTACTTCTAAGTAAATTAGATAGCTTGGTAATGCCGACTTTTGCTTTTTCAGGATTCTCATCCACTAAAGCCCTAATGCTGTTCATAGCGTTAAACATGAAATGAGGGTTAAGTTGAGTTCTCAAGTTTTGCAATTCAGCTACATTTTTAGTTGCTCTGAGTTGAATATTTCTAATCTCCTGTTCTCGAGATTTTTCAAATAAATGGTAACCAAAATAGATAATGGACCAAAATAAAAAGTAAGCAGCATAGCTTAAAATCTGGAAAATTAAGTCCCCGAAATTTTTCAAAATAACCGGTCTTCTCCCAAGCAAATAATCCATCATGAAATCAGTAGAAAAAAACAAAACAGATAATAGAATACTAGCGATTAACACGACTGGAATTAGCTTAATCAATTTTAGAGTGAGCCAATTCCATTTAATAATTATGCCTCTGTAGAAATGAGTTATAACTATTCCTGACAAAAAGAAAAGTGCCGCCTCTAAAACAAATTCAGACCGTATCTCCCCCTTTTGAAAAATTAAACCCAATGTAATGAGTGTTCCCCAACCCAGAACTTGCGCAATCCAATAAGAAACTGCCTTACTCATACTGATAAATTACTGCTTTTACTAAATTTACTGGAAAGGTATGAATCAAATTACAAAAGCACATAAATACCTATGAATTACCTGGCTCATCTTTTGCTTAGTGGAAATGACAATGAATTGCTCATCGGCAATTTTATTGGCGATGCCGTAAAAGGCAATGCTTTTTTAAATTACTCTCCTCGAATAGCAATGGGAATTAAAATGCACAGAGCAATTGATTCATTCACGGATAATCATAAAATTGTTTTACAAGGTAAAGCGCGACTATATCCTCGTCATCATAAATTTTCTGGAATTCTCGTTGATTTATTTTACGACTATTTCCTGTGCAAAAATTGGTTAAAATTTAGTGAAGAACCATTAGAAACATTCATCAACGATAAATATCAAATTCTTGAAAAGAACATCAAATTCATGCCACCGCTATCCCAAATGATATTCCATAAGATGGTCGAAGACGATTGGCTGACTAGCTATCAAAACGTTTCAGGTATTTCAAAAGCACTTAATGGATTATCCAAAAGAACCAAATTTGAAAATAACATGAGAAATGCCAGCTCCGATTTATTGTTACACGAGAATTTATACAACACTGAATTCAATTGTTTTTTTCCACAAATTATCGATTTTTGTAATTCGTATAAAATGAACCATGGCCAAACTTAAATTAGATCTTCATGATATTTACAACAAAGGCCATTTGATAGATCAAGCTTTGGAAGACATCGTTGAAGAGGCAATTGATAAAAAAATCAAATTGGTTGAGATTATTCCGGGTAAAGGCTCTGGTCAATTAAAAAAGAAGGTTCTTCGATTTTTGAATCAGAAAACCATTAAGCAAAAGTATCACAGAGTAGAAAAAGATGGGAAGAATTGGGGGCGTTTGTTTATTCATTTCAGGCATTAATCCGGAATATCTAAAGAAATGTAACATTTCTACGTCACTTTTATGGCTATTTAACGTATACATTGTAACTTTATACCATGCAACCACTTCTCAAAATATTAACCATTGCCATTTTGGTCATTCTAATGTCATTCACTTATGCGGTGAATGAATACGAAAAAGAAGGGGTTATAATTCTTGAAGGCAAATACCAAAATCGCAATATATATGTTGCAAATCCATACCCTGAGAATGGAGTTGGCTATTGTACTTACGAGGTTAGAGTGAATGGAGAACTAATCCCAGATGAAGTAAATGGAAAAGCATTTGAAATTGATTTGAAACAATTCGACTTGAAGACAGGAGAAAGGGTTGTTATTGAAATCAAACACAAAAGTGGATGTGCTCCTAAAGTATTAAATCCAGCGGGACTAAAGCCAAAACCAACCTTTGAAACCGAAAAAATTGATTTAAACGCTGAAGGAATTTTGACATGGTCCACTTCCAATGAAGCCGGTATTTTAGACTATGTCGTTCAACAATTCAAATGGAATAAATGGGTTGATGTTGGTCAAATTGCAGGAATTGGCACGCCTGACATGCATGACTATTTATTCAAAGTTCAACTGATTTCGGGAAACAATAAGTTCCGCATAATTCAGCGGAATTACGAAGGAAAAATTAAAAAAAGCACTTCTGTAATTCATAAATCGTCCATACCGAAATTAACTTTCATATATAACAAAAGAACCAAAGAATTGGTTTTTTCTCTACCTACACAATATGAAATACATGATTTATACGGGCGATTAGTCAAGAGAGGTTATGGAGATTCTGTGAAGGTTTCCAATCTAGAAAAAGCAGAATACTATCTAAGCTACGATAATGCAACGGATACCTTTGACATGAAATGAGAACTTCTATTTCTATTTCTGTTACTATTTTAATTTTACTCTTCTCAACGTTTTATTCGTGTAAAAAACCAAGTTCGGCAAGAATCACAATTGAAGGTACCATAAGTGACGCATCTAGTACGATTCCTGATGCAGAAATTCAATTAGCTGTAAAAGAAATTTCCTCGGGTACATATTCTAATAATTTCGTAGTGTTTCATACCGCTAATTCAAATGCTTCTGGTCATTACTCACATGATTTTGAAGCTTATAATGCAATCGAATATAAAATTGATGTGACTGGACAAAACAGGTTTAGTGAATCGCTTGTTCTCGATTCTGATGAATTGCAAAGAAATGAAACCAATACCTACGATTTTAATTTACAGCCAAAAGCGTGGTACAAAGTAATTATTAAAAATACCAGTCCCGTAGACTCTTCCGACTTGTTGCGATATCAAATTACGAGCAGTCAACCATCTTGCCCGAGCTGTTGTGGAAACCTCATCTCAAACTTAAGTGGTGACACCGTTGACACCTCATTAAAATGTTTAACCTTTGGCAATAGCACACTTGATATTGGATGGATAGTAACCAAAAATGGTTTTACAAATTCTTACAGTAATTCAATTACTTGTAATATCGGTGACACTGCTTTTTATTACTTAAACTACTAGCTCACAAAGATTCTTTATTTATACACAAGAAGAGGTTTCGATTGTGAAATAGCATTTGATTTAAGAACAACCTGATACGCACCAGCAGCATAATTTGAGACATCGATAAAGTATTTTCGATTATTACCCCTAAACAATCCAGCATGAATGGTTTCTAATTCTTGTCCAAGAACATTATAAACGGATAAGGTTCCTGAGAATTCCCTCGTATTATTCACTTCAATACATGTTAAACCTGCTGATGGATTAGGAAAAACACGACCAAAAGAAATTTCTACATCCGCAACCCCAACACTTTCTGAAACTTCAAAATGAAAATAACCATCGGGTGCAGTTATTGGTCTTACTTGATTTTTGCCAGACATGGATGTTGCATTAATGTAATAATAAACCTTTGAACCGGCACTTTGTGCGGGAATCTCAGCTGCCCAATTATCTGCAGAAGTGTTGCTCATGGATACGGATGTATAAGTTCCAGACAATCCAACTTTGTACAATAAAATTGCATCAGATATTCCAGATCGATGCATGATTAAAGCATCGACATTATAAGGGTTACTGACATCTGCAGTATTTGGTAATTCTTGATGAGAAATCAACAATGGGTCTTCCACCCCAATGGCCTTGGTAATGCAATGAATTGCGCCACCAGAACCAATAATATTTGCACCTGAATTATCACAATCAATCCCAATAACTTCATAACCCGGCATGGATTCTCTAAGAATTCTTAAGCCAATGGAATCGTATTCCTCTCTATAAGTAGGAACCAGAACTTTTTTATTTACAATAAGATTATTAGCATAGGTTCTGTAGGAAGCTCCTCCCCATGAACCCGTTGGATAACCACCAGACGCACTAGGAACCATTGGAATTCTGATAATTTTATAAGGAGTTCCATAAACCGAAGTAAAGTTATCTTGTATA
>Ga0115568_10002320_pt1 | contig 13262 bp, 9 predicted proteins | sample COGITO_mtgs_1204_FD_87296 | JGI IMG/M metagenome (GOLD analysis project Ga0115568, IMG submission 87296) | Pelagic marine microbial communities from North Sea - COGITO_mtgs_120426 | ecosystem: Environmental > Aquatic > Marine > Epipelagic | place: Germany:Helgoland, sampling site Kabeltonne...
ACCTACACCCAACGCCATCGACGATCCGGCAACCTTAAGCCAGTTTTCATTAACCATCCCAGCAGCAATAAATACGGCACCACATACCGGCGGTGTAATCGTTGATAATAATGCAAACCAAAAAACAAAAAGGTGTGCTTGTAGAGTCTCTAATCCAAGAGAAATTAAAGCAGGGCCAGCAATTGAAATACAAATTACATAAGCGGCAGTAGTAGGCACCTCCATTCCTAGAATTAAGCATGCTAATGCCGTAAGCATTAAGGCTGGCCATATTAAACCACCTGACCAGGAGAGGATTAAAGACGTTATTTTAACGCCTAAACCTGTCATTCCAAGAATACCAATAATAATTGACGCACAAAGAATTATGGAAGCAATAATTGCAATTTGTTGCCCAGCTGTAATAAACGTCTCCACATACCTTCGGACGGTGCGGGCAAAATTCAATGTCAAATTACTATCCAAAAAAAGAAGTATTGCGCCCACTAATATTGAAATTGACGCTGCATATTGTGGCGTAAACCCTGGCCCAAACATAGCCCAAATCAGGGTGCCAAATGGAATTAAAAAGAAACAAGATGTAATCATTACCAACTTTAAAGCCGGTGTTTCCTCTTCCGGTAACCCCAGAAGTTCATACCTTCGCGTAAAAGCGTTTATTCCAACCCATACTGCCAAAAAATATAACAATGCTGGCAAGAGAGCTGCTTGCATAATATCAACATAAGAAATACCAGTTAGTTCAACCATTACGAAGGCACCCGCTCCCATTAACGGGGGCATTATTTGCCCGCCCGATGAAGCAACGGCTTCCACTGCTCCTGCAAGAGATCGAGGATATTTAAGGCGTATCATCGCAGGTAACGTTATTGCGCCTGTCGACGCAACGTTTGCAGATGCTGAACCTGAAATAGAACCAAACAATGCGGAAGCTGCGACCGATACTTTTGCCGCGCCACCCTTCAATCTACCAGCTGCAGAACTAGCTAAATTCATAAAGCCCTGGCCAGCCTCACCAGAATTCAGAACTGCGCCAAAAATTACAAAAATCGCAACAATATTTACTGATACGCCGGTTAATTTTCCCCAAATTCCGCCCTCGGCGATCGTCAAAGTACCCAAGAAACTCTTAATTGGAATACCAGCATATCCAAATTCACCAGGAATATATTGGCCCAATAACCCGTAAATTAGAGCTAAAATAGTAACTACTGGTAAAGGCCAGCCCACTACTCGCCGAGCCATTTCTATGACTATAAATAGTAAAAGGACCGCTACTACAATCTGTCCCAATCCTTCTAATGCGCCATATTGATCACCGAGGGAGTTCTCATTCAAAATAATCCAAATGCAAGCAGAGCAGCCAAACAGAGTTAAACAGAATCCCGATACCTTAGCAGATTTTGATTTTGCTAGGAATATCAGCGCCCAAGGCAAAGCCAAAGCCATATGAATTGGGCGACTTACAAGATTTGGAATTAAGCCCGAGAAAATTAAATATAAGTGAATGATTATCGACGCGCATCCCAGTGCAGGCCAAAAAAATCGCTGAAAAAACAGGGTCATTTCATTTCTCTACCAGAAAAGACTTTTATTCTACAAACCCGGATTTAGATACAATCCGGGTTTATTTTAAGAAATTCTATCTTATTTTTGGGACGCAGTAATATTGAAACCGGACTCTCGATAATATTTTAATGCTCCTGGATGTATTTTACCAATAATATTGGACATAAGCCCCTTATCCACACCATTCCACCAGTTTGCTTTTTGTCCCATATTCGCTTTTTCAGTCCAATACTTTTTAGTCAGCGCGTACGCAGTAGGAGCATCCATTCTCGTCGTACTATATGCAACAACTGGCAAGGAAGTTGTTGTAATCGGAGAAGTTTGACCCTTGTAAGTTCCGGCTGGTATCACCAATTTAGTTCTTTTAGTCTTCTTAACTTGATCAGATGTTAGAGAAATAACAGGAACGCCGGTCCCGGCAGCCGCCTCTATAACGTTAGGAGCTGGCCACGAACCTGCCGTTACAAAACCGTCTATTTGGCCATTTTTTAGCGCTGGTACCGCGTTAGAAAGTTCCACATTAGCCAATTTTACTTTATCTTTTATGCCAAATAATTTTAGATATTTGGCACCCTCTTTTGCCCCGAACGATCCCTTGCCGAGCAGTATTGTTTTGCCCTTAAGATCCGAGAACTTTTTTACACCACTTTTTTTACTCAAAACAAAATGCATTGTCAGTGAAGGTATAGGGAAAAGCGCTCGTATGTCATTATATTTGGGATTACCTTTACCTTTAAACATAACTTTCGACGCCTTAGCAAGTTTCACCAATACTGGCGGTGTTGTGAACACATAGTTACCCGATCTAACGGCGGCTTCCTTAACATTTTGCACAGAACCCTGGCTTTCTTCGACAGTTACAATAATATTATTTCCTGAACCAGATTTCATAGCTTCAGCAAACTGAACCGCCATTTGATAGTAAGATGAAGTAGTTTTAGCCGACTTATAAGTTACTCGTGTTTCAGCACTTATCGGCGTGGCAAGCAAACTAGTTAAACCAAGCGCTAACCCAAACGTCATGATTGTTTGACTGTTTCTTCGCATAGTACTCTCCCTATAATTTAGTTAATATAAATATTTCAATATCAGCTAAACTAAATACATCATATTATCTAAAGAAAAGGAAGTCGTAATAAATCCAATTTCTACCATTTATTCACAGACCATCTAGAGTGAAGATGCATATGATTTCTAAAGGATAAAACTTTAGTGCCAAAAGGAATATTTTTTATGAATTCTATCAGCGATATAATTTCCAATAATATATTCACTATACTTTTTGGGCGGCAATCATATTAAAAATATTTGGGCCAGTCTATTTTGTTTTAGGGCTAAAAGTACAAATTATTTTATTTATTCTTCTGCTCAATTCTAATCAAATTATCAGAATTAACACTTGTTTTTGGTTTCTCTCCCTTTAAAGCTGAAATAATGCTATTTGCGGCTGACAATTCGATTGCTTCACGAGTTTTACCAACAGCTGAACCTATATGCGGTGTTAAAACAGTTTTGTCTGAGTTTAAGATACCTGGATGAATAAAACTCGGTCTACCCTCTATTGCCCAGTCCTCAGTCTCATAAGTATCCGTTGCAAACCCACCTAAATGACCACTTAAAAGTGCATCTGCTACGGCAGCCTCGTCAACTAAGGAACCACGCGCTGGATTAATCAAACACGCACCGGGCTTCATTTGAGCTAAAAATTTTTGATCCACAACATGAAAACTGTCAGCTGTCAGATGCATGCCCAAAATAACAAAGTCGGCTTTCCTTAGAACGTGCTCTATTGTTTGACGCGTTACTTTGAGTTTAAATTCTTCCTCGGGTGTAAGAGCGACTGGATCGACATAAAAGCAACAACAATCAAATCCGCTTAACATTTTAAGAATAGATCTTCCGACGGCCCCTGCACCAATTATCCCAACATTTGATCCCACAACAGAATTACCAAAAAGAATTGGGCGCCAGCCTTTAAAATTACCACTACGTACATATTGATCTGCTAAGATTATTTTTCTCGATAACGCAAGCATCAAACCAACTGTTAATTCAGCTGTCGGAATTGTCAATAAATCGGGCACAATAGTCACAATAATGCCTCGCTCCGAGCAAGCATCAATATCAATATTATTAAAACCTTTTAATGCTCCAGCAATAATTTTCAACTTAGGACATTGATCAAGTAAGTCTCCATCAATCCTCTCAGTCATAAAAGCCATTAGAGCATCCGCATCTTGCAGATGATTAATTAACTCATTACGCGTCCATGGTTCTTGATTTGTATTCTCTATTACACTGCCCGCCGATCTCAGTGTTTTTCTTACCGAATTATGAACAGAGCTGGCTAATACAATTTTGTGATTAGTTAGAAACACTTTTTTTCCTTTTTTTCCAAAATAAAATAACTGAATAAAAGAACATTAACTAACTATTTCTCTAAAATTTAGTATTGATTCTTAAAACGACCTATGAGAGAACAAATCTTGGTTTTAATAATGATTGGCTTAAGCGGCATAAATTCGACTAATTTAACCAATACTTGGATTATCTAAAATGCTGAACTCTAAAGCTATCAAAAATGATCAAGACGTATTAGTCGAAGCACAAGAAATAAGCGTCATTTATCCGAATGGCGCGATAGGGCTTCGCCAAGCAAGTATACAAATTTTCAATCATCAGCTAACGGTATTACTTGGCCCTTCTGGCGCTGGTAAATCAACATTATTACGGGCCTTAAATCTACTGGTGAAACCATCCGCCGGCAAAGTAAAGGTCAAAGGGATGGGAACTCTAACAAATGTAAAGAATATTAGATCACACCGCCGCCAAACAGGCATGATTTTCCAACAACACCAGTTGATTGGCAGATTAACTGTCTTAGAGAATGTTTTAATGGGGCGTTTTGGTCATTATCCAATTTGGCGCAGTATCTTCGCACTGAGCAAGTTAGAGCGAAGTTGGGCCCTAGAATGTTTAGACCGCGTAAGTTTGCAACATAAAGCACTCTCTCGTTGTGACGCCCTTTCCGGCGGGCAACAGCAACGAGTGGGCATCGCCCGAGCAATAGCACAAAGACCGAGCTTAATTTTAGCCGACGAACCCGTCGCTTCACTCGATCCCGCGGCATCATTGAAAATATTATCGATGTTGCGGTCAATATGTAAACAAGACCATATTCCAGCTGTTATCAGTTTGCACCAGCTAGAATATGCGCGCCAAATAGCTGACAGAATTATTGGGCTTAAAAATGGCGAAATCTTATTTGATGGAACTCCCGAGGAATTGACTGATAATGTGGTGGACCAAATCTACGGAGAAATCAAATCAATTGATCATCAGGCGGCTTCTTAATAAGGCATTCCTGATGAGAAATATAAACCATAAACACTTAACCTTATTTACCGGAGAATTAAAAATGCGACTAAAAATTATTTTTTCTAAAATCATATCCACTGCAATAAAATTATTTTTTCTTTCCACTATTGGTGTAATAAGCGCTTCGGCCATTGCAAATGAATATAATCCAGCAACGTTAAAGATTGCACTTCTGCCTGATGAGAACGCTGCCACGATTATCCAAGATAACGCCCCGTTTGCTAGGTTTTTGGAGAAAAGTCTTAATAAAAAAATTAAATTAATCGTAACAACAGACTATTCTTCGATGATTGAAGCCGCTCGTTTTGGCCGCATTGATATCGCGTATTTTGGTCCTGCATCCTATACGATCGCCAAGGATAAAATGAAAGGCGGAAAAATTGACCTAGAGCCTTTTGCTGCCCGCCTGAAGGGGGGGTCAACTAAATATCAATCAGTTGTAATTGCTAACGCAAAAGTGAAAGCAAATAAAATTTCAGAGCTCAAAGGAGAGAAGTTTCAGGTTGCATTTGGCGACCAAGCTTCAACTTCAAGCCACTTTGCACCGAAATACACCATGATGAAAGCCGAAATAATGCCTGGCACCGATTACAAGGAAAATTTTCTTGGTGCCCATGATGCTGTCGCCCTAAATGTACAGCGCGGTAATGCGCAGGTTGGGGGATTAAGCCGGCCTATATTTGAACGACTATTGAAGCGTAAAACAATTGATCCGACTAAGGTCAAAGTTCTTGGTTATTCCGATCCACTTCCACAATATCCATGGGCAATGCGTACTGATTTGGCATCTAGTCTTAAAGAGGCAATCCGAAAATCATTTTTTTCTCTAAAGAAAGGGACTAAAGAGGGTGATGCAGTTCTAAAACCATTTAAAGCCGATGGGTTCGGAAAAGTTACAGACACCGACTACGATATCATACGTGATATTCGTAAAAATGTAAGTGGTGGCTAATCATAGTATTTAGGGCGGATTCTCGTGAGTTAATAAATCCGCCCTTAATTTTTACTCAGCGATAGTTTTGGACAAGACGTATTGATGGTAATAAATCCTCTAACTGATGAGAAAGAAATCTCCATTGATGAGATTCTAAAAAAAGAGCGTAATGGCCGCCTTAACAAGAATAGTATTGCACTAATCATATCTGTAATTATTTTATTAAGTTTTTGGCAATCTGGCATGTTTGATGGGCATCGCCTATCTGAGGGGTTACCCGCAATAGGTGTCCTTATATCAGAAATGGTTCCCCCTAATTTTGCGCGCTGGCAAAGCTGGGTAATTCCAATGATAGAAACAATCACAATGTCTGTTGCCGGCACTGCAATAGCAATTCTGTTATCTCTTCCTATAGCTTTACTTGCCTCTCCCAAAACTACGCCTCACTTATTCGTATACTATATTGCCAGACTGTTTCTGAATACCTGTCGCGCCATTCCCGAATTAATTATGGGAATTATTTTCGTTGCAGCCGTTGGATTTGGCATGTTACCGGGTGTCTTAGCACTTGGCCTGCATTCAATTGGAATGGTTGGAAAGTTTTTTTCCGAAGCAATCGAGCATGCACACCCTGCCCCAATTGAAGCGGCAGAGGCTGTTGGGGGCACCAAACTGCAAGTTATTGCTCATGGAATCTTGCCACAAGTACTTCCACAATTTGGTGATGTTACAATGTATCGTTGGGAGTATAATTTCCGTCAGTCAACTGTGATGGGTATGGTAGGTGCTGGAGGTATAGGTACTGAGTTAGTAGGGTCTCTAAGAATTATGGATTATCCCCAAGTTTCTGCAATTTTAATTGTAATTTTAATTTCAGTAACAATTGTTGATGGATTGAGTAATATTCTTCGCCGTCAAGTTACATAAAAAAATGTCTTTGTTGCTATTAAACTAGGACCGCATTTCATTAAAATAACTCCAACCTTCTATCAGAATAAATACGTCAGTTACTTAATTCTCTAATTATTGCGCTCCATCGACTTGTTTCCTCAGACAGTGAAATTAATAGTGCTCTATTTTGGCAATGCTCACGAAGTTCTCTAAGAAAGTCCGGTTCGATCTCGCATTTGATTAATATTTTTTTTAACTCTTTCTCATCCCCAACTTTGTAATAACCGGGATATTTATTACCAAGCATTCCAATATTTCCATCTATATCAGATGCAATGATGGGCGTTCCAAGAGCTAAGGACTCAGATATGACATTTGCGCCTCCCTCAGACCGAGAGGAGACGAGTAATAATTGTGATTTAGAAATCACCCTCCTAACTTCGGCACTAACTTTTTCGCCTCTCCAGACATAGCGAGGATTATTTTTTTCTTCCTCTTTTGCCCACTTTTCCCAAGTTTCATCATGTGCCTTACCAAGATGAACTATCCTCAAGCGAGAATTTTTATTGACTAACCTGACGGCTAAAGGTCCCCGCACTGGATCTTTGACAGCACGCATATGCGCTACAAGACAGACATCAAAATAAACAAGAGACTTAGTATATTGCTTTTTCAAAGAAACCGCCGACTGGTATATTACTCTTAACTTTGAATGGAATTTTCTTGGTAACACCCGAGCGACTTGGTCATGCAAGCACACAAGCCGATTAGCGTACTCCATAGAACATAATGTTGTCTCTGGGTGCGAGTGCATAAATTCATTAAAATCTGTTCCAGTTAATGCGACGATAATTTTCCCTGACGGACAGGAATGTTTAAATTCCTTAATCGATTCTGCGCTTCGCCAGGCGTGCAGAGCTATCATCAAATCAGCTTTTCCCCCTCGATATTCTATATCAATGGTTACTTTATGGCCGAGTTTGCGCAATATCTTCGACCACCTAAGTGCGGTTGTGCGATTACCATTTTTCGAGTATTTTTTAGCTGGTGTTATTAGTATAATTTTCATTTTCTAACTGAATTTGATTAGGTAATTATAATTAGGTTTAATATTATGACGAAATGCGTAAGCACACAATGTTTAGCGGATTTTCTTGAGGACGCGAATTGTCGAACCCGCGAGTTGCTTCTGGACCTTGATGATAATCAACTAATGGGGCCCAAACTTCCAATTGTAAATCCGATACTATGGGAGGTTGGCCATGTTGCTTGGTTTTATGATCAATTTATTTTGAGAATGTTGTATCGTAAAGAACCGACGCTTAAAGATGGGGATAAGCTATATGACTCGATTGATATTGAACATTATGATCGTTGGGACCTTCCTCTACTTTCTACGCCAGACGTACTTGATTACATAGACACAATACGCCAGAAGTTGATTGATAGGCTGGGACCTATTTCTGGATCCAATATGGCGTCTGAACAAGATAGTTTCATTTATCAATTTGCTGTATTTCATGAAGATATGCATACTGAGGCATACCTTCATTCTCGAAAAACACTGGAATACCCATCACCTAACCTACATACATCAAAACCACTAATTAACTCAGAGTTACAAAACGAAAAGCTACGAGGTGATGTAGAAATTCCAGGCGGTACATTTTTGTTAGGATCCCAGCCAGACTCACCATTTTTTTTCGATAATGAAAAATGGGCTCATAATGTTCCAAGCTATCCCTTTAAAATGGCGCGTTTACCAGTTACAAATAAGGATTTTTCAGAATTTGTAGCTGATAATGGATATAACCGAAGAGACCTTTGGCACGACTTGGGTTGGAACTGGCGCAATAGAGCCGAGGCTGAGCATCCAACTTACTGGGTTGCGGATGGTAAAAACCAATGGCTAGAAAAGTCATTTGACAATCATATAGAATTGGTTCCAAACAAACCAGTAAGTCACGTCAACTGGTTTGAAGCTAGCGCTTATTGCAATTGGGCCAATAGACGACTCCCCACCGAGCTTGAATGGGAAATTGCTGCGACATCAGAGCCGACAGATGGCGGAGAAAAATTTTCTATTAGTAAACGTCAATTTCCATGGGGTGATGCCACCAATACAATCGGAAAATCTAATCTTGATGCTCGAACAACAGACACGGTTGATGTAAACATGTATAGTGCGGGAGATAGCCCATGGGGACTAAGGCAAATGATTGGGAATATATGGGAATGGACTGCCAGTAATTTTGAACCATACCCTGGATTCAGACCAGATTCTTACAAAGAATACTCGCAACCAGTTTTCGGCACTCGTAAAGTATTACGAGGAGGCTCATGGGCTACTCGATCTAGAATGATAAAAAATACATTCCGCAATTTTTATACACCAGAACGTCGAGATGTGATTGCTGGTTTTAGGACTTGTGCGCCCTTCGACTGGACTTAACATTAAAATATGCTAATTTTTTTTAGATATGTCATCCTACAATGAAAAAACTTCAAAAGAGATAGGGGGTTCAAATTTATGATTACAATGACATCAGCTCTCGTGAGGACTGAAAAACTATTTGGTGAAAGAATAGCTATTGTAGATATTGAGAAAAAACTTACCTGGCAAGAACATATTAAACGCATCAGTATGATTGCCGGTGCATTATTGCAACTAGGAATTAAGAAAGGTGACAGATTTGGAATAATAGGGCCTAACTCATTTCGTTATCAAGAACTAATATATGCTGGTTATTGGTACGGGGCGATACCAGTGCCAATAAACCATCGACTAGCTGCGCCGGAAATACTCCATATTTTAAATGATGCAAATATAGAATACATAGCCTTGGGCGAAGAACATCTAAATCTGACTGATAACGCGTTATTAGCCCCCTGGTCAAATAGAAGAATTGTTATTTCAAAAAATTCAAACGTTAAAAATGTTTTGGTTTATGAGGATATTCTGATGGCTGCAACCCCAATCACACCTCAAGAGCCCGATGAAAATGACCTGGCTATTCTCTTGTATACGGGCGGAACCACTGGGCGCAGTAAAGGCGTGGAACTTACACATAGAAATGTCTATTCGAATGGATATCAAGTGGGCAATGCATTAAGTATTAGGAAAGAAGATATATATCTGCATGTGGCGCCTATGTTCCATGCCGCTGACCTAATGGGCACGGGATACACCATAAATGGAAGCGCGCACGCATTTGTTCCCATTTTTTCGCCTAAAGCAGCATTGAGTGCAATTGAAGACTACCACGTAACACAAGCAATGATGGCTCCAACAATGATAATAATGATATTAGAGGAACCAACATTTTCTAATTATAACTTATCATCTTTTAGAACTTTGTTCTATGGGTCTTCTCCCATGGCTGCTGAATGGGTGCAAAGATCAATCAATCAGTTTGCTTCAACAGGAATACAACAAGGCTATGGTTTGACTGAAACTTCGCCTATTTTGACCACACTTGATCCCGATGATCATGCTCTAGCAATTTCGACAGGAAATCTCGATATCCTTAGGTCAGCAGGACGTCCAGTCATTGGGGTCGACCTCAAAATTCTTAATGAAAAAGGTCAGGAACAGCCCACTGGTGAGGCTGGTGAAGTATGTGTTAGGGGACCAAATGTAACAAAAGGTTACTTGAATAGGCCTGACGAAAATAAAAAATCATTCAAGAATGGCTGGTTTCATACCGGAGATATTGGTCGTATTGATGATAATGGTCTGATGTTTTTAATGGATCGTAAAAAAGATATGGTCGTCAGCGGTGGTGAAAATATTTACACCTCTGAAGTGGAGGCGGCATTATACAAGCACCCCGATGTTCATGAATGTGCTGTGATAGGGATACCAGACAGAACATATGGTGAGTCGTTATTTGCGGTCATAGTATCACGAGCAGGAGGTAATTTAGATGAAAATACAATTATTGAGCATTGTCGTGATTTAATTGCTGGATATAAGATACCTAGAAAAATGGATTTTGTGCCAGAGTTACCCAAGAGTGCCATGGCAAAAATTTTAAAAAATAAATTAAGAGAAGATTACAGCAAACAAGTTTAAAGATAAAATCAGGAGTTAGAATAAAATATGGGACAATTTGCCTTCGGCCAACCAGTCACTCGAACCGAAGACCCAAAGTTACTTACGGGTCGGGGAAATTATGTAAGCGACGTTAATCTGCATCGACAAGCCCACGGTTTTGTTCTCAGATCACCTCATGCCCACGCAAAGATTTTGTCGATAAACACTTCAGAAGCGGAAGCGGCACCGGGGGTGATAACCATACTGACGGGGCAAGATATTATTGCTGATGGTATAGGGACAACTAAGGTGACGCAAAATCATAAACGCGAGGACGGCTCGCCTTTATTTAGCGTTCCTCACCCTGGCCTAGTATCAGACCGTGTCCGTTATGTAGGTGATTACATTGCTTTCATCGTTGCTGAAACACAAAATCAGGCTAAAGATGCTGCTGAATTAATTGAAGTTGACTTTGAACCGTTGGATTCAATCACAAACACAGCAAAAGCTATAGAGCCTGACGTGCCGCTTGTTTGGGACGACTGCGCTAATAATATTTCACATACCATTGAAGGTGGCGATAAAGAAGGTACAGATGCAGCTTTCACAAAAGCTGACAAAATAGTTAAACACCGTTTTGTTATAAATCGTATTTCAGCGAATTCCATGGAAACTCGAGGGTGCGTTGGCGACTATGATCACAGAGAAAAACGATATATCGTATATAATGACATACAGGCACCCCACGCACTTAGACAAGTTCTATCAGAAGATATTTTTAAAGTACCCCAAACAGATGTTCAGGTGATTGTTGGCAATATTGGAGGTGCATTTGGCCTAAAAGGACCTGTTTATCCTGAGATAAGGCTATGTGCCTGGGCTTCCAAACGGATAGGCAGGCCAGTAAAATGGACTTGTGAGAGAAGTGAGGCATTTCAATCTGATGAACATGCTAGAGACAACGTAACTGATGCTGAAATTGCAATAACGAATGACGGCAAATTTCTTGGTTTACGAGTTAAATCGATATGTAATATTGGAGCCTATTTATCAGCGGATCGCAATATCCTATCAACATTTCTTAATGTAGGCTGTCTTGCCGGGGTTTATATGACACCATCCATTCATACAACGACTAGAAATGTTTTCACCAATTCTAACTCGACCTCACCGTATCGGGGTGCAGGGCGCCCAGAAGCTGCCTACATCATAGAAAGTATGGTAGATTTAGTGGCCTTCGAATTAGGACTTGATAAAACTGAGGTTCGGCGAAAGAACATGATACCCGTAGATGCGATGCCATTCAAAACAGGTCATACGTATACATACGATTGCGGTGAATTTGAAAAGAATATGGACCGAGTTATGGAAATGATTGACTACCACGGATTTAAAAGCAGAAAAGAAAATGCAGCAAAACAAGGTAAGTTACGCGGAATTGCCATTTCAAACTCTATCGAGAGATCAGCCGCTCCAATACCGGAGAATATTGAAATTAGATTTGATCCTTCAGGAACTGTCACAATATTCGCTGGTACTAAAGATCAGGGCCAAAGCCATGATACGATGTATAAACAACTTTTATCAGATAAGCTAAGTATCGATACAGATAACATACGCTTTGTAGATGGAGATACAGACAAAGTGACCCATGGACTAGGTACTTTTGGCTCACGCTCGGCTGCCATTGGCGGAGCAGCGCTTCATGTCGCTGCAGATAAGATAATCGAAAAGGGGACAAAAATAGCAGCAGAAATATTAGAGGCCTCAGAGAAAGATATTACATACGAGAGCGGGGCTTTTCAAATAGCAGGAACAGATAAAAAAATAAATATCCACGAGCTAGCAAAAATCGCTTATGATCCGATAAAGATGCCAAGAGGAATCGAACCGGGGCTTGCGGAAACAGGTGTATTTAGGCCTGAAGCACCGAGTTTTCCAAATGGTTGTCATGGGGTCGAAATTGAAATAGATCCTGATACCGGAAAGACCGAACTCATCAGCTACTACGTTGTGGACGACGTTGGAAACGTAATTAATCCGCTGTTACTGAAAGGTCAAATATATGGTGGGGTAGCTCAAGGAATGGGGCAAGCTCTCATGGAAAACATTGCATTTGATGAAGAATCAGGACAATTATTATCCGGCTCATTTCAAGACTATACTATGCCGCGCGCTGACGATTTTTGTCAAATTAAAGTCGAATCAAACCCAGTCGCAACAAAAGTTAATCCACTTGGTGTTAAAGGTGCTGGGGAAGCCGGCTGTGTTGGGGCTCTACCAGCAGTCTTGAGTGCCGTTACTGATGCACTATCTGTCTACGGAATAAAATATATTGAAATGCCCGCTACTCCTGAAAAAATTTGGCAGGCAATACAAAAAACAAAAGCCGCATAAATTATAAGGTGGAATATGGCTCAAATAGATTGTGAAAAATTCAGACTTAGAAATTTC
>Ga0115568_10002321_pt1 | contig 13261 bp, 17 predicted proteins | sample COGITO_mtgs_1204_FD_87296 | JGI IMG/M metagenome (GOLD analysis project Ga0115568, IMG submission 87296) | Pelagic marine microbial communities from North Sea - COGITO_mtgs_120426 | ecosystem: Environmental > Aquatic > Marine > Epipelagic | place: Germany:Helgoland, sampling site Kabeltonne...
AAGACTGAAAATAAAGTTCCCGTTCAAGAAGAAACGACTACTAACAATGATGATACAGACGATAAAGAAGAAACTCCCGAACAGGAGGCGGAAAATATCGAATGAATGACAATTGGACACTCGTTTTTGAATCTAGTTTTGAGCACATCTGCCAAACGTTAAAAAGTATGCTTGAGCAAAACGGAATTGAAACCATTGTGTTAAATAAAAAAGATTCAATGGTGCAATCCATTGGTACCATTGAATTATATGTCCAGAAAGACGATGTAATTTTAACCAAACGCTTGATTGAAAGTTCAGCAATTTGAAGGAAATACTTACTAGAACTGCCACAGGACTTCTTTTCGTAGGAGTTGTTATCTCGAGCATCGTTTGGAGCCAGTATTCTGTTGCCGTTTTATTTCTTTTGGTCAGCATTTTAGCGCTCTACGAATTTTATAAATTAATGAATAAGGCCTCATTTACGCCTCACAAAACAATCGGTTTTATCTGTGGTGCTACCATATATATACTCATTGCTTTACACAGTTTCAACTGGCTCCCTTTGCATACACTATCCATTATATTCCCATTACTTGTTGGAATAGTCATTGTGGAACTTTTCAGAAAACAAAAATCGCCAATTTCGAACATTGCCTTCACTGTTCTTTCAATGATTTATATTGTAATGCCTCTTGCATCCTTGAATTACTTCGCCTATTACAATCCTTTTAATGATGAAGTTCATCTATACAAAAACGAGTACAGCTTATTGCTCGGCTTTTTCATTATTGTATGGAGTAATGATACTGGGGCTTATTTGTTTGGTAGATTATTTGGAAAAAGAAAGCTGTTTAAACGTATTTCGCCGAACAAAACATGGGAAGGGTTTATTGGAGGTGCTTTCGTTGCTGTTGGTAGTGCAATATTATTTGCTAATTCGACCGATAGCTCCATGTTTCATTGGTCCATTATTGCAAGTCTAATCGTAATTTTTGGAACTTTAGGGGACTTAACTGAATCCCAAATAAAAAGAAGTATTGGCGTTAAAGATGCAAGCAATTTTTTACCTGGACACGGTGGAATTTTAGATCGCTTTGATGGTGTGCTATATGCTGCCCCATTCGTTCTTACTTATTTTCTTATTATTAAGGCTGAATCTTTAATTTAAGCAGCTGTGAAAATTCACAAAGAAGGATATACTATAATTTTAGTGACATTTCTGGCATTAGTCTGCCTAAATACATTGGTCTTTTTTCTATCCAGTGGTTGGTTGTTTATTTTCTATTCAATAAGTGCCATTTCCTTTGTCTTCTTCTTTTTAATTGTCCAGTTCTTCAGAATTCCGAAAAGAAGTCCAATTATAGCTGGGAATAAAATTATAGCACCTTCGGACGGAAAAATAGTAGTCATTGAGGAAATTATTGAACAAGAATATTTTAATGACAAAAGAATACAGCTTTCTATTTTTATGTCACCCTTGAATGTACATGCACAGTGGTACCCCATTAATGGAATAGTTAATTACTTTAAATACCATCCCGGAAAGTACTTGGTCGCATGGCATCCAAAATCGTCAACAGAAAATGAAAGAAGTACAATCGTCATTAAAAAGGATGCAGGACAAGAAGTTATGTTTCGACAGATTGCAGGTGCCGTTGCCAGGAGAATTATTTGTTATGCAAAAGAAGGTGATCAAGCACATCAAGGAGAAAATTGCGGTTTTATTAAGTTTGGATCTCGAATTGACGTCATTCTTCCACTAGATGCAAAAATACTGGTTGATCTGGACACAAAAACCGTCGGTTCAGAGACAGTTCTTGCAGAATTTTAACAGATCAAGTGTAATTCCGCCAATTTATTCTTAAATTATGCATCCATAAAGACATTTATTAAATCAAATCATATGAAAAAGGTACTTATTGCTTTTACACTCGTTGCTTTTATAGGTGGAACGACTTTCGCTTCAACTACATTCGATGGTGACCCAGTTAAGACTGAAAAAACCAAAGGTGACGAAAAGAAAAAGAAGAAAAAGAAGAAAAAGAAATCTCAAGAATGCACAAAAACCGCTACAACTAAAAGTTGTTGTTCAAAAGCTAGCGGAAAAACGTGCACAAAGAAAAAAGAATTATAGAATTAATTTTCTTTTAACAAGTATTAAGGAGGCGAATGCCTCCTTTTTTGTTTTCTACTATTTTTCAAATTTCACGTAAAAAACAAGCAGCCATTATCGTACATTTATTATATGGAAAAACCAAAAGGTAAATTAGCCTTGCAAGTTGTGGCAATGCCAGCAGATACCAATCCTGCTGGAGATATATTTGGTGGTTGGTTATTATCTCAGATGGATATAGCCGGGGGAATTTTCTGCAGATCAATTGCCAAGGGTCGTGTCGTAACTGTGTCCATTGAATCCACAGAATTTAAGATTCCTGTTTTTGTTGGAGATACACTGTCCTGCTTTGTTGAGTTAAAAAGAAAAGGTCGAAGTTCTATCTCAGTGAAGATTGAAGCCTGGGTAACTAGAGATTTCGTTGAAGACAACATGATGAAAGCTACCGAAGGAACCTATACTTTTGTTAAAGTGAATGCAGACAGAACTCCCATACCGATATCTTAGACTGTGAACTTTACTGAATTAAACTTAAATACACCCTTATTAAATGCGCTGAATGAGCTCGGGTTCAGCAATCCTACCCCAATACAAGAAAAAGCCTTTCCTGTGATCATGGCGGGTAAAGATGTTGTTGGAATTGCCCAAACTGGAACCGGTAAAACATTGGCTTTTCTACTTCCAATACTTCGTAACCTAAAATACTCAACGGAACATCATCCAAGAGTATTAATACTTGTTCCTACCAGAGAGCTTGTTGACCAAATTGTAAATCGATTAGAGACCTTAACTACTTATATCAATTGCAGAGTCATTGGCGTATTTGGTGGCACCAATATCAATACACAAAAGCAAATTATCCATGATAATGGCGTCGACATACTAGTAGCTACACCGGGAAGACTCGCTGATTTGGCATTAAGTGGAATATTGCGACTTAAAAACGTCAAGCAACTCGTAATTGACGAAATGGATGAAATGCTTGATTTAGGCTTTCGGCCCCAGCTTCTCAATATAATTGACTTACTTTCTACAAAAAGACAAAACTTATTATTCTCAGCAACAATTACTGACGACGTAGAAACATTCATTCAAAAATTCTTTTTTTCACCAATTAAAATTGAAGCAGCAGGAGCCGGTACACCTCTCAAGTTGATTACCCAAAAATTTTACCATGCTCCTAACTTCTTATCGAAAAAATCACTCATTACGCACTTGCTATCTAATGCTAAGTTCTCAAAAGTTTTAATTTTCGTAAGTAGTCGGAAGTTTGCAGATCGCCTTCACGAAGAACTTCAAAAGGATTACCCGGAAGAAGCCAATGCGATACATTCAAATAAATCTCAAAATTATCGAATTAACGCAGTGAAGTCCTTTGCTGATGGTACGATTCGGATACTTATTGCCACCGATTTAATTTCCAGAGGAATTGATATCGAAGGGGTTTCTCATGTCATTAATTTTCATCTTCCTGAAAACGTGGAACACTATACTCATCGAATTGGAAGAACGGGAAGAGCTGAAAGTAAGGGTACCGCTTTATCCTTTATTAGCGAAAATGAAAAAAATTGGCTGCGTAATATTGAAACATCATTGGGCAAAAACATCGAACGATTGGAAGTTCCAGAAGAGGTTGTCTTTACAGATGCCCTAATAACGGAGGAGCAACCCGTTGTACTTGAGAAAAACTATCTACCCAAACCAAAAAAGATCGATGAAAGAGGTCCTGCGTTTCATGAGAAAAAAGAAAAGAATCAAAAAACCAACCAAGGCGGTTCCTACAAAAAGAAAATAAAAGCGAAATACAAAAAACCAAAAACCAGGGGTCAGAAGAAAAAAGGTAAAAAATAATGTTAATGCGAATTAGCCACGTTCCTTCGTTAGCGTAATTTTGGATTCTCAATATGGCGTGTGCTATCGCGACTCGTCTTTTTCTTAAAGTTTCGCTCTAATGCTGCGTCTAAATCAATACCTGTTTGATTGGCTAAGCACATGAGAACCCACAATATATCAGCCATCTCATCCCCAATATCTTTTCCTTTATCAGATTCCTTTTCTGACTGCTCCCCGTATCTTCTGGCCACAATACGAGACAATTCACCAACCTCTTCCGATAGTATAACCATATTTGTAAGTTCATTAAAGTAGCGAACACCATACTTTTTAATCCAATCGTCAACCTGTTTTTGAGCCTCTGTAATCGTCATTATTCTTTATTCTTTGAGTCTAATATGATGGTAACGGGACCGTCATTAATTAAATGTACTTGCATATCTTCTCCAAACCTACCCGTCTTCGGTGTTAATTGCATCAGCTCCCCTAGTTGATTAATGAAACGTTCATACAACGGTTTACTGACTGCAGCGTTTGCCGCTTTACTATAGGTAGGCCTGTTTCCTTTTTTCACGCTGGCATGCAGCGTGAATTGGCTTACTACCAATGCTTCACCTGCTATATCAACTAAAGATTTATTCATAACACCAAATTCATCAGGAAATATTCTCATCCTAACTATTTTTCCCGCCAACCATTCGATATCAGGAGAGTCGTCCATTGACTCTATACCCACAAATATTAATACACCCTTTTCAATCGACGCTATATGATCTCCACTAATGGCCACTGATGCCTTTTTAACTCTCTGAATTATTGCCCGCATTCAGTATCCTTTATCTCGATAGGTCTCCTCTTCATTATCTTCATAGATTGCTAAATAATTAGTGTACCGCTCTAGTGGTAATTTTCCATTTTCTACTGCGTCGATTACAGCACATTTTGGTTCTTTCAAATGTTGACAATTATGAAACTTACAATTCCCCATTAAAACGCGAATTTCAGGAAAATAATGCCCGAGCTCCTTTTTATCAATGTCAACAATTCCAAAACCTTTGATGCCAGGAGTATCAACTATAAATCCTCCAAAATTTAGCTCAAACATTTCGGCAAATGTGGTTGTATGTTTTCCTTTATAATGTGCTTCAGAAATCTCACCGGTTTTCAATTCTAAATTTGAATCGACGGCATTAATTAAAGTTGATTTACCAACTCCTGAATGACCAGAAACCAGACTCACCTTATCCTTCATTAAGGTTTCTATTGCATCTACACCCGATCTAGTTAAAGCAGAAACTTCAAAGGTTTGATAACCTACTTCTCTATAGGTTTTGATTAACTTAACCAATTGCTCTTTCGACTTAACGTCTAATAAATCTATTTTATTAAACACAAGCGCAACCGGAATTCTATATGCTTCAGCACTCACTAAAAACCTATCAATAAAACCTGTTGAAGTTCTTGGACTATCAATCGTGATAATCAAAATTGCCTGATCAATATTACTCGCAATAATATGAGAGCGTTTGGATAAATTAACCGATTTTCTAATAATGTAATTTCGTCGGTCGTGAATAGCTCTAATTACTCCTGTTCCGTCTTCTTCTCTATTAAAATCTACCCAATCACCAACAGCAATTGGATTCGTGCTTTTTATTCCTTGAATCCTAAATTTACCTTGTATTCTGCACTGTGAAACAGTCCCGTCAGTTAACCTCACTGCATACCAACTTCCCGTCGATCTTATTACCAATCCCTTTTCCAAAGTTTCGCAAAGTTAACAAACCTTATGTTGATACTGCATGCACTTGGCACATAGAAATATATAATTATGTAGTAACTTTATCGAAAGATTAATTCCATGTCTATTTCGGTAAAAAATATTTCTAAAGTTTACGGCGATCAATATGCATTGCGCAATGTTTCTTTGGAAATACCTAAAGGCCAGATAATTGGTTTCCTGGGACCCAATGGTGCGGGTAAATCAACATTGATGAAAATCATCACTTGTTTTATTCCTCAAACAGAAGGTGAAATAAAAGTCTGTAATCTAGATGTTAATGAACAAACTTTAGGAGTAAAAAAACGCGTAGGATACTTACCGGAGCATACACCACTATATCAAGACATGTATGTTAAAGAGTACCTGAGCTTTATTGCACATTTACACCAAGTACCCAAAAGAAAAGAGCGCGTTGATGAAATGATTGAGTCTGTTGGTTTAAGACTCGAAAGTCACAAAAAGATTGCAGCACTTTCAAAAGGATACCAACAGCGTGTTGGATTAGCGCAAGCGCTTATTCACGATCCAGAAGTGCTAATACTTGATGAACCAACCAGTGGACTTGATCCGAATCAACTTGAAGATATTCGAAATCTAATCAAGCGATTAGGGAGTGAAAAAACCGTTATGCTTTCTACGCACATAATGCAAGAGGTTGAAGCCATATGTGACAGGGTTATTATCATTAACAAAGGAGAAATTGTAGCCGATGACTCAGCAAAGAATTTGCAAAATCAAACTGCAGCAAAACAAGTTATACGTGTTGAATTTGATCAAGTAATATCCATTAAAAAACTGCAAACCATTTCTGGAGTTTCCGTTGTAAATCAAATCGACCAAAACCTCTTTTTATTAGAACCTAAGTCTAAAGTAGATTTGAGACCTGCGATATCAAAATTTGCAAATGAAAATCATCTTTTAATCCTAACATTACAGAAAGAAGAACAATCTTTAGAAGAGGCGTTTAAAAAATTGACTAATAAATAAATAAATAGAGCCAATTAAATTTATAATTTAGCGCACTCTTAAAAGCATAATTATGCCATATTTATTTACTTCAGAGTCCGTATCAGAGGGACACCCCGATAAAGTTGCTGATCAAATTTCAGATGCATTAATTGATAATTTCATGGCATTTGATCCTCAGTCGAAAGTAGCGTGTGAAACATTAGTTACTACAGGTCAAGTTGTTTTAGCAGGAGAAGTTAAAACCAACACCTATCTTGATGTTCAATTAATTGCAAGAAACACGATTAAAAAAATTGGTTATACGAAGTCAGAATATATGTTTGATGCCAATTCATGTGGAATTTTATCTGCCATACATGAACAATCTGAAGACATTAATCAAGGTGTGGAAAGAGCGAATCCTGAAGACCAAGGAGCTGGAGACCAAGGAATGATGTTTGGTTATGCTACTAAAGAAACAGAAAATTACATCCCTTTAGGTCTTGACTTAGCCCACAAGATATTGCTTGAAATGGCACATATAAGAAACAATGAGCCAGAATTAATTCCTTTTTTACGTCCAGATGCTAAGTCTCAAATTACCATTGAATATTCGGACGACAATGTACCTCAAAGGATTGATACTATTGTTGTTTCAACACAACACGATGATTTTGATACTGAATCAGTCATGTTGGAAAAAATCAAATCAGACATTGTAAACATTGTAATAGAGCGTGTCAAAGCGAAATGTACCCCTGAAATCCAAAAGCTTTTTACGGAAGATATTCAATTTCATATTAATCCGACAGGGATCTTTGTAATTGGCGGGCCTCATGGTGATACTGGCTTAACCGGTCGGAAAATAATTGTCGATACCTACGGAGGAAAAGGAGCGCATGGTGGCGGTGCTTTTTCGGGAAAGGATCCGTCCAAAGTAGATCGATCAGCTGCATATGCAACAAGACATATTGCAAAAAACATGGTTGCTGCAGGATTATGTGATGAAGTTTTGGTGCAAGTATCGTATGCTATTGGTGTAGCTGAGCCATGTGGTTTGTTCGTAGACACATATGGGTCTGCTAAAATTGGTTTGAGTGATGGTGAAATTGCGCAAAAAATTAGCGAAATATTTGATATGAGACCTTATTTTATTGAGCAACGTCTGAAGCTTCGTAATCCAATGTACTCAGAAACTGCTGCTTATGGTCATATGGGGCGTAAAAATGAAGTTGTAACCAAAACTTTTCAAGCACCTGATGGTAAAAAAGTTACTAAAGACGTAGAATTATTTACTTGGGAAAAATTAGATTACGTAGCAAAACTAAAAGATACTTTTGCACTTTAATTTTCTCAAAAAAGGAATTTTAAAGGGCTTCTTGTATTTATAAGAAGCCTTTTTTACATTTAGGTTTTGGATAATCAAAATATCATCAATCACTTAGGCGAAAATCGAGCGGACTATGAAAACTCCGTTGTTCCGCCTATTTATCAGTCAAGTATTTTTTGTTTCGATTCTGTCGATGATTTAAGACAGAATCTTAAGCGAGAGCTCGAAGTTCCTTTTTACACCAGAGGGGTGAATCCAACAGTTACCAAACTGAGAAAAAAAATAGCAGCACTAGAAAAAACAGAAGATGCTTTGATATTTGGCAGCGGAAGCGGAGCTATAGCTGCGGCAGTTATGAACAGTGTTCAAGCGGGAGACCATGTAGTTTGCGTTCAGAAACCGTATTCTTGGACTGGAAAGCTATTAGGAGAATACCTTTCGAAATATAAGGTAGAAGTTTCATTCATTGATGGTAAATCAATTGACAATTTTGAGAAGGCCATTCAACCCAATACTAAGCTATTTTATCTGGAAACACCCAATTCAGTAACCTTCGAGTTACAAGACCTTCGAGCCGTAGCTGAACTTGCAAGGAAGAAGGGCATTCGAACCATTTGCGACAACAGTTATTCTTCCCCTATTTATCAAAATCCTTCCGAATACGGGATTGATATCGTTTGCCATTCAGCAAGTAAATACATTGGTGGTCATTCCGATGTTGTTGCCGGTATACTCTGTGCCTCTTCCGAAGTGGTAAATTCAATATTTGCAAATGAGTTTATGACAATTGGAGGCATTATTTCGCCCAATGATGCCTGGTTGCTTTTACGCGGTCTAAGGACACTTCCCATGAGAATAAAGCAATCTCACGAAACCACGGTTAAGGTTATCGATTGGCTCTCTTCGCATCCTAAAGTGGAAAAAATTAATTACCCTTTCTTGGAATCATTTCCACAACTTAAGTTGGCCAAAAAACAAATGCGAGGTTGTGGAGGATTATTCTCGATGGAAATAAAAGCAAATTCCATTGAAGAAGTTGAAATATTTTGTAACTCTTTGAATCATTTTTTAATCGCTTGCTCTTGGGGTGGCTATGAGTCTTTACTATTTCCAACTTGTGCCTTGTTCGACTCAGCCAATTACAATCAAACCGAATTATCTTGGAAACTCATCAGGTTTTACATCGGATTTGAAGATCATCAAATTATCATTGATGATTTTTCTCAGGCATTCAATAAAATTTAATCGCTATTTCTTTCTGAAAAATATGCGAATTGGGACACCTTTAAAATTGAATTCTTCTCGAAACTTGTTTTCCAAAAACCGTTTGTAAGAATCCCTCACATATTGAGGCAAATTGCAGAATAGCGCAAAAGCCGGTGCATGTGTAGGTAATTGTGTGATGTATTTAATCTTAATAAATTTACCTTTAACAGATGGAGGCGGATGGTGCTCCATTATCCCTTGTAGAAGCTCGTTTAATCGAGAAGTTGGAATGCGTTGAGTTCGATTATGGTATACTTCTATTGCTTCTTCAAGCGACTTGTGAATACGCTGTTTTTCTATAGCAGATGTGAAAATAATTGGCACATCTGAAAATGGCGATAGTTGCTCTCTTATTTTGTTTTCAAAATCTCGAACAGAATTGGTTTCTTTTTCAATTAGATCCCACTTATTAACAAGAACGACTACCCCCTTGCGATTTTTCTCAATGACATAAAAAATATTCAAATCTTGTTTTTGAACACCTTCTGTAGCGTCAATCATGAAAATACAAACGTCAGAATTTTCGATGGTTCGAATAGACCTGAGTACAGAGTAATATTCTATATCTTCATCAACTTTAGCTTTCTTTCTAATCCCAGCAGTATCTACTAAGTTAAAATCAAATCCGAAGGACTTGTATCGAGTATGAATAGAATCCCTAGTTGTACCAGAAATGGGCGTAACAATGTTGCGTTCTTCTCCCAAAAGTGCATTACACAATGAAGATTTGCCCACATTAGGTTTGCCCACTATCGCAATATTGGGAATACCTGAAGTATCGTCAATATCAAGATCTGTATTGAAGCTACTCACAAGCTTATCCAATAATTCTCCCGTACCCGAACCATTGATAGCGGAAATGGCGTGTACCTCACCTAATCCAAAAGAATAAAAAGCTGTTGCATCAATAGACCTGCTTGCGTTATCTACTTTGTTAGAACAAAGGACAACGGGTTTATCTGTTCTCCTTAACATATTTGCAACTGATTCATCCAAATCGGTAATCCCTGTAGTTACATCTACCACAAAGATAATGGCAGAGGCTTCATCCATGGCAATGACTACTTGTTTTCTAATTTCTTCTTCAAAAATATCATCTGATCCCGAAACATATCCACCTGTATCGATAACTGAAAATTCTACTCCATTCCACTCTGATAACCCGTAATGGCGATCTCTAGTAACACCGCTAGTTTCTTGAACAATTGCAGCTCTGGATTCTGTCATTCGATTGAATAATGTTGATTTTCCAACATTAGGCCTGCCAACTATTGCTACAATGTTTCTCATTTCCGCGCAAAGTTAATCTAAAAGAAGTTAGTGGGCTCGCTACTGATTAACATCTTTTACCATTCCTTTAACATTTATTCAGCTCACTCTATTCTTTTTATTTTCAGAATTAAGTAATTTCCATTTAAATACAAATACTTACTGTATGAAGATTTACAAAATCCTATTTACATTTTTTGGGCTAATTTATATTTCTGCTTTTTTTATGCCGACATATGATATTGCAATATTTGGAACCTTTTCGACTCTTTTGGGATGGGAGACTTGTATCTTTAGTTTTCGCATGTTAATAGACTCATTCCTTAAATTTGAAACATTACATTTCACATCAGGAATATGTGCTGTTGTAGCGAATGGTGCCGTAATTTTTGCCCTAATCTGTTTAATAAGAAAATCTAAAAAGATAAAATTACTTCGTATTGTATCCTTAATTGGGTTCACAAGTACCATCTGGTGGTTGGTTCATGAAATGTACGACGGCGAGATTAGTAATCTATTGGTGGGATATTATATCTGGATAAGTAGTGTAGGTGGCGTACTGTTTACAACAGTTGCTCAAGTTAAATATCGGCTTAAAGCAAACAATGTGCAATCAAATTTTACGATTGACCGCTCCGGTTCAAATATAACATCGCAAATCTCTGGTAATTATATCTGATTAATTAGACCTTTTAATAACCGTAGTTATCAAGTGATTTATCCTGATTTCTCCACTCCTTTTCAACCTTAACTCGAAGTTCAAGGTGTACGTGTTTATCAACAAATATTTGAATGTCTTTTCTCGCTTTAATACCTACGTGCTTAATCTTTTTACCTTGATGGCCGATGATTATACCCTTTTGAGAATCTCTTATCACTAAAATGTTAGCTTCAATTTTAATAATAGATTCCTCCTCTTTGTACGCCACTACTTCCACCTCACAGCTATAGGGTAATTCCTGATCATAAGTCTCAAATATTTTCTCTCTTATAATCTCAGAAATAAAAAATCGCATGGGCTTATCGGTTAGCTCATCCTTAGGAAAATAAGGTGGTGATTGAGGTAAATATTCCTTCACTTTATTTATGATGTACTCCAAATTCATTTTATGCAAAGCTGATATTGGTAGAATTTCAGCACGCGGTATTTTCTTCGACCAATAATCTACTCTTTCTATCAATCGCTCTTGATCGATTAAATCAATTTTATTAATTAAAACCAATACAGGAGCTTCTGATTTTTGAATTTTTGACAAGGTATTTTCGTGATTCATTTCATCTTCAAATGGATCAGTTACAAAAAGAAAAACATCGGCATCAGAAATAGCAGTATTAACATATTTCATCATCCGTTCGTGTAATTTGTAACCCGCGTTTACTACTCCAGGTGTATCAGAATATACAATTTGAAAATCATCACCATTGACGATACCCATTATTCGATGCCTAGTTGTTTGTTTCTTTGAAGTAATAATACTGAGCCGCTCACCTACCAAACCATTCATTAAAGTTGATTTCCCTACGTTAGGACTACCTAATATGTTTACAAATCCAGCCTTATGTGCCATTTTTATCATTTTTTCTTGCCGTACAAAGGAACAAATTATATCTTTGACGACCTAAGATCGCGGGGTAGAGCAGTTGGTAGCTCGTTGGGCTCATAACCCAAAGGTCGCTGGTTCGAGTCCAGTCCCCGCTACTAAGTAAAAAGCCTGAACAATTGTTCAGGCTTTTTTTATTCCATCCAAAATATTTTTAGAAAGTGGATTGTGTTAATCATTCTCAATCAACTACTGTATGTTTGTATTTATAGCTTTCCAAGAGTAGTAAACTTGTGGTTTTTTTGAAAGCCAACTGACGTATACTTTCGCACTACGTTTGATAAGCGTACAATTACTCACTCCAAGCGAGTAGTAGGTAGGGTGTAAGCCGGTCCTGGAGAGGACCGGCTTCTTTTTTTAAGAAAATTCAGTACTATTGTACCATGTATAAATTTTTAATTGCGTCTATATTGGTTTTGCTATCCTCCTGTAAAGAGAACGCCACCAATATTCAACCTACAGAGGTGGACTCGTTGCATGATATTCACTCTTGTAACTGTGGTGATCTAATTCTGGATTCTGGATTCAATTGGTACTACCTTTCAGATAGATTGAAGCCATTCACAGGCAAATGCTCTTTGCAACTGCCGGATGGAAGCATCATACTTGAAAGAAATTATGAGCAAGGAAAAGTACATGGGGATGTGTTAGAATGGCATAATAATGGCACATTAAAATTATCCATGAAATTTGAAAAGAACAGGCAAGTGGGAGAAATGAAAGAATGGGATAATGAAGGAATTCTAGAATATCATGCTACCTATAACGTTGGTAAAATGGACTCCTTAATATATAAAAGAATCCATTACGTTAATTAAGAGCGTCGATCTCATCAGAAGTAATTTCCCAATCATAATACGTTTTATCTAACTCACTTTTAGCCGAATTGTAAGCCCCTAATACTTTTTCGGTTAGCACTTTGTCATTGTAATCCAATCCCGAAACTTCCTGGTCTAGTTCTTTTATTTTCGTTTCAAGTTCCGCAATTTTTACTTCTAAACGAGAAATTTTGTTCTTTAACATGCGTTCTTTTTTCTCGTCTTTTTTCTTTTCTAAATAATCTTTCTTATTCTGAGAAATTACTTTCTCTTTCGATTTTTTGATAGGATTATTATTATGTTCAAAATCGACTATGC
>Ga0115568_10002331_pt1 | contig 13228 bp, 12 predicted proteins | sample COGITO_mtgs_1204_FD_87296 | JGI IMG/M metagenome (GOLD analysis project Ga0115568, IMG submission 87296) | Pelagic marine microbial communities from North Sea - COGITO_mtgs_120426 | ecosystem: Environmental > Aquatic > Marine > Epipelagic | place: Germany:Helgoland, sampling site Kabeltonne...
CTACTTATTTATGGCATGGGTTTTCGTTTAAACATTCAATTAGATCAGGTAATTGAGCCAGGTAAAAGCTATATGTTTTGTCCAAACCATGGTTCTCTAATGGATCCTTTTGTGCTTATTTTTATGAGTAAAAATCCAATAGTTTTTGTTGGGAAACAAGAGTTAGTTAAGATTCCAATTTTTGGATTTTTCTATAAAAGAGCTGTTATTATGGTAGATCGAAGTAGTCCTGAAAGTAGAAAAAGAGTCTACGAAAGAGCGAAAAAAAGATTGCAAAATGGGGTTAGTATGGCTATTTTTCCTGAAGGACTAGTCCCAACAGAAGACGTAATTTTAGCTCCATTTAAAAAAGGAGCTTTTAGTTTGGCGATAGAATTTGACATGCCAATTGTCCCTCAAGTTTATTTTGATTGTAAACGGTTGTTTTCTTGGGATTTTTTAAAAGGGGGACCGGGAGTTTTTAGAGTTCGCCAACACCAATTTATTACTACAAAAGAACTTTCTATTTCTGAAATGGAAAATATAAAAGACACCACCTTTGACATCATTTATACTGATTTGACGCAGGACACAAAGTATATGAAAGATACCCATAGAACTAAATGAAGAAGACCTTAAATTATCGCTATTCAGAATCAGAGGAACGCTTAAATATTTGGTCCCATGCGCTGGGCTTATTTTTAAGTCTTCTTGCGTTTCCTTTTTTAATAACAAAAGCTTTCACGTATTCAGGTTTTTGGCAAGTATCTAGTTTTATAATTTATGGTTTGAGTTTAATTGTTCTTTATGCAGCTTCAACCTTTTATCATGCTTCTGTAAACCCAAAGAATCGACGTAAACTAAATATTTTTGATCATGCTGCTATTTATGCATTAATTGCTGGAAGTTTTACTCCTTTTTGTATTATAGCCTTGGATTCTGATTTGGGTTGGTACCTATTTGTTTTTGTGTGGATTTTTGCTTTAATAGGCATTATCCTCAAGTTATTTTTTACTGGTAGATTTGACAAACTCTCAACTGCAATGTATCTTTTAATGGGATGGCAAGTGGTCTTTTTCATAAAACCCTTAATGAAAGTATTAACCGATTTCGGATTAAACTTATTGATTATTGGTGGAGTATTTTACACAGTAGGCGCTATGCTGTATTCAATAAAAAAAATCCCTTACAACCATGCTATTTTCCATTTGTTTGTTTTGTTAGGAAGTGCCAGTCATTTTTTTGCCTTGTATACCTTGTAGTTAAAATTTCAGCTTTTTATTTCCAATTCTTGTAGGGGTTTTTACTCATACTCGAATTATAGTATTTTAGATCTCCAGTCACTTCTTTCGCTAACCAAGTTGGCTTGGAAAAACGTTCTTCTTCAGAGTTCAATTCTATTTCAGCTATTACCAAGCCATGATTATCGCCATAAAACTCATCAATTTCAAAAGTATGATGTTCAATCTTAACTAAATACCTAGTTTTTTCAATGATACTAGGTTCGCATAGTAACAGTAATTCTTCCGCTTCCGCTTTTTGGATTTCCTTTTCCCATTCAAATCTCGAGGTTCCTGATGAGTTTGAGACTCCTTTTATGGTTAGAAATGCTTTTTCATTAGCAATTCTAATTCTTACAGTTCTTTTTTTATCAGCGTTTAAGTAGCCTTGTTTAATGTGTTTTATTTCGTGACTATCTCTTTTAAAATGGTCATTTTTTACTAAAAACTTTCTTTCAATTTCTATGCTCATAAAAACCGCTGATTTTTTACTAATATAAGGTGTTTTATCGTTATTTTAACAATAAATAAATATCTTTGAGAATCAAATATAAACAATGAAAAAACTTTTTTTACTCTGCAACTTATTTTTTTCATTCCTATTTTCTGCCCAAACAGATTACAGTGATTCTTGGGAAGACCTCTACTCTTATAACAATGTGAAAGACATTGTAAAGGTTGATGAGGTTATTTATGCTCTGGTAGACAATGCTATCTTCACCTATGATACAGCTAAAGAGGAAATTAACAAGTTGTCTTCAGTACAGGGTTTGTCTGGAGAAACCACAAGCTCAATGTACTATAATAAAAGTTTTCAAAGATTATTTATTGGCTATGAAAATGGGTTATTAGAAGTAGTGGATACTGACGGAACCATTACGATTTCTTCAGATATTGTAAGTTTCAATCAATCTGGTAGAAAAAGTATCAATCACATCAAAGAATTTAACAATAAGCTGTATTTGTCAACTCCTTTTGGGATTGTTGTGTATGATATCGAAAAATTGGAGTTTGGAGACACCTATTTTATTGGGAATAATTCAAGCTCCTTAGAAGTTTACCAGACCGAAATAATGGATGGATTCATATATGCAGCTACAAATGATGGAGTTTTTAAAGCAGACATAACAAGTAACTTATTGATAGATTTTAATAATTGGAAGCAATATTTTTCTGGTCGAAATTTTCTTCAAATTACGTTGTTCAATAATGAACTTTATATTGTAGAGGGGAAAGCCATCTATAAAATGAATGGATCAGATTTAATTGAAGAAGTAAAATTCTCACAAAATATTACAGCGATAAAATCATCCAATACTTATTTGTCAGTTGCCTTTAATTCGTTTGCAAAAATTTTAGATTTGGAACTGAATGCTGTTTTTGAAGTTTCAACAACTTCAGAATTCGAATATACGCTAAACAATATTTTTACAGAGAATGATAGTGTGTATTTAGCAACTAAAGAATATGGAATTTTAAAGGTACTTTCAAATCAATTAACAAGTTATGAAGAGATACACCCTCAAGGGCCTTTATCAAACGATATTTTTTCTATAACATCAAAAGAAAATAATCTTTGGGTTGTTTATGGAGGCTATTCATCTGCTTACGTTCCCTCTGGGATTAGAAAAGGCTTTAGCAACTACAATGGAGAGGAGTGGATAAATACTAATTTTTCTCTAGATTTTCCTTTTTTAGATTTAGTTCATGTAACCATCGAGCCAAATAATGAAAATAAAGTTTTTATTAGTTCTTTTGCTCAAACAGGTAATGGCAATATTTTCTCAGGAGGTGGGCTTTTAGAAGTAGAAAACAATGAGGTAGCTAAATTCTATAATTCACAAAACAGTCCTTTAGAAGATTTTCTTTCAAATAGTCCTACTAGAATTACAACAAGAATAAGTGGCTCTAGTTTTGACAGTCAAGGAAATTTGTGGATTGCTGATGCCTTAGCTTCCAAAAAATTAAAAAAATTATCTTCGAGTGGAATATGGTCTAGCTTCGACTTAAGCAGTCTACAAACGAATAAATCACAAGAAACGAATATTGTTGTTGTAGACAGAAACAATAGTGTTTGGATTGGAACCAGAAGAAATGGGCTGTATGTTTATAATGAAAATGGAGACAGAAAAAAAGCCTTGATTACAGCTCCTAATTTAGGAAATTTACCAGACGTAAATGTAAGAGCTATTGCAATTGATGCTTCAAATAGAGTTTGGATAGGGACAAACTTAGGAATGGTTGTTTACAACAATGCTTCAGGAGTCTTTGACGATTCAACCCCGAATAGCTATCCTATCGTAATTAACGGGGATGAAAATGGTTTTGGAGAACGGTTGTTAGGAGATCAAACTATCAACTCGATTGTTGTTGATGGGGCCGAAAATAAGTGGTTTGGGACAGATAATGGTGGGGTCATCTATACAAATCCTAACGGTCAAAAAACTTTAGCAAACTTTAGCACGAAAAACTCTCCATTACCTTCTAACAAAATTGTGAAAATAGCGGAAGATCGTAGTTCTGGAAAAGTATACTTTGCAACAGACAAAGGAATGGTTGCCTACAATAGTAATGTTGCCCCCTTTGGAGATGTTTTGGCAGCGGTATATGCATATCCCAATCCTGCTCTAAAAATCCACCAGACAATTACAATCGACGGAAGAAAAGGAACTCATTTGCCGAAAGGAACAAATGTAAAAATTTTGGATGTTGCTGGTAATTTAGTGTATGAAACCAATGTTTTAGAAGGGCAAGAACTCCAAGGAGGTAAAGTGGTGTGGAATAAAAAAAATCTTGCTGGAAACCCCGTAGCTTCAGGAATTTATATTGTATTACTATCTAACGAAGATGCTTCAGAAACATCCTTTACAAAAATAGCAATTGTAAACTAATGGCGATAGTATCTACAAAAGCGATAGTATTGAGCTCTCTTAAATACAGTGATTCTAGTTTAATTGTGAAGTGTTACACACAGGAAGAAGGGATAAAGACTTACCTAATAAAAGGGGTTTTAAAAGCCAGAAAAGGAGGAATTAAAGTTGCTTATTTCCAACCACTAACACAGCTTAAAATTCATGCAAATCACTCACGAAGAGGAGCATTAAACTCCATTAAAGAGGTCCAAATTTCATATCCTTATACCTCAGTGTATAAAGATATTATTAAACAGTCTGTAGTAATGTTTTTGTCAGAAATGTTGTCTTATTCTATTAAAGAGGAAGAACGAAATAACTCACTTTATGAGTATTTAGAAACGGGTCTTATTTGGTTAGATGTTCATGACAAAATTGCTAATTTTCACTTGCTATTTTTACTCAATCTAACCCGATTTTTAGGCTTTTATCCAGACCTACCTGAAGAAGAAGCGTTTGGGTTTGATTTGTTAGAAGGAAGCTATACAGAGGTGTCTTCCGGAAAAAATGTGATTTCAGGAAATAATTTTTATCAATTTAAAAAGCTCTTAGGCATAAATTTTGATGGTATAGAAAAAGTATCTTTTAGTAAACAAGAAAGACAGCTTGTTTTAAAGATAATAATTCGATATTATGAATTACATTTGGAGGGTTTTAAAAACCCAAAATCGTTGAAAATTCTAGAAACTGTTTTTAGTTGATGAAATACAATTTATTTTTATTCTTTTTTTTAGTAACTGGTTTTTGTTTTTCACAAAAAATAAAGATTATTGACAAGCATACGGGTAAAAGTATTAGAAATGTAACTGTTTACAACGAAGAATCAACCATTAATTTATCTTCTGATAATGAGGGATTTGTTGATGTGTCTGTATTTAAAAAGAATGAAAATATTCTTTTTTCTCATATTTCATACGAGCCCCAAAAAATTAAAAAAACGATACTTCAAAAGCAAAAAATGGTTGTTTTTTTAAACAAGCAATCGGCTCAATTAGACGAGATTGTTTTGTCTGTTTTTAAAAAATCTGAAAAAACCAATAGAATAGCAGAACAAATTGCGGTCGTCTCTTCAAAAGAGATTCAAAAAATATCACCCCAAACTTCGGCAGATCTATTGGCAACGATCCCTGGAATCAAGGTTCAAAAATCACAATTTGGAGGAGGAAGTCCTGTTATTCGAGGAATGGAATCTAATCGCGTATTATTAGTGGTAGACGGAGTTAGAATGAATAATGCAATCTATAGAAAAGGGCACTTGCAAAGTTCGATAAGTGTGGCACCCAATATGCTGGATAAAACAGAGGTTGTTTTTGGTCCGTCATCTGTACTATACGGATCAGATGCTTTGGGGGGAGTCATTCATTATTATACCAAGACACCTAAACTATCAGCAGAGGAGGAAGTGAAAAGTCAGTTTTTTTCTCGTTTTTCGTCTGTTAATCAGGAAATAACATCCCATGTTTCTGCGGAGCTTCGTTTTTCTAATTGGGCTTCACTTACAAGTATTTCTTTTAGTAATTTTGGAGATTTACAAAGTGGTTCAAGGAGAAGTCATGGTTTTAAAGATTGGGGGAAAGTATTCTACTATTCAGAAAATAGATACGGAAATTACACCGAAAACCCAACGGTAAACCCGCGTCCAGAAGTATTAAAAAACACAGGTTATCACCAAACAGATTTTTTACAGAAATTTTTTATTCCACTCTCAAAAAATACAGATTTGAAAATAAATCTTCAGTATTCAACATCTTCAAATATCCCCAGATTTGATCGGTTAATTGAGTTTAAAAATAATTCATTAAAATTTGCAGAATGGAATTATGGGCCACAAAACAGATTCTTATTGTCCTCTCAGTTCTTGATACATCCCAATAAGAAGTGGTTAGAAAGTGGTTCAATTACAGGTGCATATCAGCAGATTAAAGAGAGTAGAATTCAAAGAAAATTTGGTAGTTTAGACCGTTCTTTCAGAGAAGAGCTTGTGAATGTATTTAGCGTAAACGGAGATTTCTCTGTATCCTTAACGCAAGATAAAAAAAGAGTGCTTTCTTACGGATTTGAATTCACATATAATGATGTTATATCAAAATCTTTTGGAAAAACCTTACAGGTCTCTAACGGTCAAATAAATGGTTCTTCAAGCGGTTTTAAAGTGCAATCTCGATATCCAGATGGTGGAAGTAATTACTTGAGTTCTTCAGCTTATATCGCCTACAGGCAAGACCTTAATAGTAAAACAACTTTGAATACTGGGTTAAGGTTTACAAATACCACTTTACACGCCCTTTGGTTAGATCAGACATTCATTCACTTACCAGAAACAAACATCACTGCTGTTAATTCAGCAGTTACAGCTACGATTGGTTATGTGTACAGACCAGGTAAAAATTGGCAATTAAACAGTGTGGTGTCCTCAGGGTTTCGGTCTCCAAATATTGACGATATAGGTCGTGTTAGAGAAAAAAGCGGGAATATAAGTATTCCAAATATCCATGTGAATCCAGAATTTGCCTACAATGTAGAAATAGGACTTCAGAAGTATTTTAACGATAAAAAATTTAGAGTAGGAGCAAACGTCTATTATTCATTATTGGATAATTACATTCAAAGAGATTTTGTTTACAATACTGATGGGAGTAAAAAACAAGTTCAATTTGATGGTGAGTTTGGAAATGCAATTACCAACCAAAATAAAGGAACGGCATATGTTTTTGGATATACTCTAAGTTATTTAGGAAAAATATCTTCGACCATTAACTCTTCTGGTTTCATAACTTATACAAAAGGAAGAACTTATGATACGAAAGAACCGATGTCTTCCATTCCACCACTTTTTGGTCGGGTTGAAATAAATTATAAAAAAGATAAAATTGAATTCGGTGCTGCTTTAAAGTTCAATAGCAAAAAAGATATTGAAGATTTTAACATCACAGAAGGGATTGATAATCATGATCTAACTCCAATAGTAGATCCAAGTGCGATACTAGATTCAGATAAATATTATGGATCTCCAAGTTGGATGACGATTGGATTAACTTCAAATTATTTATTGAGTGATACTTTTTCTATTCAAGCAAGATTAGATAATATTTTTAACGAACACTATATAGAGTTTGCTTCCGGAATTTCTGCTCCAGGAAGGAATGCATCGATCTCTTTTGTCGCTAATTTTTAGTAATTTTTAAAACCCATATATCTTGCTGAGGTTTGCCGTTTACAGTTTCTCCAGGAGTGTGTTTTAGAACTTCTAAATTATTTCTGGAACAAAGGGTTCTCATGAATTTAGGAGATTGGTATGAGGCATACAGTCTATTTCCTTCTTTTCTATATCCGTGAACTACTAGGTTTCCATGATCATAAAGTACTTGCTCTTTTTGTAGTAGTTTGAATCTATGAGCATCTCCATGCGTTGTTAAAAATAGAATTCCATCATTTTTTAAGACTCTTGTTAATTCATTTGTCCAAGAAAAATGCATTTTTTCAGAAAGGTGAGTAAAAATTGATATTCCATAAATAATATCCATAGAATTATCCTTAAAATCTAAGGGAGGTTTCAGAAAATTATTTTTAAATTGAATGCCTTCTAAATTTTCAGAACACCATTTTATATACTTTTTATTATAGTCTGTACCATAAAAAGAATTAGACGAGTTTATAATAGCGGGAAGATGTCTTAAAACTCTTCCAGTTCCGCATCCCCAGTCTAAAATAGAAAGATTTTTAAAATCTTTAAATTCAATCATATGATTCACCAACCATGTTGCTGTTGGTTTTCCATTTGTAAAAAATTTCTCGTAATTCAGATTAAAAGTTTCGTATAGGTAAAAATCTGGAGGGAGTTTTACTTTCGGGTTGTTCTTCTTAAACTCTTTGTTACTTTTTCTATTCTTCCACTTTTGACCCTGAAAATTTATGAACTCAATAAAAGAGAGTAAGTTAAGTTTAGATAGTATTTTTTTTAATTTAATTTTTTTCATTTATTTCCTTTTCCCCTCCTCTGTATACTTGTCAGATAATCCACGCTCTGTCTTAATAACACTTACCAATACTGAAAGAAGGACTAAAAGCATGGGTTGCCAAGTGAGTTCTTTGGAGGTGAAACTAGCTAACAACAAACTTCCCAACAACGAAATTCCCGAATAGATTAATAAATTTTTATTAAAAATACTATTAGCAAAATCCCAAACCTGTTCATTTTGCATTGCTTTTACTGTCCTATATCCGTAGAGATTATTTATTTTTTTTGGTGGAAACTTCCAGAAAATTATACTCAACAAAAACAGCAATCCATTGGTGGTTAATACATATAATATGGGACTCATTATTATTTATTTTTAGGTCTTATTAATCCTTCTTGTGCAAAAGAGGCCACTAAGGTACCATCTTTTGTAAAAATATTTCCTTTGACCAACCCTCTTGCTCCATAGGCGTTGGGTGATTCAGCGGAAAATAACATCCAATCATCAAAATCAAAATCTCTAAAAAACCACATAGAATGGTCTAGGCTTGCAGTCATAGAATTACCAAAATTATATTCTTTTGCATTCGGGTTAAAAGCTGCATTTAACACATTATAATCAGAAATATAAGTAAGTATCTGGTGCTTCACTTGAATTTCCATTTTTGGAAGATCCCCTTTTAATTTAAACCAAATTTCTTCTTTAGGCTCTCTATTTTCAGGTTCTAAGGGGTTCGGAACATGTACAGGTTTGAAATCAATGGGTCTTTCAATACTTAGAAAAGATTTTATTTTTTTTGGTAAAAAATCACCAAATTGGTCGACCATATCTTCCCAACTTAATAAGTCTTCAGGTTGTTTTATGTTAGGATTCAATGCTGATTGATGCTCAAAACCATCTTCTTTTTTGTGAAAAGAAGCAGCTAAAATAAAAATAGTTTTGTTGTTTTGACTTGCAGTAACTCTTCTTGTAGAAAAACTACCTCCATTTCTCATTTCGGCAACATGATAATTAATAGGGATTGTTAAGTCTCCTGTTTCTAAAAAGTAAGAATGGAACGAATGTAAAAAACGATTTTCTGGAATTGTTCTATATGCGGCGTTGACAGCTTGTGCTAATACTTGTCCTCCAAAAACAATTGGGCTCCCAACAGTAATACTATTTCCAGCAAAATTATGGTTTTTTAAATCTTTTAAATTTAAAAGAGCAATTAATTCTTTACAATTTTTCATTATTTTTTTTAGTTTTAAAAGGAAATTTTTGTTGAAATGAATTGGGTTGAATTCGTTGTAAAAATAACTTTAAAATTTTATTTTTCACCCCTTTCTTATGACGAAGATAGATGGTTAAATCCTCAGGAACTGCTCCGACAGAACTTTTTATTTCGCTTGCAGTTCTTCCAAAATTGATCGTGTTTAGTTTTTTATTGATTCCTATTTCTATGTAATTATACAACATCCGTTGATAGATTGCATGCTCTCGATTTAAAAGGTAATCAATTCCAACAAAATGAGCATCTAATGATTGTTGATTGATGACTCCTGAGATAAAGCCGATCATTCTATGATCCAACCAATAGGATCTAATAATGTAGTTTTCGCCTAATAATTCCTTTAAATCTTTAAAAGCACTCAAATTGAAAGTCCCCAAATTAAAATTAGCATTCGAAACGACTCCTTGGTACAGAGTCGTCATTTGTGGTAGTTGATAATCAATATTTTCTAAAGTAACTTCTTCAATACGGATCTCTTTACTCCTTTCAAAAGCTTTTTTTGCTTTTACTCTGAATTTTGTTTTCATAGCCGCTAAATAATCATCAAAAACGATCCAATGTTTATCCAATTTAAAAGTCATATTTTGTTCTACAGAAAATGGATGGTAATTGTAGTTTTTTAATTCATTAGCAATAGATAACGACTTGTTTTTAAAATCTTTTAATAAAAAAGCATCTATTTTTAATTTTTCATTAGCATTCGCAAAATGTAAAATAGCCTTCGCTAATTGTTTGATAATTATTTTTTTATTGTTTTCGTTTTTGATGAAAATCCCGTGTTCTCCACTGATAAAAGTGCTGCCTGAAATCAAAAGTTTTAGAGGTTTTTTATTGGGAATGACACGTAGTTTTCTTCCTAAGTTTTTTAATTTTTTTATGAGTAATTCTAGGTCATTTTTTATGTCGTCAATTTGAAAGTTTATGACTTGAATACTCGCAAACGCTATTGGGTTTTTATTCTCATCAACTAAAATAATATAAGAAAATTGAATTTCAGGATGATTTTTTTCTATGGATTTCAAAAAATTGGGATGAAAATAAACATGTTCTCCACACCCTAATTCTTCCCAGGTTTTGGAAGGGATTTCATCAATAGATGAGTAGAATAAAGAAGTGTCTGGACTATATAACAAAATTATTTTGAGCCATAAGTTAATATTGAGCGCTTGTTTGAAGGATCTCTATTAGGATACTTCCTTTATCAAACTGAATAGTTGACTATTTAAAGTCAAAGTTCATTTTTTTATTTGCATTTAGAAAGCTTTTCACTAAAAAAGATGAAATTATAACTTTTTTTTAACTTGATATTTTTATTAAGACAAGTTTCACAACAGGTAATAACCTTTATTATTTTATAAAGGTTGAGATGAATTAAATTATATTTGTTGTTCGCTTGAAATTTTATTTATTAATGACAACTGTATAGAGATGGATTTATCTGCAAAAGCTTGGGAGCATCGATATGTAACAAACGACATAGGTTGGGATTTGGGCCAAGCTTCCCCTGCATTAAAAAAGTACTTTGATCAATTAACAAACAAGGAATTGAAAATTTTAATTCCAGGAGGAGGTAATTCCTATGAAGTAGAATACCTTTTCAATAAAGGGTTTACAAATGTTTTTGTTATTGATTTGTCTAAAACAGCTATTGAGAACATTAAAAAAAGAGTTCCAAGTTTTCCTAAATCACAGTTAATACTCGGTAATTTTTTCGACTTGATAGGTTCTTTTGATTTGATCATCGAACAAACTTTTTTTTGTGCAATTCATCCCAGTTTAAGATCGCAATACGCGGTGAAAACGAACCAACTTTTATTGCCTAAAGGGAAATTAGTAGGATTGCTATTTAATGCCCCTTTGCATAAAGACAGACCTCCTTTTGGGGGGAGTAAAGCAGAATATGTTGGTTTTTTTCAACCACACTTTATGATTAAAAAAATGGAAGCTTGTTATAACTCTCATTATACTAGACAAGGGAGGGAGGTATTTATCCATTTTATAAAAAAAGAAAAAGGTTGATAAAACGAGTTATCAACCTTATTACAAAAATACAGTTCAATTTTACAAAGCATACTGCAACCCAACCGTAATCTGTTCTCTTTGTTGTAATTGAATTCCGTTTGGTTTTTGATATAAAGGCATTGCAAATTCAAAACCCAATCTAAAATCTTTATACTGTCCATTAGGAACATATAAGTTAAAACCAACACCAGCATTTATAAAAGTTCCTCCTGAATTTTGAGTATCTGCAGTTGTAACCATCATTGGGTTCAAATTTGGATTTTTACCATTAATTTTATCAACAATTACACCTTGCAAACGTGCAGAAATACTAATCCAATCTTTAGTTTTTACTGCAAACCAATTATTAATTCCATAGCTATTACCCAAAGAATATTGATCAGAATTTTCATCAAACCGAATCGTTGTTTGTAGCTGACTTCCCCAAGAAATACTCTCTTTTTGTCCTAAATAAGTTACCCCTAAATTCGTGTCAAAAGTACCACTTCCAATTTGCATTGGATATGGTAATTGTATTTCATTTGGAGAGCTCATAGGAGTTTCATCTTTTTTAGAAATACTCCCTGTTGGTAATGATAATGAAATATTACCGTGTAAAGATTGTCTATTTTTATTGATAAATTTATAAATCAGTCCTAATTTTAAATCACCAAAACCAGAAGAAGACGTAGAAAAATGGTGTGCCATTCCACTTGTCATTTTCATATGTAAGTCCATATCATTTTTAATTACGTTTACCATTGCAGATAAAGTAATATTGCTCGTTGGCGCGAACATAGCTCCAAACATATGCATTTGCATTGGCATTTTTAAAGGAGTAACCATATAGTTTTTATGGACATCGTCATTAGAAATAGTATTAGATCCAGAAAGTAAACCTTCCATGTTCATATTCATAAAACGATAAGAGAACATTAAACCACCTTTACTATGGTAATGATCTGCCATTACAGAAATTGGCGCATGACCATCTGGTCTATTTCCTTTCCAATTATTTTCATTTTCTTGGGCACTTAGTTTTTGTGTTAGGAGTATAACAACCCCTAAACACATAATTTTTATTGATTTCATCAATTTAAATTTTGTTTAAATAATTTATGAGTAAGTATATCAGATAGTTTAATCTGATTTAAATTGTTAGATATAAATTATTTATAAAACTGGTGGATGAAAGAATTCTTTTGAAAAAAGATAGTTATAATTTTCAGTATAGAATAAAATGTTTTTTTTAGAATTATAGAAGTTTTTTTGATTTTTTAATTTCAAAATTCTTACAAATCCAACTGGATATTCTTCCATATGAATTGTAAGTGATTTATAATCGTTCTCCTGTTTTTCTTGTAGCTTTATCATTAGTTGACATTTTCCTTCACAGTTCATTGCAGGCTTATCTTTGTTGATACAAAGTATTTTAGAAAAATAGTCGTAATTGATGGCGTATTCTACATATGGTGCTATTGGTTTTAGCATGGCAACTAAGTAGAGAAAAACAAATAATATTGCAGAGAATCTGTTAAACAAAAGGTATTTTTAAAGTCACTGCGAAAGTATGAATTTAGAGATTATAAATGAAAAGGATTTTAAATTTTTTATTTAAAAGCATTTAATCCAGTAATATCTAATCCAGTAATTAGTAGATGGATATCATGTGTCCCTTCGTAAGTAATGACACTTTCTAAGTTCATCATATGGCGCATAATCGAATATTCGCCTGTAATTCCCATTCCTCCTAACATTTGTCTTGCTTCTCTTGCAATATGAATCGCCATGGCTACATTGTTTCTTTTTGCCATTGATATTTGA
>Ga0115568_10002335_pt1 | contig 13218 bp, 10 predicted proteins | sample COGITO_mtgs_1204_FD_87296 | JGI IMG/M metagenome (GOLD analysis project Ga0115568, IMG submission 87296) | Pelagic marine microbial communities from North Sea - COGITO_mtgs_120426 | ecosystem: Environmental > Aquatic > Marine > Epipelagic | place: Germany:Helgoland, sampling site Kabeltonne...
ATGGGCAGGCTGATGGCCCCGGCGTAGGCGTCGACCGACTCGGGGGTATCTGCAGGATCATACCCCCTTTCTCGGTACGCTGAAAGCGTCGGCAGGGGAGGGAAATGGACATTGGTGGCGATACCGGCCGTGCCGAGATGGCCCATGATGGCATCGCGGTGGCTGCAGAGAAGGGCGGACAGCTGAACCACATAGAGGTGATCGGCACTGCGCCTTCGGTCATCGGATCGCACAGGGGACGCCACGTGTTGAATTTCAGCCAACCCTTGGTCATACGCGTCGGCCAAGGCGTTGCGGTGGGCGAGGTCTTCGGGATACCGTTCCAAGGCCACCCGTCCCATGGCCGCCTGTATGTCGGTCATGTTGCACTTGTAGCCGGGGCGGGTAACATCGTATCGCCACCCTCCTGTGCCCGACGACTTGAATTTGGCGGCAGCGTCTTTGGATTGGCCATGCAAACAGAGCGACTTCAGGGTGCGCTGTACCTCTTCGGCATGGAATGAGGCGGGCAATGAGAGCGCCGCTGCGCCGCCTTCGGCTGTGGTGAGGTTCTTGACTGCGTGAAAGGAGAAGATGCTGATGTCGGCCTGGCTACCCGCCTGCTGGCCATCGATTTGTGCCCCTAAAGCATGCGCAGCATCAGCCAACAGCAATGGCCGCCCCAACAGAGATTGAACCGGGTGGTCGCTCGTGAATCCCGATTCCCGGCTCCAAACCTCCAATGCACCTTTCCAATCCCCGTTGAGGATGGGCCAGCCTCCGATGTCTACAGGCATCACCACCTTGGTTCTGGAAGTCAGGAGCGGAGCCACCATGTCCCACGTGATGTTCAATCCGTCGCGGTCGGCAGCTGGAGGCAGGTCCACAAGCACGGGGTGGGCGCCCCGGTGCAACACCACATTGGCCGTAGCACAATAGGTGTAGGCCGGTAGAATGACTTCGTCGCCGGGTCCCACGCCAAACCAATCGAGCACCACGCCCGCGAGACCGGTCCAAGAACCCCCACAGACGACTTGGGTGCACCCTATGAATGACGCCAATTCACGTTCGAAGCTGGCGGTTTCCGGCCCGGTCGTGATCCATCCAGAACGCAACACGCGCTCTACCGCAGCGATGGTGGCCTCGTCAATGTAGGGAGGCGCAAAGCCGATGGGGGGGGCTTGTTCGGGCGCGAGATCGGGGTCCATGGGTGCGAAAATCGCCCAACGGGCGCAATTACAACGTGCCTTGGCTACATTCACGGCTGATTGCAAGACCTATGTGGCTCGAAAAGGACAACCGCCTCGTCAGGGAATTTCGATTCAAGGATTTTCAGGAGGCCTTTACCTTCATGACGCGTGTCGCCTTTTTGGCCGAACGGCAGTCCCATCACCCCACCTTCCACAACGAATTCAGTTATGTGCGGATTGAACTGCACACGCACGATGCCGGACGGATGGTGACCGATAAGGACAGACAACTGGCCGACGCCATCGACGGCCTGTTGCAGTAAGTTGCTTGCAACCTTCAGAACCAAACCAAAAAAAAAGGTCCCGCGAAGGGACCTTTTTTCTGCAGTTCAACGCGAAGGATTACTTCCCTGCGTCGGCCGCCGGGGCCGGCGTCACATCGGCCGAAATGGTGATGCGGGTTTGCTCGGGGACGGTATTGGCGTTGATCGTCACCGTCTTGGTCTGCTTGTTTTTCTTTCCCTTGGAGTTGAATTTGACTTCAATCTCACCTTCTGCTCCAGGAGCGATGGGCTCTTTGGGGCATTGAGGAACGGTGCAGCCACAGGATCCTTTGCACCGGTCAATGATGAGCGGGTTGTCTCCAGTGTTGGTAAACTTAAAGATGTGCGTCACGGCATCTCCTTCGTCGATGGTGCCAAAGTCCCAAGCGTTTTCCGCAAAGGTCATGGTTGTGGAAGGTCCAGTAGGAGCAGGCTCTTCCGCTGTTTCGCGCGCGGGGTCCATTTTTTGGTCAGCCGCTGCAGCATCCTTTTGGGTGGCCGCCTCAGCTTCGTTCATGGGCGTGTATCCAACGGCGTCGTCACCTCCATCCTCGCTCGAACAGGCGATGAGCAGCAGGGGAATGGCCAGCAGGGCCAGGTTACGGTGGATTTTCATGGTGTAGGGTATCGTGTTATGGGACAAAATTAATGGTCAACAAAGACGTGAAGCAGGGCTTTTGAGGGATTCTTCAGATGAAGGGCGTGAATTACCGGCCATCGACGCCGGCGCTCTTGTACGTTCCGTCATTGAGGACTTCGATGCCCCGCCTGTAAATGGGGTTGATCGGGTTAAAGACTTCATAGAACGCAGAAGTATCAAACAGGCTGCGCGCCAAAATGGCCTTGAGCCTCATGTTGACCGCCGGAAGGCTGGTGTTCCAATCGGCTTCGACAAAGGGAATTTCTTCGGATTCACCCAGTGCGACAAGCTGGTCGCTCAAGGCTTGTGGTACGGCGTAATCCTGGATAAAAGCAGCGCGATCGGTCAGTTCTTTTTCGAGGCGTTTGCGGTTGGCGTCCACGTATTCAAGCACGGCCCGGTTGAACAGGCCTTTACGCAGCAAATCGGTGAAATAAACGCTGTTCATCGAGGTGTCGATGGGGACGAAAACATCGGGCAGGATGCCCCCACCACCATAGACAGTGCGCCCTTGGGTCAGGGTCTCGTAGCGCAAGCTGTCCGGCAGTTCAAGGCTGTCCAGCGACATCAATTCACCCTTTTCAAAACGCTCATATTTCTCTCTCCGGTAAGCATCCACACCTTCATCATAGGGCTTTTGAATGCACCGGCCTGAGGGGGTGAAATATTGCTGTACCGTGAGTCGGACGGCACTGCCATCGGGCAAACGCACCGGGCGTTGCACCAAGCCCTTTCCAAAAGTCCGCCGCCCGACAATCAGGCCACGGTCCCAATCTTGCACGGCGCCACTGACGATTTCACTGGCCGAAGCGCTGGATTCGTCCACAAGGACGACCAGACGGCCCTGCTCAAAACGGCCCTCCTGCTGCGCCACGCGGTCTTCCCGAGGGAATGACCTGCCGTCGGTATACACAATGAGCCTGTCGCCGGACAGGAATTCGTCCCCCATGGCGATGGCGGTATTGAGCATGCCGCCTCCATTGCCTTGCAGATCCAAGACCAAGTCCTTCATGCCCGCGGACTGCAATTCGTCCAACGCTGCAATCAACTCCCCCATGGTCTCCTTCGAGAACCGGTTCAACTTGATGTAGCCTATGCGGCTGTCGACCATGTAGTGCGCATCCACACTGTAGATGGGTATTTTGTCACGTTCAATATCAAAGTGAATGAGGTCGGTCACCCGGCTGCGCTTGATGCCCACATCCACGTGGGTGCCTTTGGGCCCTTTGAGGCGCTCCATTACGCCTTTGTTTCGGATCCCTACACCGGCCACCACCTCACCGTCTACCTCCACGATGCGGTCTCCCGATATGATGCCCAATCGCTCACTCGGTCCTCCCGCAATGGTGGAAACGACCATGATGGTGTCCTTCATGATGTTGAATCGGACACCAATGCCTTCGAAGTTGCCGTTCAGCGGTTCATCGGCTTGTTGGAGATCCTCCGCGGGGATGTAGACTGAATGGGGGTCCAGTTCCTCCAACATTTCCCGAATGGCTGTTTCGACCAATCCATCAAGGTCCACGGAGTCCACATACATGCGGTTCATGTAGTAAAGCAGCGTGTTGAATTTCTCCCCTTGTTCCTGCACTGTTTTTTGCGCCGCGACCTGTCCTATTGGTGCACAAATGCATCCGAACAGGACCAGTGGGAGCAGGGCCGATTTCATGGCGGTTTTACTCATGCGCCCAAGATAAGGTGGTCGTTGAAGGGAGAGGTTCGCTCATCCGTGGTCAATTGCCAAAAAAATCGGAGTCTCGCCGCCTGACAGTTATCTTTAGAGCCGGCTCAATGGAGATGTTCCACCGCCGGATGAACCTGCAGATTCATGAATCGATTGACATACGGCCACGTTTTTTTTGCGGCAGTTCCTTTGTTTTTTAGTCTCCTTGTTTGTGGGCAAACCGAATCGATGCCCTGTCCTGATGACCTGTTGTCTTTAGACCAAGAGGAGGTCTGGCTGCCGCATTTCGATGCTGACCGGGCGTGGGAGCGCGCAGAGAGAGAGGCGGATTTACAAGGCAAACACCTTTATGGGGTTGTGTCTGCATATGAAGTCAATCTGGCGCCGGATCATTCGGGCGAATCTGCTGTCTCGGTGCACTTTCCAGGGGTGCAGGGATTGGCACTGCATTTTGCAGATTTTCATCTTCCCGTGGGGGTTCGGATGTGGGTGACCAATGAAGCGGGCACTTGGCAAGATGGTCCTTATGACTTCAGGGACAACGATGGACATGGTAGGTTGGCCACGGGCGATGTGCCCGGCGACGTCGCGGTGATCAGGCTCGACATTCCCCAAGGCTTAGAGCAGGAAGTGCGCTTGCTCATGGAAGGCGCTGCGGGGCTTTTTCGGGACGTCTCAGCCACGCGCGGGGGCAGCGAACCTTGCCAAGTAGATGTGGCATGTCCCGAAATCGAAGGCTGGGAATGCCAGCGCGACGCCACAGTGAGGTTGTCCATTATTGAAAGTGGAGGGGCCTACCTCTGTTCTGGGGCCATGGTGAATACCACCGCATTGGATTGTCGGCAATACATGCTCACGGCGCTCCACTGCGCCAGCGAAGTCACCGACGATGAGTTCGCGCTGCTCAAGGTGTACTACAATTACGAGCGACCCGATTGTGGAGACGGTAATGGCTTCCTCAATCGGCGCCGCACCGGGGTGATCCGATTGGCCGATTCCGATGACGTCCAGGGCAACAATTTCGACGGTTCCGATTTTCTCTTGGTAGAAGTGGAGGATGAAATTCCTTCGAGCTGGGACGTGTACTATCTCGGGTGGGATGCGAGTGGCTCAGGAGCAAGCAGCGGTGTGGGCATCCATCACCCTTCTGGTGATGTCAAAAAAATCAGCACCTTCACACAGAATACTTCGAGCGTCAGTCTCGGTGATTTTGGGTCGCATTGGCGGGTGTATTGGATCGAAACGGAAACCAATCACGGTGTCACTGAAGGGGGATCTTCAGGGTCGCACCTCTTCAATGAAGAGGGGCTGTCCATAGGCACACTTTCGGCGGGACTTTCGGCTTGTTCTAATGGAAGCGCAGGCGGAGGAACAGGCCCTGATGAGCCCGACTACTATGGCAAGATGTCGTTCCACTGGGACGACAACCCCAACCCCAGTGATGAGAAACTGTATTTGTGGTTGGACCCTGTGGGCAATGGCGCCACCGTCCTGCACGGTGCCTATCCAGATGACGATGCCGCAGTGCCATGCGGGCCTGCACAGGCCTGCGAAGCGGTAGTTGATATCGCTCAAATGGATTTGGCCAAGGACGTGCGCATACAGCCGAACCCGGCACAGGACCGCATCCACGTGCGTTGGTCTCGCGGCGAGTGGTCCAGCGCAGCCCGTCTGGTTCTCCGCGACAGTGCCGGTCGCATCCTCACGGATACCGAGTGGTGGGGGGGCTCTGCCGAGATTGATGTGCAGAATTGGCCCCGCGGACTCGTGTTGCTTACCGTAGAGCTGCCCGGCGGCGCGCAGAGCACGCGCCGGGTCATCCTCGATTGATCACCGCACCCAGACCAGGTCGATGAGCTCGACCCGCGTGCGGAATTCGCCAAATGCGACGGTCGCCTTTTTGCCCTTGATGGACAGGACTTCCCCGCGCTGGCGGCCTTCCTTCAGGCGAACCGTGCTGCCCACGGCAATCTTTTCCACGTTTTGCTTGGCACGGGGTTTCCGTCGCCGGGCATTTGCGGCCTTTTTTCGCGCAGCGGCCTCTTCTTTCTCTGCTTTTTTGGCGCCCTCTACAGAGAGGTATTTTCTGACGTCTTCCAGCAGGGCCTTGTTGGCCTGTCCCGACTTAAACCGGTCGATGAACTGCTGCAGTTTCTTGCCCCGCACCAGCGCGGCATTCTGCTCTGTACCCATGCGCTGAACCGATGCTTGTCGCTCCTCGAGCTTGGCCGACTGCTGCTCAAAATCACGGCGGGCTTCTTGGGCGGCATGCTCGGCTTTGAGCTGACGGTCCGTCAGCTTGACGTGTCGCGTCTTTTCCTTTTGCAGCGAAGCAATCAGGCCATCCAACCGCACCTTTTTCGGGTTGAGTTTGCCTTTTGCCCGATCGATGAGGTCATGGGGAATGCCATTCAATTCGGCCACCTCAAAGGTGAAGGAGCTGCCCGGTTGCCCCATATCAAGCCGGTAGGTAGGAGAGAGGCTCTCGGCGTCAAAGAGCATGCTGCCGTTGACGGCTTGTGGCATCTGCGTCGCCCGGGTCTTGATGTTGGCGTAGTGCGTGGTGACCACACCAAAGCATCCTTTTTCGTAGAGTTCTTCAAAGAAAACTTCGGCGAGTGCCCCACCCAATTCGGGGTCGCTGCCTGTGCCGAATTCATCGAGCAGCAACAGGCTGTTTCTCCCCGCTGCCTGCAGAAATCCCTTCATCCGGTTGAGCCGATAGCTGTACGTGGAGAGTTGGTTTTCGATGCTTTGGTTGTCACCGATGTCGGTCAGTATGGACTTGAACAAGCCAAACGCACTGTCGGGATGGACGGGAACCAGCAGCCCACTCTGCACCATCATTTGAAGCAGCCCCATCATCTTCAAGGTGATCGACTTGCCCCCGGCATTGGGGCCGCTGATCACCAGCATGCGGCGCTCGGCATGCAGGGTCAGGTGCTGGGGCTCGACGGGAAGCCCTTTGTTTCGGTGGGCCAGCAGCAGCAAAGGATGGTGCGCCTTGTGCAAATCCATCCGCACTTCCTTGACCAGTTGCGGCAAGCCCGCATCCATGGAAAGGGCCAATTTGACCTTGGCTTGGATGAAGTCCAATTGGACCAACAACCGCTGCTGTGCCTTGATCAACGGGGTGTGCTTGCGGATGCGCTGCGTCAATTCTCGCAGGATGCGCACGATTTCACGGCGCTCATCATCGCGCAACATCTCCAGCTCGTGGTTGATTTGATGGCAGTCAGCGGGTTCGATGAATGTGACCGAGCCCGTCTTGGAAGTGCCGAGGGCCGTGCCCCGCACCTTGCGTTTGTGGGTGCTGGCGATGGCCAAGACCCGGCGTTCATTGAGGTAGCCTTCTTGGGTATCGGCCAGCCAACCTTGCTTGTTGCAGCTTCTGAGTGCTTTGTCAAACTGCCGGTTGACTTGTCGCCTGGCCGTTTGCATATCGATGCGGATGCGGCCCAATGCGGCTGACGCATTGCTTCTGACACCGCCTTTGGGGTCAAAGACCGCTTCGATTTCCTTTACGATTTCCCGATTCTCCTGGACGGAGCCGAGCATGCCGCACAGCCTTGGAAATGCCCGCTCGCGGCCATTCAATGCCCCGACAATGTCGTTGACCAGGCGCGTGCATTGGAGCACCCGCATGAACCCCGCCTCGGTCAGCGCCGAGCCGGAAACCTCAAGCAATTTGATTTCCCCTTTGATTTCCTCAAAAACAAGGGATGGAAAGGTGTAGCCCTCCACGCGGATGCGCCGCAATTCATCCGTGGATTCGAGTCCCGCGAGCACAGTGGGGCGGTGGGCGGTGGGCGCGAGGCCTTGTGCCCTTTTTTTCGCGGAATCCGAATTGCAATGGCCTTCCAACAGGGCGCGGATGGCGTCGAATTCGAGGTCTTCGACCGTTTGATCGTCAAACCCCTCCAAGCCGCGGTGAGGCTTTGCAATGTGCTCAGACCTGTCCATGGCGCATAAAAGCTTGGACGAGGTCAAGGCCCCGCTCAGGTTGTCGTGCATCCACCCAGCACACCCCGGGTTGGCGATGAAACCACGTCAGTTGGCGTCGGGCAAACTGTCGGGTGGTTTCCTGTATTCTACGCACGGCCGTATCCATGTCCATCTTGTTGTCCAACACATCAAACAACGCGGGATAGCCTACGGTTCTGAGCGCGTTGACCTCGCGCAGGTGTTTGACCCGCCGCGCTTCTTCCAACCAGCCGGCTTCGAGCATGCTCAAGGCGCGCGCATTGATGCGGTCGTGCAGGAAAGTGCGCGGTCCTCCCAAGCCCACAGTCAAGGTGTCCCAGGGCCTGTCGCTGTTTCGGGTCCACCCCCCGTGGTTCAAGGTTCTGCGCTCTTCTTGCTTTTTGCGAAAGCTGCTGTAGGTCTCGCCAGAACTGCGACAAACTTCCAGGGCGCGAATGACGCGGTGTGGATTGGACCGGTCCATCGTTGCGAAATGGACAGGGTCCTTTTCTTCCAATTCTGCCAGCAGAGGGGCGAGTCCTGAGGCGGCATGGAGGTCATTCAGCGCCTTTCGAATCTGCGCATCGGCGGGGGGCATGTCGTCCAGCCCGTCCTGCAGGGCTTGGATGTACAATCCGCTGCCACCTACCACAACGGCCACAGGGGAACGCCCTTCATCCATTCGGCGCGCAAAGAACGCCTCGAGCCAAGGCACGGCGTCCTGCGCAAAACGACCTGCGTTGTACGGCTGTTCCAATCCAATGAAGTCGACGAAATGGTGGGGCACCATGGCCCGCTCTTCTGCGGTAGGTTGGGCTGTACCGATGGGGATGTCCCGATAGAATTGTCGGCTATCGGCGGAGATGATCTCCGTATCCAAGGCTTGGGCCATGGCGATGGCCAGGCTGGTCTTGCCCGCAGCGGTGGGGCCCACAATGGAGATAAGCAGGGGACCTTCGCCCCGCGGTGGAGATGTGCGCTGCAGAGAAGTCAATATGCAGCCTCGTCGAGATCGTCCAGCGAGGTGAAACTCGGTCCATCATCGCCGCCCTCCTCTTCGTCGTCCAAGTAGGCATCGATTTCAGGGTCTCCCGTCCTCAAAGGACCATCGTCTTCTGCTTCTGCAGGTTCGATTTCGTCCATCAAGTCGACTTCTTTGGAGAACTGATCCGGGGCCGTGCCAAATTCATGGGCGAGCAGCGGATATTCTGGTGTTTCTCCTTCTTCTACGGCCATGACTTCCACATAGAAGCACCACATCCGGAGGAAGTCATAGACATAGACCATCCGGTCATTGGCCTTGGCCGCCATGTCTGCTACCGTGATGTTGCGCATGGAAGGAAAGGGCTCGCCGGTGTCGTCCATGCCCATATCCATCAGGGGAACCTCGCGGCCGCGCCCCCAATCCTCATCCGATTGGAAAAAAGAGGCCATTTCCCCTTCCCCAAACTCAAATGCAGCAAGGATGCCGCGGTGCAGGTCTTCCAACGGGGCAGATTTGCCAATCAGGATGTCGCGGAAGACGTCCTCCTCGATGTCGACGATGACGCGGAAGCGGATGAGGTTCATTCGGGGGTTTCTCGGATAGAGCGAATTTATGCCATCTCTCCGGCAGGCGGGTTAGTTTCGCAACCGGTTTCAATAACCTGCAAGCAACGATACGAATGAAGCTTCCTTTTGATTCTCGCATCCTCAAGTTCGCTTTGGCGGCGGGTGCATTGGCCTACGCCATCCAGCAGTTCATTTCCGGCTACACCGGAGCAGGAGTAGGGATGTCGTTGCTCGCCATCCTCTTTGGGCTCAGTGCCTTGCGCAGCATTCGCATGATCGTGGTCGCCTTCAGGATTCAACAACAAAAATTGGACAAGGCCCGTGACGTGCTCGCGGGAATCAACCCAAAGCACCTCTGGCCCGGCAACCGCGGACAATATTGGTTCTTGCAGGGCAACCTGTTGCTGGAGTCGAGCTTGCCCGAAGCAGAGAAGGCTTTTAGAACAGCTTTGGATGTGGGCCTCAAAAGAGACGAGGAAAAGGCAGCAGTCATGCTCAATCTCGCGGCCATTCAAAGTTCAAAGCGTCGGACCAAAGAAGCCAAAGCGCTGATCGTTCAGGCCAAACGTTTGGACAAGAAGGGCATGCTCAAAGCCGACATCAAGACCATCGAGCAGGCCATCAGAAACCCACAGCAGGTGATGCGGAGGCGCTGACTTCAGTCAGCCGACGGCGAAGGCATAGGGGCTGAATGCTGTCCGGCATGGTCCCACCGGGGAAGCACTTCAAGCTGGTCGCGCAATGTGGCTTCCCTTCTCAATTCCTGCATGGAGTAAATCCATTCCAAGGCCATGTCTTGTGCCCTCGAAAACAACCTGCGGTCGTGGTCGATTTCAGCGGGCTGAACGAACTGGCGTTCAAAGTCCTCCAACGCGGCGTGCACAGCGTAAGCCACCGGTTTGAATTGGGCCCTTCGCGCCGGAACCGCGTCCATGTGTCGGGCGCATTGTTCGAGGACATCGAGCAACAGGGTTCGGGTCGCATTGTGGCACTCACTCCGTGACATGTTCACAAAGTAGGGTGGACCCGCCACCGGAATGGCGATGTGCGTCAGTTGTGAAAAAAATGCCTCAGTAGGCCAGCAGTGCATCGAGCGCAAGAGGGAGGCGCTGTTTGGGCAGGTAACCTTCTTCCAATGTGGGGGCAAAGGGGATGGGCGTATCCAAGGAAGCCACCCGACAGACCGGTGCATCGAGGTGCTCAAAGCACTCGGACTGTATTCTCGCCGTCAACTCTCCGCCAATTCCTCCTGTGAGGTTGTCTTCGTGCAGCACCAAAACACGTCCGGCTTTTCGGGAAGCGTCGAACACTGCCTCCCAATCAAGAGGTGCGAGGGTTCTCAGGTCCAACACCCCGATTTCTCCCAAGCCTGCGGCCCGGCAGCGATCGGCTTGTTCCAAAGCCCAGTGCACGCCCATTCCGTAGGTGATGATCACCGCCGATGCGGGGGACCCAATCAACCGGGCCTGGCCAAAGGGCAGCGCGTAATCGTTGTTGGGGACATCGCCCGTTAGGCTGCGGTAAAGCGCCTTGTGCTCAAAGAAAAGAACGGGGTTGGGCGTATCGAATGCCGCGGCGAGCAAGCCCTTGGCGTCTTCCGGAAAGGCGGGATAAGCCAACATCAGGCCCGGGACGTGAAAGAACCAGGCTTCATTGGATTGGCTGTGGAATGGACCGGCTGCCACCCCTGCACCCGTGGGCATGCGCACCACCACGTCGGCAGGTTGGCCCCAGCGCCAATGCAATTTGGCGAGGTTGTTGACGATTTGATTGAATCCGCAGGTGACAAAGTCGGCAAACTGCATCTCGACCATGGCCTTCATGCCGGCGATGGACAGGCCGAGTCCCGAGCCGATGATGGCGCTCTCGCACAAGGGCGTATTGCGCACGCGGTCTTCTCCAAAGCGGTCCACGAATCCATCCGTGACCTTGAAGACGCCGCCATAAGCACCGATGTCTTGCCCCATCAACACGAGGTTGTCGTGGCGTTCCATGGCACAGGCGAGTCCATCGGAGATGGCGTCGATGAAGCGCTTCTCGGTGGTGTCGCTGCTGGCTGGTCTCGCGGGCATGGTGGAAGCATGGAACAGTCGCTCCATTTCCCGGTCGGTGTCTGCCTCTACCTCGGGCTCCGCTTCTGCCGCCTTCAGCGCTTCAGCAATGTCCTTTTGGATGGCCTTCTTTCGCTTGTCGATGGCATCGCCGCTGATGTGTCCCTCTGATATGAGGAAGTCGATGTAGCCATCCACCGGATCCCGTTTCTCCCAGGCCTCAACCAGCCCTTCGGGGTAGTATTTCGTGCCGCTTGCCTCTTCGTGTCCGCGGCGCCGAAACGTTTCGAATTCAAGCAGGATGGGGCGCGGACGTTCGCGCACAGAATCCGCTGCGCGCCGCACGGTGTCGTATACCTCTAAGATGTTGTTGCCGTCCACGCGGATGGCGTCTTCCGCAGGAATGCCATATCCAGCGGCCTTGTCAATGAATTGGGCGCAACGGAATTGCTGGCTGCTCGGGGTGGACAAACCCCAGTGGTTACTCTCGATGCAGAACAACACAGGCAAGTCCCAGACGCTGGCCACATTGAGCGCTTCGTGGAAGTCGCCTTCACTGGTGCCCCCGTCTCCTGTAAACACCAAAGTGGCCTTGCCCGAACCCCGGTTTTTGGATGCGAGGGCAATGCCGTCAGCAATGCCCAATTGGGGGCCGAGGTGGCTGATCATGCCCACAATGTGGTGCTCCATCGAGCCAAAGTGGAAGCTGCGGTCATGGCCCTGCGTAAATCCGGAAGCCTTGCCTTGGAATTGGGCAAAAAGTTGGGTCAACTCCACACCGCGTGTGGTGAATACCCCCAGGTTGCGGTGCATGGGCAAAATGAACTCGTCTTCGGCGAGGGCGGCAGCACATCCCACTGAAATGGCTTCCTGTCCCATCCCGGAAAACCACTTACTGATCCGGCCTTGCCGCAGCAGACTCAACATCTTCTCCTCGATGAGCCGGGGCACAAGCAGGAGGTCCAGCAGTCCCAACATGGTCTCGGGGGCCATGCCACGGTCTTCGATGCGCAGTTCGGGTACCTTTTTTACGGCCATCGCCGCAAAGCTAAACGGGTTGACAACCTCTAGGTGGTGGGGGTGAACGTATTTTGCCCGTGGAAATGAACACTGGAAATCAGGGTGAATCCAAAGACCGAAAACCGGTCAACACAGCCACGGTACGGTTGTCTCCTGACCGCTCCGGAGACACTGCTGCCATTGGAGCGGCTTTGGCTGCACAGGGCATTGATGCGCGGCAATTCACCGTGCTCAGAAGAAGCTTGGATGCACGGCGGCGGCCTGCTGTGATGGAGTTGGTCGTGGGGTTGGATATCGGGGAAGTGCCCGTAGAACGAGGCGATTGGCAAAATGTGTCGGGCGCGCAGTCCGTCATCGTGGTCGGTTCAGGGCCGGCGGGTCTGTACTGCGCATTGAGGTTGATCGAGTTGGGCCTGCGGCCGATTGTAGTGGAACGAGGCAAAGAGGTCAGGGCGCGTCGCCGGGACTTGGTCCAGTTGATCCGCGAAGGCACCGTCAACCCAGATTCGAATTACTGCTTTGGTGAAGGGGGAGCGGGCACCTATTCGGACGGCAAACTTTACACCCGCTCCAAGAAGCGCGGGAGTTGGAAAAAAGTGCTCGGTTGGATGGTGGAGCACGGCGCTGACCTGGACATCCTCGTGGACACCCACCCCCACATCGGCACCAACAAATTGCCCGCCATCATTGCCGCCATGCGGGAGCGCATCATCGCCGCCGGAGGGCAGGTACTGTTCAATCAGCGGGTCACCGGATTGGTGCGCGATGGCAAAGGCGCAGCAGTGGGGGTCCACACCGTCGATGCGACCCTGTCCGG
>Ga0115568_10002339_pt1 | contig 13214 bp, 8 predicted proteins | sample COGITO_mtgs_1204_FD_87296 | JGI IMG/M metagenome (GOLD analysis project Ga0115568, IMG submission 87296) | Pelagic marine microbial communities from North Sea - COGITO_mtgs_120426 | ecosystem: Environmental > Aquatic > Marine > Epipelagic | place: Germany:Helgoland, sampling site Kabeltonne...
CAAAGAATCTATCCTGTCGGCCTTGCCATTAGTGGATGAATTTGTTGTGGCGATAGGCAAAAGTGATGATGATGATCGCACATTAGAAATCATCAAATCCATTGATTCAGATAAAATTAAAATCATCGAGACCGAATGGGATGTGAACGCATTTCCGAATGGAACCGTTCATGCTCAGCAAACGGATGTAGCTAAAAGTCATTGCTCAGGAAATTGGTTGCTTTATCTACAAGCAGACGAAGTGCTGCACGAACAAGATCATCAGGAAATTAAAGCGGCTTGTGAAAAGCATTTAATGGATCTAAATATTGAAGGCTTTCTGTTTCAATACCATCATTTTTGGGGAGATTATAACCATGTTGTTCGGTCGCACGGGTGGTATAACGAAGAGATTAGAATCATTCGAAATATTCCTGAGATTCACTCTTGGCAGAGTGCGCAATCGTTTCGTCATATTGCCGATTTTGATGGCAAAAGTTTTCGCTCCAAGGAAGGAACACGGAAACTGAAGGTCAAGAAGTTGAATGCGGCAATCTATCATTATGGGTGGGTTAGGCCTCCGAAAGTTATGACAGAGAAGATGAATGCTTTGGATAGAAATCATTCACATGAATTGATCCAATACCAAAACGAATTCGATTTTGGAGATATGGGAAAGCTTAGCCAATTTGATTCTTCTCATCCTAAGGTGATGGGGGAGAGAATGAACATGTTGAATTGGAGCGAGGACCTAAATTTCTCTGGCAGACCTTTAGAACGAACGTTTAAGTTTAAACATGAACGGCTGCGCTATAGAATGCTTTCGTGGATTGAAAATCATTTGTTTAGCGGCAAACAGATTTTTAGGTACAAAAACTTCGATGATTAAATTGCTTAGTTTCGTCTTATTCAATTGAAATAGAACTACGAATGAGATCATTTTTTATCCTATTGCTTTCAGCCATCATTTTTTCGTCATGCGATAAATGCAAAGATGTTAGTTGCTTTAATGACGGTGAGTGCGAAGATGGCGAATGCTTATGCAGCGAATGGTATTCAGGCGAAAGTTGCGAGACTAAAATTATTGAAGAGTACGAAGGCTCTTATGCAGGAGTAATGTCTTGTTCTTGGTATAACCCTTATTATTTTAGATTTATTGACATTTCCAGTGAGGATAATGAAATGACAATAGAGGATCAGTCAAATATTGGTTCGTTTCGATCGTATAGAGCTGTTTTTACAAGTGAGAGAAATTTTAATATTCCTTCACAACCAATTTCATCTGGTAGTTTTGAATCGCTGCGAGCTTCGGGAAGTGGATCGTTTCAGAATTCGGGACTCGTAATGAATATTACGATTACTAGCAGCACGCAAGGCACTTCAACTCTTTGCAACTTTACAGAGTACTAAATATTTCAAAGAAGCTTAGTTCGGTTACGAAAACCGCTTACCTCGGACAGCTTTTACAAGCCTTTTTTCCTTTCTTTTTGAATTTTTCACAGCACTTTTTCTTGCATTCAAGTGGGATGATTCCTTCATGATTGAATTGCATTGCTATGCAGGGTGGAAGACTTATTTCTTGCTGAGGCTGAATGCGCATGCTTATCTAGAATAATTCTAAACAAAGATAATTCCGATGACATTTTGAATCAAACAAATTGTCATGAGTTTTCCTGTTTTTTATCAACTATTGGTTTGGGTTAGTTTAAATCCCGCATCCCTCAGCAGGGATTTCATTCGGAACAAAACCTGCATTCGCTGAAACTCCACCCGCAACAAAATACCCGAAAGCTTCTTTGCCAGTAGTCACGTTCTTAAGGTTTCCACGAATGGGAGCCGGTGGGGTGTCAAACGGACCGCCAACAAATGCAGTTTGATTTCTCAAAGAATTAATGAAGTTGCTGTAACCTTCATTTGTTCTCACTTGAAACACAACAATGGTGTCTCCAAGATCCAATTCGTTTCCATACACATCAAACTCAAAAAGGCACAGACCATCTATTTGAGCATCATCAAATACGCTTATGAAAAATGGACTGTCTACATATTCATTGTTAATGTAAAACATCCATCGGTAATGATCACCTAAACCCGGTTTTTCATAAGTGTCGATACCTAGATAGTAAGCACAAGAATCTTGAATAAAATTCGAATTGTAAACTGCATTTACACCCAATAATGGAGGGACAGAGTTATAGATTTGAGGATCCGTCTCATAGAAATTATCCAATGCCTCAATTTCTAGATGGTAGCTGGCTCCGACTTCAGGATCATGCGTGAACCTATAAGTACCTGGAATTGAAGGGTCTTCAATCAGCGTTTCAGCCAAGATGTTGTTTTTGAATAACTGAACTACAGCATTTGATACTGGGGGTGGAGCTGCATTCGAAAAATAATCAGAAGTGCTGGTAAGTATTACTTTATTGAACGGGAAATAATCCGTCACATTCTCGATAGAGTCAATTGGAAACTGGGCTGCTAATCCAGCTGCAAGCTCAATCTCAGATTTTGGAATAGTAATAATTCCAGAACAATCTAGGTCTTGCTCAGGTATAAAGAAATCTAAATCTGTGAGGTATGCCTCAATGACCAATTCAGCTTCATTGGGGGGTAATTCTAAATCAATTACTTCTTGACAAGAATTTACTACCACTAAAGAGAGGGCTAGAAGAAAAGTATATGTTAATGATTTGAGCATTGTTTAGAATTTAAAATTCAATGTCACATAAGGAATGATTGTAGCATATATAGAGAGCTGGTTCGCTTCAGTTACATCTGGATCGGTTGAACTCGCTTGGAAGAAGATCGAATAGGGGTTTTTGCGCGCGTACATGTTGTATGCTCCAAACGCCAGGTCTAATCCAATTTTGTGAGTTTCCGGATCACGCATAACCCAATAGGCAGATAAATCAAGTCGATGATATGCGGGAGTTCTCGCTCCATTTCTGTTTGTATACAGAGGAGCTGTTACTCCGCCAAATGAGAACCTTCCATCAGGATAAGTAATAGGTCTTCCTGTCATGTAGGCGAAATTTGATGATACGTTGAATCGCTTTGTAATGTCATAACTCAATACAAGACTTATATCATGTGTCTTGTCCCAATTGGCTGGGTATGGATCTCCACCATTAATTTGCGCCACTTCTCTTTCAACTCTTGATAGCGTGTAGCTAATCCAACCGGTTAAGTTTCCGCGTTTCTTTTTAATCTGCACTTCAAGGCCATATGCCTGTCCATTTCCAGTAAATAATTCGGTTTCTAGCGTATTGTTTAACAAAAGTTCAGCCTCATCTTTATAGTCAACTAGATTTTGGAATTGTTTGTAGTAAACTTCAACAGAGCTTTCGTATCGATTATTGAAGAAGTTTCTAAAATACCCCAAACCTACTTGGTCAGCTATTGCAGGCTGAATGAATTTTCCTGATGGCATATATATGTCAACAGGAGTTGCGGCCGTTGTATTTGAAATGAGGTGGATATATTGTCTCATTCTATTAAAACTTGCCTTTACTGAGGAAACTTCATTAAGCTGGAAATTGGCTGAGAACCGAGGTTCAATTCCTCCAAAGGATCTTACTACGTCCCAAGCATTGTAGACTGTAGAATCGCTTGGTGCAATAACAGTTGCTGGGCGCTCAGGATCAACGGGTTGATCGTTGGGGTAGTCATAGACCGTTCCTGGTCCTATTTGAGCAAAACCACTCCATCTCAATCCATAAACAAGTGTTAATCGAGTGCCAACCTTTTGTTCATTACTGAGGTAAAGAGCCGTCTCAAACGCTGGAATTTCAGCTACCGAAAAATTGACAGTGTCCCGTTCATCGTTGATTTCAAAGCTTGCCTCCGCTGCACCCGGAGCAAATTGATAGTATGTGTTTTGCCAACCAAATTCCACTTTGTTTTTTGGATTGAGAAAATACGTGAAGTCTGCTTTGCCACTATAATTTCTAATGGATGCGCTCCAGTCAAAGGCAAATCCATTGTTATCTGCACCAAGGTTGTATTTATAATCACTAAAGACGGCAGTGAAGTTGGAGAAGAGTTTATCAGAAAAAAGGTGATTCCATCTAAGGGAAGCAGTTTGATTTCCCCATCTTGTACTAAATAATCCGGCTAGATCAAATACATCGTTTCCATTATAGGCAGATAGATAGAGCCTGTTTTTATCATTAATATTCCAATTGATTTTTCCATTGAGGTCGTAGAAAAAAAGCTTGCTGTCATTAATGGTTTCATTGTTAGCCAAGGGAAAGAATATGTCAAAATAGCTTCTTCGGCCTGATGCAATGAATGATATTTTGTCTTTAACAATTGGGGCTTCAATCGTTAGGCGGCTGAAGAGAAGACCTACGCCTCCCGTTACCTCAAGCTCCTTCATGTTGCCATCCTTTTGTCTGATATCTAGCACTGATGATAACCTTCCTCCATACTTGGCTGGAATTCCACCTTTATAAAGTTTGGTGTCTTTGATCGCATCAGCATTGAAAACTGAAAAGAACCCGAATAAGTGCGATGAACTGAAAATGGGACTTTCATCCAACAGAATTAAGTTTTGATCAATGTTTCCACCCCTCACGTTGAATCCAGTAGCTCCTTCTCCTACAGTGGTTACTCCAGGCAACAACTGGATGGAACGAATAATGTCCGCTTCACCTAAGAGTTGTGGGATCTTTTTTATTTGAGCGATGTCTAATTTTTCAACGCTCATCTCAGCACTAGTAAGTGCTTCGTCTTCCCTTTCACCAGTGATAACAACCTCATTCAGCATTTGCTCTCCGAATGATATTTCTACGTTCTTGGTGATCGATTTAGTAAGTTCAATGGTTTCCGATTTTGTAGAGAATCCTACAAAGCTCCATTCAATGGTATATGTTCCTGGTTCAAGAGTTAATGAATAGAATCCATATTCATTCGTGGAAACACCCTGCGTTAATTCCTTTACTAGTACGGTTGCTGAAATCATTCCTTCACCAGATTCTCCGTCCTTTACGTATCCAGAAATTGTCACTTTATCCTGAGCGAATGAGGTAATAGCAAAGCAAATTAGTAATAGACTAAATATGTGTTTCATCAATCCTTTTTTGGGAGTGCCAAATGTACTCCTCGTGATAGAGCAATCTTTATATAATGGATAAACGGACGTTATGTTTAGAGGAACGGTTTGTTTTTTTTAGACTAAAAAAATCAGCCCTATCGATGCTGATAGTTTAGAATCAAAATTTTGTTAAAATGCTATGCGTGCATAATAAAAATATTATATTCGTTACAATCAATTATGAAATCAGAAGAAACGATAGATTTTCATGTACGCTGGGCTTGGCTTAAAATAAGCAAGATGTACAATCAAGAAGCTTCCAAACATGGAATCACTCAATCTATTGGGTTTATATTATTGAATATTGACCCTCGCCAGGGCACACCTTCAACTCAACTTGGTCCTAAAATGGGAATGGAGCCTACGAGCCTCAGTCGCACTCTCAAAACAATGGAAGAGAAAGGCATGATTTCGAGGCTTCAAGATGAATCCGATAGAAGAATAATGCGAATACTGTTGACAGAAGAAGGAAAGCGTTTGCGAGAAATATCTAAAGAATCGGTTGTCCGATTTAACAAGAAAATATCAGAGAATGTCAGTGAAGAAAAGCTCCAAAACTTCATTGACGTAATTCAAATCATAGAACAAAATACAGTCAAAGCATCATGAGTAAAAGACGTATCAAAAAAGTAGCCGTTTTAGGCTCTGGAATAATGGGGTCACGCATAGCGTGTCACTTTGCCAATATTGGGGTTCAAGTATTGTTGCTTGACATTGTTCCTAGAGAGCCAAATGAAAAAGAAAAGGCTAAAAACCTGACCTTGAATGACAAGGCAGTTAGAAATAGAATAGTTAACGACAGTCTTCAAACGGCTTTAAAGAGCAATCCATCACCAGTTTATCAAAAGTCAGCAGCCAAGCTCATTGAAACTGGAAATTTTGATGATGATCTTCAGCGTATCGCTGAATGCGATTGGATAATGGAGGTTATTATTGAACGACTTGACATTAAGCAGGGCTTATTCGAGAAGGTGGAGAAGTTCAGAAAGCCGGGAACTTTAATCACCTCAAATACATCCGGTATTCCTATTCATCTAATGAATGAAGGAAGAAGCGATGATTTTAAGAAACACTTTTGTGGAACACACTTTTTTAATCCACCCAGATATCTAAAGTTACTCGAGATAATTCCGGGACCCGATACCGATAGCACCGTCATTGACTTTTTGATGGACTATGGAAAAAGGTTTCTTGGAAAAACAACAGTGCTATGTAAGGACACGCCAGCTTTTATTGCGAATCGAGTTGGAGTCTTTAGTATAATGTGGATGTTTCACTATGTGAAAGAAAAAGGACTTAGCGTTGATGAGATTGATAGATTAACTGGTCCATTGATTGGTCGTCCGAAGTCAGCAACTTTTAGAACTGCAGATGTAGTTGGGCTTGATACGCTTGTGCATGTGGCCAATGGTCTCAAAGACAATGTGCCAAACGATGAGCAAAAAGAGCTTTTTCAGATTCCAGATTACATCGAGCACATGTTGAAAAACAATATGCTAGGCAGTAAAACCAAGGAAGGATTTTTCAAAAAAGTTAAAGGAAAAGACGGTAAGTCGGAAATCCTTTCATTGAACCTTGAGACATTGGAATATGGACCAAGAGTAAAAGCCAAGTTCCAATCATTGGAATTGGCCAAGTCCGAAGATGATCTTGGGAAAAGAACTAAAATGCTTTTCAATGCCAAAGACAAAGCCGGAGAGTTTTATCGCGCTCATTTCATGAGTTTGATGGCGTACGTTTCAAATCGTGTTCCCGAAATTAGTGATGAAGTTTACCGATTGGATGATGCTCTTAAGGCTGGGTTTGGTTATGAAATGGGCCCATTCGAAACATGGGATGCCATTGGCTTTGAAAATGGATTGAATGCATTGAAATCTGATGGTGTTGCTTATTCTCCGTGGATTGATGCTATGCACGAAAAAGGCGCGAAATCGTTTTATCGTATTGAAGATGGCAAAAGACAATTCTGGAATCAAGCAACCAACAAATACTCTGATATTCCAGGTCAAGAAGGTCTAGTGAATCTGCAAGTGGCAAAGAGTAAAGGTGTTTTATGGCAGAATGCTGGAACCACCATCTCTGATCTAGGAGATGGTATCTTGAATGTCGAGTTCCACACTAAAATGAACACCATTGGAGGTGAAGTTTTAGCTGGGCTTAATAAAGCCATTGATATGGCTGAAGCTGACTATGAAGGATTGGTAGTATATAATGAAGGTGGTAATTTTAGTGCTGGCGCTAATGTGGGCCTGATTTTTATGATGGCTGCCGAGCAAGAAATGGATGAACTGGATTTTGCGGTTCGTCAGTTTCAGCAAACGATGATGCGTATGCGCTATTCAAGCATACCAGTTGTTGCAGCTCCGCACAACCTTGCGCTAGGAGGAGGTTGTGAATTATGCTTGCATGCCGATAAAGTAGTGGCGCATGCTGAGTTATATATGGGCTTAGTGGAATTCGGAGTTGGTGTGATCCCAGGGGGAGGCGGAACAAAAGAATTCGCACTTCGATTGGCTGATGAACTCCGCGATGGTGATATCAGAAGCAATCAATTTAGACATAGGCTGATGACCATAGCGCAGGCGAAGGTGGCTACGTCAGCCCAAGAAGCTTTTGAGCTAGGTTATTTGAGAGAAGGCGTGGATGAGGTTGTCTATAATCGAGATCTGCAGCTTACAGTCGCCAAAAAGGCCGCAATGAACCTCGCTGAGAAAGGCTATACCCAGCCAAAGCAACGAGAAGATGTTCAAGTATTGGGTAATGAAGGTTTAGGCCTTGTTTATGTTGGTGCTGAAACCATGGCAGCTGGACATTATATGAGTGAGCATGACCGATTAATCAGTGAGAAGCTAGGATGGGTTATGTGTGGTGGTGACTTGAGTTATCCGCAGCCAGTATCGGAGAAATACTTGCTTGACTTAGAAAGAAAAGCCTTTCTTGAATTGTGTTCTACTAGAAAGACACTCGAGCGGCTTCAAAGCATGGTGAAATCTGGAAAAGTATTAAGAAACTAGAATTTATATAGAAAGAATTATGGACGCATATATCATAGCTGGCAAACGTTCTGCCGTAGGTAAGGCACCAAGAGGCTCATTAAGGTTTACAAGACCAGATGATCTAGCCGCAACAATCATTGAAGCGCTCATGGAGCAGTTTCCTAATCTCGACAAAGAGAGAATAGATGATGTTATCGTTGGAAATGCAACTCCTGAGGCAGAGCAAGGACTTAACATCGGAAGGATGATCTCTCTTATAGGACTTAAAACTGATAAAGTTCCAGGAATGACGGTAAATCGATACTGTTCTTCAGGATTGGAGACCATTGCAATAGCATCTTCAAAAATTCATTCTGGAATGGCAGATTGCATCATTGCCGGTGGAGTGGAAACCATGAGTCCAATTCCATTTAGTGGATGGCGCATTGTTCCTAATGCAGCTGTGGCTAAAGCAAATCATGATTACTACTGGGGGATGGGTTTAACTGCAGAAGCTGTTGCTAAAGAGTACAACGTGAGCAGAGAAGATCAAGATTTATTCGGTTTCAACTCTCACATGAAAGCGCTGAGCGCTATCAAAGCGGGAGCTTTTAAGGATGAAATTGTGCCGATTGAAGTAGAAGAAGTTTTTGTAAAAGAGAATAAAAAACAATCAAGAAAATATGTTTTCGATACGGATGAAGGACCACGCCCAGGTACGAATATCGAAGCTCTTTCAAAATTGCGACCAGTATTTGATGCAAAAGGAAGTGTGACTGCAGGGAATGCTTCGCAAACAAGCGATGGAGCGGCATTTGTGCTCGTAGTTTCTGAGAAAATGTTGAAGGAACTCGGTGTTGAGCCAATTGCTAAAATCCGATCATATGCTGTGGTAGGGGTGCCTCCAAGAATCATGGGTATTGGCCCAATAGAAGCTATTCCAAAAGCACTTAAAATGGCAGGCCTTAAGCAGAGTGATATTGATTTGATTGAGTTGAATGAAGCGTTCGCCTCTCAGTCATTAGCCGTAATTCGAGAAACAGGATTGAATCCTGATATCGTAAACGTAAACGGTGGGGCAATTTCAATTGGTCACCCGCTGGGTTGCACTGGTGCCAAGCTCACAGTTCAAATAATGAACGAAATGAAACGAAGAGACAATAAATACGGTCTAGTTACTATGTGTGTTGGGGCAGGACAAGGTGCGGCTGGAGTTATTGAAATGCTATAAGAAATAAGAAAAACTAAGGTCCGATAAGACTTTTAAAAAGATAAATCATGACAGCAATTAAAGGAGGTGAATTTTTAATTCGCCAAACAAAACCAGAAGAAATATTTATTCCTGAAGAGTGGAGTGAAGAAGAAAAAATGATCGCCCAGACATGCCGCGAATTTATTGCGCAAGAAGTGTTTCCAATGGTTGATAAAATTGACTCAATGGAAGATCCTTCGATAATGCCGACACTTCTTAAGAAAGCAGGTGAACTTGGGATACTCTCCATTTCAATTCCTACCGAATATGGCGGAATGGGAATGGATTTTAAAACATCAATGTTGGCTGCAGAAGCTGTTGGTGGAGGGCATTCCTTCAGCGTAGCTATTTCAGCGCATTCAGGAATTGGAACTCTGCCAATTCTTTATTACGGCAGTGAAGAGCAAAAGCAAAAATACATTCCTAAATTGGCTTCTGGCGAGTGGCTTGGCTGCTATTGTTTGACTGAGCCAAGTGCAGGTTCAGATGCGAATTCTGGAAAAACGAAGGCTGTTCTTGAAGGAGATCAGTGGAATCTGAATGGACAGAAAATGTGGATTACCAATGGCGGTTTTGCTGATGTGTTTACCGTATTTGCTAAGATTGATAATGATGAAACACTTAGTTCTTTTATTGTGGATAAAGGAAGCGATGGTTTAACCTTAAACCCTGAAGAGAAGAAGATGGGAATTAAGGGTTCATCTACTCGCCAAGTGTTCTTTAATGATGTAAAGATTCCAAAGAACAATCAGTTGAGTGATCGTGAAAATGGATTTAAGATTGCATTGAACATATTGAATGTTGGTCGAATCAAATTGGCCGCGGCCACTTTAGGCGCATCAAAGGATGTTGTTACAGTAAGTGTGAATTACGCGAATGAACGTCAACAGTTTGGTCGACCAATTTCAAAGTACGGAGCTATTCGTTACAAGCTTGGTGAAATGGCTATGCGAACGTATGCTCTTGAAAGTGCCGTTTACCGTATCTCTCAAAATATTCAAGATCGAATCGAAGGATTGGCTTCTGAAGGAATGGAAAAAGGCAAGGCGACTCTGAAGGGCATCGAAGAGTATGCAGCTGAATGCGCCATGATGAAAGTTTATGGATCAGAAGTACTTGATTATGTTACTGATGAAGGAGTACAAATTCATGGTGGCATGGGCTACTCTGCTGAAACAAGAGTAGAGAAAGCTTATCGAGATAGTCGCATCAATAGAATCTTTGAAGGAACGAACGAAATCAATCGCATGCTCACTGTGGACATGATTTTGAAAAAAGCAATGAAGGGTGAATTAGATCTCATGGCAGCGGCAAAATCAATTCAAGATGAATTGCTGAGCATTCCAGATTTTGGTGATAGCGATGGTGGTTTATTTGAAGAGGAGTATAAACTTATTGAAGGATTCAAAAAGGCTGTATTGATGGTGGCTGGTTCTGCTGCTCAAAAATTGATGATGGAACTTTCAAAGGAGCAAGAGATCTTGATGAATATCGCTGATATGGCTATAGACGCCTATGTAGCAGAATCAATAGCGTTACGTGTTCACAAGCGAATCAATACTATGGGAGAAAGCGGGCAAGAAGTGTATAAAGCGATGGCGGAGCTATTCGTGCATGATGCCGCTGAAAGAGTTCATCACAATGCCAAGGATGCACTAATGAGTTTTGGTGAAGGAGATGAGTTGAGAATGATGCTCATGGGAGCTAAGCGTTTCACTAAAACAGGAACGAAGAATGTCAAGGTCTTGAGAAGAACAATCGCTCAGAAATTGATAGATGACAATGCGTATAAGATCTAATAAGTAAGATAATTAAAAAAAAAAGAGGGAGCAATTGAGCCCCTTTTTTTTATCTCCTCACGGTTATCCAAGCATCCCATTGCCCAGCCATAACGCATTTTTGTCTTAGTGCTTCAGCTTCTTGTCTATTGGTGAATTCTTGACCCATTAGATATCGTGTAATTCCATCGGGGTAACCTTTGATTTCGACATCTCCAATGGCTCTTAAGAATTCGTACTTGAATTTCCCCGGGTTACGATAAGCACCAACTTGAACTCTAAATCGACAGCCAGCTTCTATTTCTGAACCAGTTAACTGATCCCTTTCTTTTTCGACAATACAAATAGCATCATCCTCTTCAGAGAGGCGCACTCTAGCATCAATTTCAGCTTGTAAATTCATAGAATCCTTTCTCCTTTTCAAGTAGTCCATTGAATAGAAGTCAAAGCGATGTTCTATTCGTGTAACTCCTTCAGTAAGCGGAGGAACTTCAACGTATTCTACTTTTGGAGAAAAACCATCCGCCAATAAGCTGATTTTGTATTGACGACCCGGTAGCAGTGAGTAAACAAATTCACCAGTGGTGCTGTCCGCTATTAATGTAGCAAGTACATCACCAGTTTTGTCATCCATGATTTTAACCAAAGCTGAACTTTCAATTTCGTCAACGTATATAGTTCCAACTAATAGAATAAGTGCGTTTAGACGCTCAAATGTTCCAGGTTGGATTCTATAAATATCATGCAGATTTTCGCCACTAGCTCTAGCAGAACTGAAATATCCCCAGTCACCTTCCTTTGAAATATAATAGTAGCGGTCATCATCTGTTGTGTTGATAGGATATCCCATGTTCACAGGATCTTGCCACTGACTTTTTACGCTGTCATACTTGATGTAGAAAATATCATATCCACCCATCGAACCGTTAGACTCAGAAGCAAAATAGAGGGAAGAGCCATTCGAGAAAATAAATGGGGAATCTTCATTAAAAGGAGTGTTAATCTTCGGGCCTAGGTTTTCAACATTCCAAATGTGCTATCCTCTTTCATGATCGCACGATAAATATCTCGCCCTCCATAACCACCAGGTCTGTCAGTAGAGAAATAGAGCGTTTTACCATCCGGAGCCATACTTGCATGACCTTCCCATTGTGGAGTATTTACTCCTTTTAAGTTTTGAGGCTTTGACCAAGCAGTATCCCCTTGGTTGTAGCTCGCATAAATGTCTTCGCTTTCCTTATCGCCACTCAAATACAAGAAGAGCATTTGGTTGTCATATGAAATACTCAATGACGCTTCATGTCGATCAGTCTCGTTGATGTTGTCGCTAAGATTCTTTCCATTATTGAAAGAGAATGTGTCTCCTCCTCCATTTTTTGTGGCAACAAATACATCCTCATAATAAGATCCTACAGAGTTCTTTTTGGACTTTTCATCCATCATTTCACCCTTACTTTCTGGACCACGATTCGTGTAATATAGTTTTTCACCATCAGGACTAATAACGGGGCTATACTGTGAGTTTTGGTTGTTACTTGGAGGGGTCAAGATTTCAAGACTTAAAGCCAATCGTCTCTTCATTAACTCTATTCCATTTCGGCAATTGGATAAAAAATGCAGGGTTTCAATTCGCCTTGTTCCAGTGGGACGATATGATGTCAAATAATCATTGTAGAGATCGATTGCATCTTCGAATTGATAATTTAAATGTTTTGCCCGCGCCAAATAGAACATTACGTCATCGTAGCCTTGCTCGCCAACTAAACTTTTAAGGATGTCATATGCCTTTTCGCGCCCGGTGGCTTGATAAATATGACAAATACCAGTTTTATATTGAAGGTATATATCGTTTGGCCGCTTGTCCCAAAGGCTGTCATAAATAACTAATGCACGCAAATAATTGCCGTCATTATAAAGCTCGTCTGCATTGTAGAGGCTCTTTTTAAATGCCGCAGACATATTTTCTTGTGCAAAAGAGAACGAGGCTATCAGCACTAAAACAGCCGAAATCAGTAGATTTTTTAATCTAAATTGCATGCAGCAAGACGTTGATGTTTTTCAAAAGTATCAATATATGCAAGCGAGTGAATGAGCCATAAGTCGGTTTACTAACTTTGAATTCTTAATGGAATTCG
>Ga0115568_10002342_pt1 | contig 13203 bp, 9 predicted proteins | sample COGITO_mtgs_1204_FD_87296 | JGI IMG/M metagenome (GOLD analysis project Ga0115568, IMG submission 87296) | Pelagic marine microbial communities from North Sea - COGITO_mtgs_120426 | ecosystem: Environmental > Aquatic > Marine > Epipelagic | place: Germany:Helgoland, sampling site Kabeltonne...
TGTTTTAAATTAATGAGCGGATCAAAATCTCTCTTACTCGAATTCATTTTCTATACAATATTGATAGAAAATGTATTTATACTTATAGATTGCGAGTTCGCGTATATAAAACACATCCACATATAATTGAACAAAATATCAGAATATTTCCATAATACTCCTGATTGTATAGTGTTTGCGTATCATCCCTCATTCCCATCGACCCCTGTATTTTATCCCTCATATCTATATATTTTGTCTCCAATATACTGTTTTCCGAGTCATATTTTGATATTTTTTTGTCCTCAATATCAATTAACCGTATTACCTCCTCAATATCACCGAATATTTGACTTTGAAGCGATACTAGCTCATCCCATTGTTCTGAATGCGTATAAGCGTGTGAAGTTTTGGTTTCCGCATCTGGTGGAATATTCGCGTATTCTTCGCTGTCTGTTTGGAGCGAGGAAAAAATCATCTCAATGTCGCTAATTTTTTCATAATATTCGTTCGGTGTAAAGTTGGGCATTTAATATATAGTAACAATTTAATTAGTTTGACATATTTCTTCACTATGGTGAGCATATACGGTAAAATTTACTTTTGATTGCCGTTTTACTTGGTCTAATAATTTCGCACAATTGTCCAGGACGAATCCCAATTACCTGCGATACTGGACTGAATCGCGAAATATCCGGAATTTGCGAATCGTCCATAATATTATATTGTTTTTTAACAGCGTCTGCCTCCTCTGCGCTCAATACTCTGTGTGGTGGCACCAACTCGTGGTTAAGTATATTGAACTGGAGCCTCTTGATATTAATTACGTTAATAAATACGCCATCCTGTTGCCAGAAATTGGCAAGCGTCTTTTTAAGAGAATCGTTTGGCTCGTCTTTGATAATAATTACTAAATCGTCGGTTTTATTCAAAATATTATCAAGATTAATAAGGTCCTCTATATAATCGTAGAGATTCGTCGGTCTGAGCGTCTTATCAAGATGATATTTAACGTATGTTTTTTTATCGGTCTTTTCGAGCAACATATCCATCTGCTTTGTAATATACATGCTGCTCACCTCGGTTATACTAGAGCCTGTGTATTTGACAGTATCATATCCTTGTTTATAGAGGAGGTCTAGAATAACCTGGCGCGATTTAAATATTTTCTGTATTTCACTACTTTGTTGTGACATTATTTATTATAGAGTGGTATTTTTATATTAATATTAATTCAATTTTATCCCATTTTATCCACCAGGTCGGTAGAAATAATCTTGGTTTCCCCGACTGGTTTGCTATTTTCGGAACTCTTACCTCCGTCGCTCTTACCGGGGGCATCAGTTTCTTTATCAATATCTAAAATAGAACGTTTCCCCACATCAATAATGTCGAGAATTGTATCTTTGACGCTGGAAAGATTCTCCTGAATGTTAAGCTTTATGCCCTGACCATCTTTGTCTGGTGTGGATATCTTGAAACCGGGACTATCATCGTTGGCTTGGTATTCGGGACTATCATCGGTCGCTTGGTATTCGGGACTGTCCATACCGTATTGTGGTGTCTCGTTGAACATCGTGGATACCGGTTGATAACGCGGCGAATCCGGTTCCACAAATTGTTCGCTTGGTGGAGGCGTGGACATCACCGACTTTCCTTTCAGTGCGCGCGCGGCGTCAATGGCGCGCTTCCAGTTATTCGGCTCTTTAATAAGTTTCAGCTGCTTTGATATTATCGTGGTGGGTATTGGCGTCCCGTCGTCATAAATAGCCTCATTGGATATCCATCCTGCTGGGAGGTCTGACGGGTCGGTAAAACCATTTGATTCGATGTCCCAAATGTCACTCTCTTTACCGTCTGCCTTTATTATTAGCGAACTCCACACACCATAATCGCCGACTACTAATAATTCCCAGCCAATATCTTCTGGATTAATCGCTGGCGAAGGTGTCTTATCTTCTGTCGGGGGCGCGTCTACGAGGGGAGCCACCTCTATGGGGGGTGTCTCCCGATTATTTGCGTTTCGCTGTGACTTGCTAAGGGCGGCCCGCGTATTTGTGGCAACCTTGGCGGCGGTAACACCCTCGCCCAAGAGATCCACCAAATTATTAGAATTAATCATGGAGGAGAGCTGGTCAATATTATCCTCCGTGATGATTCGCATCTGTATATTCATACACTGAAGCTCCTGCATCATTAGCTTGAGCGCATACGGCACTCGCACTACGCTAAACGACCTGCCATATTTCGTAACATTGTCTATCTTCATGTCGTCCATCGTCCCCGAGAATTTGAGCGGACCGTCCGAATAGGGACTTATAAATAGGTTCTTACTCTCGTTGTATATGGCTATCATTCCCGACTGGTTACACACGGCCATATAATAATCGTCCCCTCTCACCAGCATCGACTCCTGTAAAAATTTGGTGGCGCCGTGTCCCAAGACCCCATCGCGCTCCATTTCTCCGATGCGCAGACCGCCGTCGTTGGCGCGACCCTGGACCGTCTGGCGCGTTAGCGCGGTTCGCGGTCCTCTGGCGCGGTAGTTTATCTTGTCCTTCACCATATGTTTCAAACGCATGTAATAGGTGGGTCCTATATATATGTCGGTGTCCATCTGTTCGCCCGTCTCGCCATTGTACATTAGCTCACACCCACTCGAATGAAACCCGAAATCCTTTAATATGGACCCGTATTCTTTGTGTTTCGGTCCGTTGTTCATAAACGCAGTACAGTCACCGTATCCGCCTATAATGGTAGACGCCTTGCCCATTAGCGTTTCTACTAGCTGTCCAATCGTCTTGCGGGATGGCAGCGCGTGAGGATTTATTATAATGTCCGGTTTTAATCCCCCAGCAGTAAACGGCATGTTTTCTTCGGGAATCACCAACCCGATGGTGCCTTTCTGTCCACAGCGCGAACAAAATTTGTCGCCGATGCTGGGAACGCGCTCGTTTCTCACTCGGATTTTGGCAAGCCGCCCTCCTTCCTCGCCCTCAGTAAAGAACGCCTTGTCCACGTATCCCTCTTGCCCCTTTTTGGGGAATACGGAGGCGTCCATCGCGACGTCGGGCTCTAGCGGCGCCGTCATTATTTTCCCGATAAGAACGGTCTTCTCGTTGAGATACGTATTCTCATAGACCAGTCCATTTTCGTCTAGGTTGCTATAATCGTATCCTGGTTTAGGTATCGTGACATTTTCGTTCTCAATGTTCGCAAATCGTGAGTCTACCTCGGCGTCGCCTACAGAGGAGTTTTCCTCGCGCGTCTCATACATATTAAAATAGGTCGTTCGAAAGAGACCACGCTTCACGGCCCCTTCGTTAAATAAAATAGAATCTTCCACATTGTAACCATTGTAGGCCATTATGGCCACAATCACATTTTCACCGTAAGGGTGCTGCTCCCGACTAATCTTGTCAAGATACAAACTCTTCACGAGCGGTATTTGTCCGTTATTCAGAACGACGCCCATTTTGTCAATACGATTCTGATAGTTGGAGTGGTATAGCGAAACCGCCTGCTTCATCTGCCCACACGCGAACAAATCTCTCGGGAGCGGATTATTCTCCGGAAATATCACCTGGTTGCCCATAATACCAAAAATAAAGGACGGGTGTATTTCTACGTGGGTGTATTTTTTTGCCTCCAAATTCTCGTGCCTCATTGATATGAGGGCTCCTTCGGATTCGGACGTATCAACATATTCTATGATGGCGTTCGTAACGCTGAGGTCTCCAATATCATTTGTTTTGTAAAGTTCATTTATTTTCATATAATGACATTTTTTGGTGTGGTCAAAGTCGTCCGTTTTGGGAGCAAATCCAGTAATCAAATCTTTCCACGAAAAATCGCCCACCATTATTTTCTCCATAATCGCATCTCTCTCGTAGCTCGCACGCCCGTTTTCCATATAGAAAATTGGACGGCAGAGACGGCCAGCATCGGAGTTAATATATATTATATTATTGGAGATTTCCCAGTTGATGCTGGTATATATTGGGATTAGCGCGCTGCGACGATGGGCTTTGAGGAGCGCGACCGTAATGTCGGGGTCGCTCACCACACCAATCCAGTTACCGTTTACGAATATTTTACACATAAATGAATTGTGGAACGGTGTATTTTCACCTAACATTATAACGTTCGCGTTCATTCGAAGCCACGCAATCAGTGGTTCGGTGGGGCAACTGTTCGTAATGTAAGTCATCAGCGCGAGATGCTTGTGTAGTCCAACATTACCGCCATCTGGCGTGTCCACTGGGTCAATGATACCCCACTGCGACGCGTGGAGCAGGCGCGGACCGATCACCTTGGCGCTGGCGTCCAGCGGAAGGCTTATTTTTCGCAGGTGGGATAGCGCTGCGTTGAAACTCAGCCGGTTCAAATCCTGAACCACGCCCACCTTCTTTGTATGCTCCTGCGACCCCCAATTCCCCTTCAACGCCTTCTTGAACCCACTTTCAACAACTCGTTCGCTAAAAATATCTTTGAAATTCATTGTAATAAGACCAGGGAAATTCATCTCGCTATTATAGGTTCCCTCGTGGTAGTGATATTCCTTGTCTATTTTCTGAAATATATTCTTCTGCTGTAAGGTGTAATATTCTTTAAACAAATCATACATCAGCGTGCCGGTCAATTCCACTCGCTTGAACTTAAAACTGTCGCGGTCGGTCGGCTTGGTGTTTTTTGTGTAGACTTTGAGAAGCTCCTTTACCATATGCCCGAGGAAATACGCCTTGTTTATAAAGTTCATTTCACCTATGTGTGGTAGGAAATAGTTGGACAAAATCTCAATCACATGAGGGATTGTTTTGCCCTTTGTAAGCGTGGCGATATATTTGAGCGCGACCGACTGGCTGAACACCTTGCCCGCGTCGTGCACTGACGGTATAAATATATCAACGTATGAGCGAAATTTGTCGGTGTTTAGTAGACAGTAGTCAATAATGTCCTTGTCGGATTCAACCCCCAGCGCTCTCATCAGAATAAATAGCGGGACCGGTTTTCTAACATTGGGCACTTCTACGACGATTTGCTTATTTGCGTAGGTCGCCGACGGAGCCACCATCCTTACGGCCAGCGTTCTTACGGGTTTGGAAGCGTCCTCAGACACGGAGCGTATTTCGGACGAGTGACTGTATAGGTCGTTCACTTTGTCTCTTACGTAGAGCATATTGTCGGCGAACTTTTCCTGCGAGACGATACATTTCTCCTTGCCGTCTATAATGAAATATCCTCCGCGGTCGTTGCGACACTCGCCCAACTCGAACCGAACCGACGACCCTAATTTATTGAGAATACATAAATCAGACATCATCATAATCGGGTATCTGCCTAAAAACATCTTGCTGAGTGTTTCGATGCGAGGCTCTTTACCCGGAAAGATGAATTCCACCTCAACATCATAGTGAATCGTAATTCCATAGGTCATATTTCGCAGCCGCGCCTCGTTTGGATACATAAAATGAGACCTTCCCTCGTCATATATCATCGGCTTTCCGAAATATAATTTATTTCCATCTTTACCTCCTAAAAATAAATTACATTTCAAATCAAAATCCTTTGTTTCCTTATTGTATTTTTTAAGAATTCTAATTGGGTTTTTTTCTTTAAAAATGCTGTAAATACCATTAGTAAAAAAATCATTATACGAATCTATTTGATGCTGAACAAGCGCCGAAGGATTATCTTGAAAATACTTGTCTATTATCTTACGAATGATTTCCTCGTTCATTATAATATACAATCAGTATATTTTTTATGCTTTATTAATAGCACATATTATGTGTAATTAATAATCTGTGTCATATTTTTACTATTGTTTATTTACTATTGTTTATTTACTCTCCACTATTTAACATTAGTAGACCTATTAGTATGGCCATTAACATAAATGGAATTAGGAGAATAAACCACGATATGTCCTTGTATCCGGCCTTACAAAGTGCGTTTAGGATAAATGTCCAAAATAGAATGTAAATCGCCTTGCTAATGAAAATTACACTCGTATTTGGAACCGGGCACTCGTATGCTCCTACGCAATAAGAATTAGTGTTACCGGCATTCTGGAACATCATTAAAATCATACCGACTACCGAAATCACTAAATAAAGGTGGGCGGGTGTACATAAATTTTTAAAATCCTTCATTACATTCTTTGCTACTTTATTCATTATAATATTAAAAAAGATATAAAATTTTATTAATGTATAAAATTTTATTAATGTATAAAATTTTATTAATGTATAAAAATTAGTTGATTGTGTGTCCTTTAAGTGGGTCGGCATATACCGAGTTTGGGTATTCATCGCCATTGTATGACATTAATATACTCTTCGGGGTCGACATTAAATCATACCACCCGTTCATTAGCGGAGATGGTAACAGAGTGTGTTGTATTCCTCCACCAGTCATCTTTCGCCTTCTGCGTCGGGTACGTCCCATTTTCTTGTTTGGATAAACCTTAGTTGTTTTTGAGAAACGAACAGTTTTCCGTTTTTTCCCTTTGCCGAGTCTTCTACTCTTATTTATTTTTTTAGGCATATATATATCAGCTTAATATTATATACGTGGACGTAGATTATATTCCGTTAAATATTAATTTCTGTTAAATTATTCGATTTCGACATGAGTGAGCATGTGTCTGCGACAGCATATTTTGTCTAGCTTTAGTTTGTCCATTGCGATTCCCTCTGGCGCCTTATCGTTCGTCTCGGGCGTCAAATACGTGACAATATTAACGTCGTCGTTAACACCCTTAAGACGACGCACTTCCTTCTCGTAATACCTGTATTTATCGGCTAGAACTTTACCGCACGAGAAACATTTGACTGGGATAATCATTTTAATATATAAATATAGTAAAATTTATAAATCAATTTTTATTTAATATATGTATTATTTCGGACAATCTATCTTCATTTTACTTCCCTTTGAATAACATTTCTGTTTATGATTGTAGTATTCGTAATCGGCCGAAAATGTCGGACCGCCTATATCACCTCCGGCGCATTTTTTGTTATTATCTACATCGCTTAATAATACACAACAATTGTTGGTTTTACACGGCATGTCGTTCAATGTATTACACCACACATTCCTCTCCGATAGCGATTTTGAACTACTACAACCATTTTTGAAAGACTCGGTAATAGTCACGTTTAATGGGTTCTTCTTGTCATTGGTCTTCTTAGGGAGTGACTGTGATAATACCATTAGACCTAAAATGAAGCCCACTATGAGCATAATAATTAACGGGTATTTTATTTTTTTAAATATTTTACTCGCGGTATTACCAGCTATTTTACTTGAGGTCTTACCAGCTATTTTACTCGCGGTATTACCAGCTATTTTACTCGCAGTCTTACCAACTATTTTACTCGCGGTCTTACCAACTATTTTATTTACCTCGCTATTCATTATATAAAATATGTTATATAAAATATGATATATGATATATAAAATTTGTTATATTTGTTTGAAATAAATACCCTTCGTGGTTTTGGTTTTTATGTATTCACCATTTTCTCTATGAATAGTGTCGTGACAATCCTTACATACATTTGCTAAATTCGCGGCGTGATTTTTATTAAAACCCCCAATATATCCTGTTTCGTTGTCCGCGCGCGATTTGTATTGTAAATGATGTATGTCAACGCCTTGTTTGACATTACACATTTCACATAAACCGCGAACTTTTTTTGCGTTATAGTTACTCTTCTTCTGCGAGAGTGCGCCAGACGCGCCAGGATTGTATTTTAACCTAATATTATGTGCTCTCTCTGTAAATTCTGCTGGCAGACCCAACGACTTACATACTTCAAGTCCATACATTGATGTGCCCGGACCCGCTTGTAACTTGCGGTTATATTCGAGACAATCATTCGCGCTATTGTATACAACAGACATGTGCATCATTTTTATCTTGGAGAGATTTGTAATCTCATCATACCCCGCTATTTCGTGAAAGTGTGTCGCGAATATGAAGGTGCTCTTCTTTGCGCTAAGACTTTCTAGCCCAGCCGTAAAAATACTTAGCGCCGAGTTGCTCTCAGTTCCAGAGCATAGCTCATCTCCCAAAATAATACTATTTTTGGTTGCCATTTTTAAAATCGTCCGCAGCTCACACATTTCCACCGCGAACGTAGAGAGACCCTTGAATAAATTGTCGTTTCCTAAGATTCGCGTAAAAATATAATCATATGGAAAAAAGGTAAAGGACGCACACGGCACATAAAGCCCCGCTTGCGCCATTACAACCGATATTCCAACAGAGCGAATTAAACTGGTTTTGCCGACCGCATTCGTTCCATATAATAACATTCCGTCAAAATTGGACTCCTCCTTACCAATAGAGAGGTCGTTCGTTACATATAGCTCGTTCAACTGGATGTGTTCGATGAGCGGGTGGCGGATCGCCGTAAAATCACAGAACGATTTGTCGGCGTCCTCTTGGATTTTAGGACGACAATAATTATATTTGCTGGCAATATAGGCCTTGTTCTGGAGAACGTCGATACTTTCAACATACGATATAATCACGTCTATAGAATCGCAATACGCAATCATCTCATAAAGCAACTCGCGGTAAAATGATGTAATTGCGATTATTATCTTATCGAGCGCGACCGAGATGTTCCCCATAATTTCCTTAATCTGTGGGCTAGTAATAATGCTTTCCGTCTTCGAAGAATTTTTATTAGTCGTAACAATATCATCGAGCAAAAGCACGTATTCTTTCTCTACACCCAGCGAATTATTATATTTTAACGGTATACTCTTTTGAGAAAACCCATTTATATTGTTTTTAAAATTAAGCGCGCGTTTTTTAGTAGCGAAAAAATACGGGTCTGTTTTCCCCGTATTGTTATTCTTGACATATTCGGTGTTTTGTGTTCTATTTTCGCTCATCGCAACGACCGACGATAGGTATTTCTGAATGGCTTTGCGTATTTCCAATCGATTCTCATAATCTTCCAGCGCAGAATCAACTGACTCAGACACACCAGGTTTAATAAAGTGAAGTCTCTCGGTCGGAATACCCGATAGATAGTCCGTAGTGACCTCCGAAACGAAGGCCGCATTCTCAATTACAAATATTTCCGCAATTTTTTCAAGCAGTCTCGTCCCGTTCGATATTGGGTCGCCATTGCGCGTCGCATACGCATGAACCTCCTCGTTGGCGACGCGCGTATTGTTTGCCAATTCCAATATAGTCTCCATATTGGCAAAGAGTTTCGCAAACTTCTTGGGCGACGTCCTCTTCATAAGGAGCGCGCGTCTAAACTTTTCCAAGTCTATAATGTCTGTCAGCGAGGTTCGGTAGTATTCCCATTCGCCCGAAGAAAGAACGTTATCGGTCATTTTATATCCTTCGTTCAGAATTTCAATGTTATTTATGGGGTGGTGTAAATCGTGTAGGAATTTACGCGTCCCCATTGTAGTCTTACAGTTATTGAGAAAGCTGCTCACCGATTTTAATTTTCCTTTGTGCCTGTTATCGTCCAATATATTCAGCTGCTTGAGAGAATGATTCGCAAGAATCAATTTGGTAGTCTCGTGTTTAAATTCGGGGAATCGCAGTTTGCTAGTAAAATCGCAATTGTGTTCGTACATATAGTCGAGCAATACCACAAACGATTGAAGCGAAATACCATATCGCTGAATTACATCGGTGATGACGCACTCATCCGATAATTCGGGGTAATATTTCCGCATTGCCTCCTTCTGATACGTCTGTTTGTCGGCATTCCTAATGTATTTAGTCAAAAGATGAGTATCCTCGGTATAATTTACAACGTAATTCTTACAATTGTCTAGCCCGATGAATGATATTATTTCGTTCGTAATATCCGTGTCCATATTTGAAATAATAATCGCTTCTTTCGGGGAGTATATAGAAACAATTTTCTCAAGCTCGTCATATGTATTTGGTGCGTGGTTGTAAAGTTCGGTAATCTCATACATTGTGGTAACGCCCGTAAATATATCGAGGGACGAGACCCCCATTACAATGCTTTCCTTGATTCCGCGCGTGGCTTTAACATGCTCAATCCATAGCGACATCGTGACGTTTGAAATACAGTCGCCATCCTCGTCAAATACGGTTCCTGGAGAGATTATCTCCGAAAATTCGCGCGTTATCTCGTTTGTAGACGATAATCCCTGCTTGTATATGACAATTGAATATTCATACTCGTTAATATATTTGGTATATTTACCAAACTGACCCAATCCAAATCCAGACATCAGAATTTTTTTGTCGTTGTGTAATCCTGATTTAGTTGCTATATTTAAGCCCGTCATTTTTTCCAACTGGTTCATATCGTTTTTCGTTATTACACCATCCGAATCTTGCAGACCATATACCTCAAAAAAACTCCCCACCTGCATCATTACAATCGTCTTATCACCATATTCCCTCCTCCATTTATCGACATATGAGAAGTAATCATCATATAGCGTCATAGTTAATATTTATTTATATAAAATCTTTATATCACTTCGTTAAGTAGTTGTGAAGTAGATTATCGCTATTATTATTTTGAATCTCTCCAGCTAATCGAGTCTGTTCATATAATTGTCTTAATACATCGGGTGGAGCATCGCTTCCCGATTTCAATAGATTGTGTTGCTTCAAGTATTTTTTAATGTCCAATATGCTTGTCTTTTTAAGGTCGGCATGAGCCTTCTTAACATTACGCCGCGTAACGTTATTTTTAATGAGAACCCCCACATTTCTATCTTTCTTACCGAGGGAATATTTATATGTTTTAATTCGTTTCTCTCGCATAGGCCGTTTCGGGCCCTGGTGTTTTGCCCGCAACGCGGCTAATTTCTCACGCCGAACGGTGATGGCGGGCGCGGGCACGGGCACGGCCGCTCCAACCTCTACGGGCACGGCCGCTCCAACCTGTAAGGGCGCGGCCGCTCCAACCTGTAAGGGCGCGGCCGCTCCAACCTCTACGGGCGCGGGCGCTCCAACCTGTACGGGCGCGGGCGCTCCAACCTCTACGGGCGCGGGCGCTCCTTTGGTCATCAGCTCTCTAAATGTGGGACGTGAACCGTTTTTTAATGAACTGTAGAGGGGCTCTTTATGTTTTACCGTCTGATTGTGACGCCTAGGTTGTTCGGTAATGGAACCGCTGTGGACGGCCACATTAACCGATGGCATCTCGCCCACGTGAACGGGCGGCGGCTGTATCGTATTCATATCCATCTCTTTGGGGAGCTCGGTGTTCACGAATATATCCGGTTTCTTTCCACCCGGGGGTATCATATGCTTCTGCTTCTTAGTGCGTTTCATAGACCTCTGCTCTTTTTTTTTGTCCGCGCGCTCTTTTGAGAGTTTTTCCAGATAGTCCATTGAGCTGTTAAATTCGCTATTGAACGTTCCGCTCCCCTTAACATCCTCCGCAACCTTTGTGTTGGCGCCATTCTCGGTTTTAACCTGGTGTTCCTTAATTCTGTTTAAAAATTCTTTACGCAATTTGCTGGGATTAACAGGTGCGGTCGGCCTGACCTTCCTCTCCTTGCGCGTTTTATTGTGCTTGTCCTTTTTTTTCCCTCCAACAGATAGGTATTCTGGATTTAACTGTATAGTTTTTTGAGCCATAACTATAATACCATATAAAAATTATATAGTAGTTTTAACATAATTCTATTTACCAATTAATTTAAAGATAAATTGAATTATAAAATAGCTTAAATGTCATCTAGAACAAAGATGAACTGTGACCCGATTGACGTTAAAAACTATAATGATGCCGCGTGGACCGTTATAGAGTCCTATTTTGCGGGAGCTCAACTCAAACAAGCCGTTAGGCATCAAATAGAATCCTATAATAATTTTGTTCAGGTTCAAATTCCCAAGACAATCGCCATGTTCAACCCAGTCCACATCAAATCGGAGCACGACTATGTCGAGTCGGTTAAGAAATACTCATTGGAAATATTCGTCACGTTTGATAACTTCAGCGTTCAGCGCGCACAAATTCACGAGAACAATGGTGCCACCAAGCTGATGTTCCCGCAAGAGGCGCGACTTCGCAACTTCACATACGCATCAAATATGACGGTAGATATGAACATTAAATATCTCATTCGCAACGGCCCACTTCTAGAGTCGGTTCAGACGATGTATAAAACGATGTCTGGGATACACATCGGAAAAATGCCGATTATGCTCAACTCCGCCATCTGCGTCCTACAACAATATAAGCACATCTCTACTAACGTAAGCGGTGAGTGTTCTATGGACCCAGGCGGATACTTTATCATCAATGGCTCGGAAAAAACGTGCCTCGGCCAAGAGCGCGCAGCCGAGAACCTGGTCCAATGTTTTAATATCTCTAAGAACAATAGCAAATGGCATTGGCTCGCAGAGATTAAATCGGTCCCAGATTTCAAATGTATCTCGCCCAAACAAATCTCGCTGTATATTGCCTCAAAAAACAATGGTTTTGGTAATGGTATCTATCTACAGATTCCGAGGATTAAGGCGCCTATTCCGCTGTTTATTATTTACAGGGCTCTGGGAATCGTCTCGGACAAGGAAATCTGTTCTAAGATTGTGTTGGATACGAACAGCAAGTCTGACAACGTGAAAACCATTATGCACGCGCTCCGCGGTTCAATCGTAGACGCGCAGGGACATTTGACGCAGGAGGAGTGTATGACCTTCATTACCTCCAACGCAATGTATACGCCGCTTAATATGGACAAGGAGACGGGGATTCGTAAAAAACTGGAATTCACACAAAACGTGCTATCCGACGATCTATTTCCACACTGCCGAACCAAAGAGCAGAAGATTTACTTCCTCGGTTATATGACGAACCGCCTGCTCTCGTGCAGTTTCGGATGGGTGAAACAAGACGACCGCGATTCGTATATGAACAAGCGCATTGACCTTACCGGCACGCTTCTCAACAACCTATTCCGCAATTACTTCAATAAATTGGTGAAAGACACGTCTAAACAGATTGTCAGGGAAATTAATAACGGTTCGTGGAGAACTACCGAGGACTATTGCTCCATCGTTAATATGACAAATATTTACAAAATCGTTAAATCTACGACAATTGAGAATGGTATTAAGAGGGCGCTGGCTACTGGTGATTTTGGTATCAGACAGACAACTAGTAATAAGGTCGGAGTCGCGCAGGTTCTCAATCGCCTCACCTATATTTCCAGTCTAAGCCACTTGCGACGCGTTAA
>Ga0115568_10002346_pt1 | contig 13181 bp, 8 predicted proteins | sample COGITO_mtgs_1204_FD_87296 | JGI IMG/M metagenome (GOLD analysis project Ga0115568, IMG submission 87296) | Pelagic marine microbial communities from North Sea - COGITO_mtgs_120426 | ecosystem: Environmental > Aquatic > Marine > Epipelagic | place: Germany:Helgoland, sampling site Kabeltonne...
AGCAGAAAGAACAGTGGCATTAATTTGATTGCTCGATGCCAAGTCATGTCCCAACGGTTTTTCTAAAACTACTTTGCTGTTTAATTGAATTAATTTTTGTTTGTTTAATACGTTGCAAATTTCAGCAAATGCACTAGAAGGAACGGATAAATAATATATTCTTTGCCATTCTTTCTTTGAGTTGATGATGACACTTAACTTTTCGAATTCATTAGTAGATGTATTACGAAGATTAATGAGTTGGACATTTTTTAAAAAGGCATCAATGCTTTTTGGATTTTCATCGGAATCGGTTGTGCGCGAAATAAATTTTTTGAGTTCTATTTTTAAACTTTTTTCTTCTTTAATTGATCGAGAAACACAAATGATTTTAAAGTCCATGTTAAGCTGCCCATCCAACCAACGGTGGAAGAATGCAGGAATTATTTTCCTTTTGGATAGATCTCCATCGCCACCAAAAATGATTGCGTAAAAAGGTTTTATAATGATGTTGTTTTTCATTAAAATCTAAAATATTTAGTCACAATTTAATCGAAGATACAATCTTATTGTAAATAATACTATAAGTATATCTTGATTAAACATTATTCGTCATGTTAAATCTTCATTTAAGCGGTTTCAATTGATCTGTTGGTATTCTCTTGATTTAATCCAACAACCTTAACAAAATAACGAGGTCTTATGATATTCATTATTTTTGTACGTGATGATTGAGAATTTAGCAGCAGAGTCCAATATCCTTATATACGCAGTTCCGTTCTTTGTAGTTTTAATTTTTTTTGAGCTATGGATTGATTTAAGAGAAAGTGCTAAGGGTTATGAGGTTCGAGATACAATTTCTAGCTTAACAATGGGCTTGGGAAATCTTTTGATTAATACTATAGCTAAAGTTTTTGTTTTAGGGATTTTTTGGTTCATTTATGATAATTACCGCTTATTCACATTAGATTATAGTCATTTGTGGGTTTGGGTCTTTGTGTTTTTTGCAGAAGATTTTACCTATTATTGGTTTCATAGAATAAGTCATTCCGTTCGTTATTTTTGGGCTTCTCATGTTGTTCATCACTCATCTAGAAGGTACAATCTTAGTACAGCATTGAGACAAACTTGGACAGGGACGATAGCCGGAGGATTTTTGTTTTGGGTATGGCTTCCAATTATTGGTGTGCATCCGCTTGTAGTTGGTATTTTACAATCAACGAGTTTGATTTACCAATTTTGGATTCATACTGAGAAGATTGTGCGATTACCTAGATTTATTGAATTCATTTTTAATACACCATCTCACCATCGGGTTCATCATTCATCTGAGCCGCGTTATTTAGATCGAAATCATGCAGGAATTTTAATAATTTGGGATAGGTTATTTGGTACATTCGTGGCCGAAAATGGTCGACCAACTTACGGTTTAACGGTTAATATTGACAGTTTTAATCCGTTGGTCATCGCATTCAATGAGTGGCATAAAATATTATTGGATATTTTCGGGAAGGATTTGTCTCTTCGAAATCGAATGATGTATATATTCGGACCACCTGGATGGAGCCATGATAATTCTAGAAAAACTTCAAAGGAATTGAGACTTGAAGAACGGCAATCGAACCAAATCAAAAAATAGCCAAAAGGCAAAAAAAGAGATTTAGTTATTTTCAAATCTTAAATGTACCATTTTACCGACTTTTCTAAAGAAAGGTAATTGAGCCATACTTTTGTTCAGGACAGGCATTCTTTTCATAGCATTCGAGTGATTGGTTATGAAATCATCTTTAATGTGTTTCACACCAACATTCCACTTTTCAAACTCTCGACCGTTGACTACTCCCCAGGGTGCTTTAAACTTTATTGCTGAGGTCTTTTTTACGTCTGGATGGCGTCTTTTTAAAGCGATTTTACTGTAAATTTCTGCAACAATTTCCCCATTAGGAAAATGCTTGCTTAATGTGTGAAGCAAGGAGGCAACTTCTTCTTTCGAAAAATACATCAAAAGTCCTTCTGCAGTAAACATAACGGGGCCATTGGCTTCTTTTTTAACAATCTCTAGCCAATTTTCTTCAAAAATGGAATCTGTGTAGTATTTATGTCGGTCAGTTTCCTCATTAAATTCAAGCCAAACATCTTTAACATCTGGCAAATCAAATTCGAGCCAATTAATAGATCCATTGTCAACCCTTGAGAATCTCGTGCATAACCCTGCACCTAAATTGACAATTGTTGCGTTTGGGTATTTGTTGATGAATTCACTTACGTAGGCGTCAATGCTGGTATTTCTCCAGACCATGAGCGCTTGGGTTTCCATGGACAAATCAACCCACCATTTATTTAATTCAGGAAGCTTTTCACAAGCTAGATTGGCGATTTCTACTGCTTTGTCATCAACAATAAAACTATCTAATCGAATAGACTCTCTCGCTTTACCGAAAAGAGGAATCCAAAGTGTTTCTGATACATTTTGCAATGTTTTCATAGGAGGTAGTAAATGGTTTATTAGGCTTCCTAAATTTAAGATAAAAAATGATGCGAAAGTTTAAATGTTATGCTGAATTTGGCATTTCTTTCAACAATTTAATTAACTCAGGCTCAGTTGCTAACGATTGAAATATAATTTTTAAAATGAGTTGATTTTTTATCGGAAAATGGAATGAGAATTGTCTAGAAAAAATGTTTTAATTGACACTATTTATTAGTGAATAATTAATTTTTTACAACTTTGTCAATTGCAATAATTTCGCCATTGTAGTTTATTATTTTTACGGTGTAAATACCTTGAGCTAGTTGCTCAAATTCATTTAACCTAAACAGGTTGGTACCTTTCTGTAATTGTTTTTCAAATTGCAGACTAACCCCTAGAATAGTTGAAATTTGAATTTGGCAATTAGCTTTTGATTCCATTTCAATAGCAATATTAAAATAGGTACTTGTTGGATTGGGGTAAATGTTGATTCTACGTTCTATATTTCTAGAGACAACAATGGTTTTAATTTGTCTTTCAACACCTTCGAAGTTTACTTGCTTTAGTCTGTAATAAGTACTGGGAGATTTGAATTCCGGATCAATAACTTCATATTGATTTATTTGATTTGAATTCCCAGATCCAGGTATAGTAGCTATTCTCACAAAACTTGAGCCATCAAATGATTTCTCAATGAAAAATTCTTTATTTCGATCTTCTGAATTTGTTGACCACTGCAATAAGTTGCCATGATCCATTGCTTCACCAGTGAAATCGATCAATGAAATGGATAACGGAATGCTGCAGGTACCCGTACATCCACCAGGAGTGAAACGGTATGCGGTTGAAGATTCCGTCCAATTATCACTGTAGTTATGTCCCGGAACAATTTCTGCAGCTGTTCCATCATAATTGGTAATTCCCATTATACCTGCTCCGCCTAGCCAAGAATTACAGGGAACTCTCTGGGTGGTATGGAATTCAATTAAGTTAGTGGTCTCATAGAGCATGAGCTGAGCACTGTAATTTTGTGCTCCTGAAGCTGCACAACCGTACATTTTAATATCATTATATTTTAAAATGAATATTCTGTTGGGGCTTGTACCAACAGTCTGGTATTTTACTTCGTTATTGGCATTGGGGTCAGATTGATCGGGTGCAATGTCTTGCCAAGTTAGTAAAATTGAGTTTCGAGGACAATTGGTTGTGTTCGGCGCGTTTGCAGTCAATTGCCACGGCGAGAAACCGTAAGGGTCTGCATTACCACCGGTTCCGCCGGGTATCTGATTAGCATCACAATTTTTAAAAGTGAGATACCCGTTTGATGAAATCAAACATTTTTGATATTCATTACCATCAAAACAAAAATTAAAACCAAATTCAATCCAATCTCTACCAAAAACATCGTCATCATATGTAATTATGTCTCCAGTAAAATAAGAAACGGGCGCATAAGTAATATTAGACAAGGTGTAGTCCAAATTGCACGGTGGTGGTGTACCAAGGCCAGGAACTTCTTCTACATTAATACCAAACGAGGGAAGCCAAAATGGAAAACCTGCGGCACTCTCTACGAGTATGTAGTAAGTTGTTCCTGCACTAACATCCATACAATTGATATAAGCATCTAGTCCATTTGCAGAACCCAAGCAGGATGTTCCAACAGCATCTGGGCAACCGTCAAGGAAAAACAATCCTGTATTTGGAAAGTCCGAATCCAAATAGATATCAATGGGCACATTGTTCGTGGGCGTATAAGAAAAAACGTAATCATTACCTTCCATGAAAGGTGAGGCACAAGCATCTGGAGCTGAATAAGAGTTGCCAGTAGCAAAAGAAGATAATCCAGCTGCAGAAAACGGTAATGAACTAATATTGTGGGCTGATGCACAGTTAGTCCCAGTTTGTGCAAATGAAAACTGATAGCTCGTAATCAGAGTAATCAAAACAGCTAATATTTTAGAATAAAAATTCATTTACTTTTTTTGAGGCTGTCTCGATTAATTGAGTCATTAACAACGTGTATGCCTTTACGCAGTAATTGTGCATTAATTTCTGACAGCTTCCAAATCGTAGAGCAGTTAATCGACAGGGTTTTGGAGACATCACTGTACAGGACTTGGCTAATCCCGTCAAATTTTAATAATACTTCTTTGATGTTTTCAAGTTTAGTAGAATCTAAAGAGCGCATACAGTGGTATTCAATCGTCTTGTTATTATCAAGAGAATTGAAAGTTACAATGGGCTCCTCAACAAAAAATTGAGCACTAATAGAGGAGGTACCCAATGCAATGATCAATGAGATTGTCAGCAATATTTTTGTAAAATGTATAGATGGGCAAAAATTCATTTTTTAAGAAGTTATGTCTTTGGTTTTTTAAATGTCTTTCACTTCATTTTTTTCGATTAAAGAGCTTTAATTACGGTTTAAACCACGTAATTATTCGATGTAAAAATAAGAAAAGAAAAAGACTTATTCGAACTTTTACCAAAAAACCATCGATTTTGATCGATTACATCATTTTATTTACATGATTTTTGGAGTCATATTTCAAACCAATTCGTGTCCTTTTGAGAAAGCGTATTTGGTGTTTTTTTAGAAGAAATCTATGGCAATCACTTTTTTATGACTTTTCTTACTGCAATAATTTCACTTGTTTTATTCATCATTTTAATCGAATAAATCCCTTTTGGTAATTCGTTGAAATCCTGCAACGTAAACGTGTTATTTCCTTTTATTAATTGTTTTGAAGTTTCTTTCGCAAGACCTAAAATATTCGATATTTCAATCTTGCATAATACGGGGGCTTCAACATCAATACTAATATGAATGTTATCATTGGTAGGATTCGGAAAAAGGTTAACGGAGATTTCTGATTCTCTCGTAACAACAATTATAGAGGATACGGTTTCTTCTTCATCAAAATTCACTTGTTTTAATCTGTAATAGGTTTGGCCTTGGAGGTTTTCCGAATCAATGAACTCATAATGATTTATTTCATTTGACGTCGCTGCTCCATCTATGACTCCTATTTTTTCATATCGACTTCCATCATGAGATTTTTCTAAAATGAAATAATCATTGTTTATCTCGGAGCTTGTAGACCACTCAAGTACATTCCCGAATGATAGACTTTCACCAGTAAAGTCCATCAATGTGATTGGAAGCGCAATGCTGCATGCAGATCCTGTACAATTGGGTGAGATTCTATATCCTGTATTAGATTCTGACCATAAAGTAGGGTAATTGTGATTAGGTGGACCCGGTGCGATAACGGCTGTTGTTCCATCGTAGCTATTAATACCCATTATCCCTGCTCCACCTTGCCAACTGGCACAAGCAGTTCTTTGCGTAATATGAAACTCAATCAAATTAGATGTTTCATACAGCATGAGTTGTGCGCTATAATTTGAAGATGGAGAAGACCCACAGCCATACATGGGTACATCGTCAAATTTGAGAATAAAAACTTTATTTGGACTTGTTCCTGTTGTCTCAAATCGTATACCACCTCCAACGCCTGGATTTGTATCTTGCCAAGTAAGCAAAATTGAATTGCCTGGAGCATCGGTTATATTTGGAATGGCAGCGCCGATACTATATGGGGAGTATCCGCTGGGATTAGGGTCCCCGCCCGGGACAACACCAAAGCAGCCAGGAAAAGTAATGTAACCGTTAGCAGAGATTAAACACTGTGTATATAGCACGCCGTCAAAACAAAAGCTAAAGCCGAAATTTACCCAAAATGGGCTAAATGTATCATCTGAAAATGTAAGCGATGTTCCTGACGAATAGCCTGCTGGGCTATGTGAAATCGTTGAAAAAGTGTAATCTAAGTCACACGTTGGTGCTGAGCCTCCTCCGGGAGATTCTTGAATGGTAATATTAAAACCACCACAAAATATGGGTGGAGCTGGCGGGGGAAGAAGCAATGGGGCAGAAGCAACTACGATGTAATAGGTGGTTCCTCCAGTCACTGGAATACATGCTAATGAAGGATTGGCACCAATTTCAGAAGCAATACAATTAGTACCGACAGCATCAGGACACCCGTCTAATAGAAAAACAGAAGCCGTTGGAAGCGTGTTAGTAAGTAAAATATCAATGGCCGCATTTATTGGAGGAGTATAACTATAAACATAATCATCGCCAACCATGTAAGCCCCACCACATGCGTCAGCTGGACCATAATCACTTGAAAATCCACAGGTAGTCATCCCTAATTGCGCATAAGGTAATAAGCTAATTACGTTAGCATTTGCACATGTTGAACCTGTTTGTGCGTTAAAACTTGAATGGAACAAGATGCATAAAAGAGCCAAATTTATGTTACGGTATATGTTCATTTGGCTATCTTATTTCGTATTTCTTCAACATTTTTTCCTGGTTCAGCAACAGTGATTTCTAACATTGCAAAAAGAGGTTCGAGATCTTTAGGTTGAATTAAGGGAATACATGCAAATGATAACTTCTTAGAATTTCTGCAAAAATTAATTTCCTCAATACCAATAAAACGAATGAACAAGCTAGAGATTTCTTGAACAACGGAATCTGATAAATTTGAAATACAACTAAATTCAATAATTTTTGTGTTTTCTATAGAATCGTATGATACTTGACTGTGGCTAACATATGTTTGGGCCACAATTGAGCCTGATGCGAAATTCAAATAGCACGATAAGACAAATAATGCTATTGTAAAATGAATAGGTTGGCAAAAAATCATTTTTACAAGTAGTTGGTTCGGTGAAAATAAATAACGTAGTGTGTTTAATTTTGTCGACTAAACACACATTACTTCGGTTTAACGTATATTATAATTCGACAAACAATATACGGAAAAGAATTGGATTCTACTTGTTTTGTGAACTTTTGTACTGTAAAGTATGAAATTTCACAGGGGTAGTGTTGTGCTGCAGTTTACATTTTAAATCGAAAAAGCCTCAACAAGCGCGTTGAGGCTTTTTCAGAACTGAAAGGATTAAAATTATTTTTTGATTAGGGTAAATTTTAAGACTTGTTCTGTATCATTTTTGAAACTTCGAATAAAATAGACACCATCAGAAACATTTTTCATTTGAACGTCTTCTTGAGGCGAATTAATAACACCAGATTGTATAAGTTTACCCAATTCATCGATTATTTCATAGTTTGAACCAATAGCCAAACCAGTGATAGAAAATTGGCCTTGATTAGGGTTCGGAAAGAGACTAATTTCTGTATTATTAGATTCATTAAGCCCAACAGTACAATCAACAACTACAAAGACAATCTGATCTTGTCCTGAACAACCATTAGAGTCAGTATAGGAATATGTAATCGTATGTGAGCCAGTTCCAGCTGATAATGGACTGAACGAACTTCCAGAAACACCACTTCCGCTAAAGCCCCCACCAGCAGGACTTGCTGATAGATTTACAGAACTGCCATTTTCACAAATTGTATCAATACCGGTAGTGTTAGCTATTACTGGTGTTGGATTAGTAAACACGGTTACTACTGTGGTGATTGTACTGTCGCAGCCATCAGAATTAATCAAGACATCAGTAAATGATCCAGTAGTTGTATAGGTGCTACTACCTACTGTTATGCTGCCTCCTTCGCAAAAACTATCTGTTTGGTTGAATGTGCTCGACGATAAACTATTTATAGTCGTGCTTACTGTACTATCGCATCCTGCAGCATTGGTTAACACGTCGGTAAAAGTTCCAGAAGAAGAGTATGTATTAGTACCAACAGTGATGGACTCTCCAGGACAAAGGTCCGCTGATTGACTGCTCGATGATTCGTTTTCAATAGTGATTAGAATGCTATGGTTGTCAGATGCAATTCCATCCGTAACTGTTAATACAACAACATAGTTTCCTGCAGAAATAAAGCAATTGGTTGGATTTTGTAGAGTAGAGGTATTGCCATCGCCAAAATCCCAATTCCATGAAGAAATACCACCTGGGGCAGCGCTTATCGAAGCGTCAGTAAAAGAAATGCAAGCACCTGCACAATCTGTCGATGCTGATGATGAAAAATTAGCTGACGGTGCACCAGGTATTCCAGGATTGTAAACACCAATACCAAAGCCAGAAAAGCCACTAAAAAAGGAGCTTGTGAAAGTTACATCGGCATTAAACACGCCAACTGTGGAAGAACTATTCTCGATGCTGTAGGAACCATAATTAGCCGGTGTAACATCATCTATTCTATTTGTGCCACCCACTTTTATGATTTCTGCATTGCTTCGCAGTTCGCCTGTTGCAGATTCCCATCCTGCAATTTCCGACTCTTTGTAGTACAATGTCACGCTGTATGTTGATGAACTGCTATTATTCGTGGGCGTAACCGTAAACGTCTTATCAGCAAGGTAATTGGCTGAATTAGTACTTGAAAACTCTTGGGCACCAATTCCGGCTCTGTCAACTTCAACCGTAACACATCCGAAGTCAAAAGTTGACGTATTCTCTAAGGACATCATTACATTAGCAGAAGTAGGATCGTAAAAGTGTACCGTTGAGTTTGGGCCTAAATTAGCAGTCATACTTGCACCCGTGTTGACGTTTTGTTGAACATCTATTGGACCATCGCCTGCAATAATGATATTGTCAATCGCGCAACCATATAACCAGCCAGTTCCGTCACTATAATTGATTGATAATTCAACATTGGCATTCCCTACATAAGCAGTAAGATCAAAAGACTGATTGATCCAATCAACATCAATTCCAGACGCGGTTAAAATTCCAAGAGATGTCGAAGCTCCACCACCAACAGATACACGAAGCTCTGCTACTTCTTGATCTCCGTTATAACTATTGTTTTCGAAATAGGAATCAAAAGAAATTGAAGCACCAGAAAAACCTGAAAGGTCAATAGAAGGAAAGGTAAGATCTACATCATTTTGCTGACAATTACATGCATCATCATTGATCCAGGCAAAATCAGTTGCATTTGATGCCGGAATGGTATAATATGTTGAAGTAGCTGAAGCATTGTCTCCAGTTTGCCAAGGTGTATCTCCATCGGCATTATTTGTTGACCATGCTGTTGGCAATGCACCTCCTAGACCTTCAAAATTTTCAGTCAATATAAGCACAGAACTAGTCATTGAAGTAGGTGCTAAATCATCGTCATTTATGGTGATGGTTACCGTTTGATTGGTAAGTCCGGCAATCGCATTACCGCCGTTTGGATTAAGTGAATAATCTAAAGTTATGGTTTCTGGACCTTCAACGTAGTGGTCGTTGTACACATGCACTTCTACATTAAAACTGAGGTTTGGGTCGTCTAAAGTGCCTGTTGTATTGAAAATATCGAAATCAAGACCTTGTGTGGCTGTGCCGCCAGTAATATTCACCACAATGTCTGCTGGTTGAGAAGGGTCTGAACCAATTTTAATAGGGATGCTTATCACAGAATAGTCTAAGCATCCATTGCTTTGATCGGCATCACTTTCGTTTGGCTCGTACGCAGCAGCATTAAACTGAACGGTAGGAGAACATTGATCTAACTTGAAAGCGCCTATACGCGTTCTGGCCTGTGAATTGGGATTATATTGGGCATTGAACCAAAACGTTTCACCATCTGAAGGGTCCACACCCATGGCATTGTAGTCTCCCCATCTGTTTGAATTGTTAGACGATGTACCATCGACTAGTATCGTTTCTGGTTCGGTCATCGTGCCTAAAGGGTCGCATTCTTTACGTCCAGTATACCTAATCTCAGGGTGCGTTGATGAGCTCGCAACATTATAAGCAATCCCAATGTTCCCTGTAGCAGACAATCCAATACACGGCATCCATCTGTTTTCAGCATCTGGTGAATATGTTCCTTCTTGGTATAGTGACCAAGATCCGCCCGATCTTCTGAATTCATACCACCTGATTCCAGCATGATCTGTACCGTCTACGTCCGTTACGTGTGCCGCGACTATTGATTCGTGTGTGCCAAAATTCCGATACATTGATCTATTCATGATTAGCTCTCTAAGGGGGTCAAGATCTGAACCGGTTGGCTGAGGGATACAAGAAAAAGAAGTATACCCACATAACTCAGATTCATGTGCAGAAACACCAATAGTCTGAACCTGACTTAAAGTTGCCGCCCCTGGAGAGGACCAACTAATATCAAGTTCCCACATTTCTATCGCATCTGTTGCAGCACCAGACCATGCATCGTCTCTCATTCTCATGAGCGTAGCTGGGCTTCCTGAAACTGCCGTACCCATTAGAGATACAGGAGTCGCCGCCTGGAACCCAATGGTGCCGAATCGAGGTATAGTAAACCGTTCTGCATTGTGAGCAGTTCCAGCCAACATGGCAGATCGATCGAGTGCATAGACTGAACTTGTACCAGAACCCTCATTAGCGGTTACTATATAAGAATTATCCCAAATAGAATACTTAGGATAATCAGGAAAACTATTGGTATTCACGCTATACGTATAATACGCTCCAGTTGGATCAGGGGTTTGAGAAATTGCAATGTACAGTATTGAACTGGGGGGGCTTGCAAATTCACTTAAAAGCCATCGGTCTGCTCTTTCATCATAGAGAACAATTGGATCCCCGCCACCGGAAGGTGTTCCTGCTAAGGTGCTGAATGCTTGTTCAGCCAAAACAACTGCACCAGATTTGTTCCAAATTTTCACTCTCGTAGCGTTTATCATTTGAACAACATGATTGGGACCAACATCCATACAAGGATCACCTGGACTGGTGTTTGTATTCATACCAGCCCAATTTGCTTCCTCGGTCATTGTTTTGGCATTGGACGTATTGTAGTCTTTTTGAAGAACTGGGTCTATACCCTTGTAAACATTGGGATTGATATTAGGGTTTAATATCCAATCTGCTTTAAAATGGTAACCTAATTTTAAAGGTTTCCCAGAAGGAACTGGAACTTTTGGAATAGGAATGTCTCTCCATGCAGGAGTTTCACCAAGAAATAGGACTTCTATTTCTTCGGGGTTCGTAATTAGGCCATTACGGTTTTGTTGCTGCTGAGCAGAAATACCCATAGCTAGTAGGATTGCTCCTACAGCAAAAATAAAGTTATTCATGAAATTTGAGTTAATTATATACTTAATGCACCTTGAATATACCAAATTCTGGAAAACCAAATGTCAGGATTCGACATTTTGTCTGCTAAGATTCAATTCTTAAATCCCAGGAATTGAACCTTAGTTATTTAAAATAGCTTCAGCGTAGTTTTCCCAACTCATTTTTTTTGTTGACTCCACTACATTTTCTCTATCAATCGGTTTTTCGATCATTAGATTCATTTGTTGAGCCATATGGGTTAGATCTTCGGCTTTAGCGAGATAACCATTGAAACCGTGTTGAATGGTTTCAGGGAAGTGTCCTACTTCAGTTGCCAGTATAGGCATTTTGAAATTATAGCTCAAGCTTTCTACACCAGACGGTGTCGCGGTTAGATAAAAAAGAACTACTGCGTCACTTACTTGAAAATATTTGTGTACGTCTTCATTTGGAACAAACTCGTTAATTACCATACATTTATTTTCAATGCCTAGTTGTTGGATTAAATCTAATGGACGATAGTTTTTTTCATCATCGGCCTTTTTAGTGAAAATTGCTTTCGCAATTCCAAAGAATAAATTTTTCAGTTTCGTAGATAATTTACGGTTATCTAAAGTGTTCCAAAACGATTCTCCACAAATCAAGAAAGAGACATCATCTCTTTTCTCGGTTAATTTTGCAAATGCTTCAATAGCATGGTGTAAGCCTTTGTATTTTCTAATAAATCCAAAGTACAGGAAAACGTACTTTTCAAGGTTATGCTTGCGCTTAAATGCTTCCACATCGAAATCATTTTTAGGCTCAAAAATGGTGTAGATTGGGTGGTACAGTTTGATAATAGTCTTTTGATTTTTTTCTGCTGTCCTCGTGCCATTTTCAGTAAGAAAAAATGGTTGATTCGGAAAGATTTCTTTTAGCTCATTTGCGGTCTTGTTCGCGTGCACAATATAGCTGTCAGCTATCCTCAACCCTCTCTTTGTGAGCTTTTTATCTACACTGCTATTTTCTTTAGGAACAACAAAATGAAGGTCAAAAACAATTTCTATACTGGTATGCTTTTTTATTTTTTTTGCAATTTTATGAAGTGGAATTCCTTGATGGGCATTGTACCACTGAAAAATGACCATTTCCGGATTAATTTCTTTAATTAATCGAAAAGTTTCATTCCATGTTTTTGGTCTGTTGTAATTCGTAATATAGGTTACTTTTACGTTCGTACCTTCTAAGAAATCTAGTTTCGACTTCTTATCGATGAATTCTCTTGGTACAATAGCGGGATATTGTTGTGTCCATGATATTAAAAAGACTTCTACACCCTCCTTCGAATCAAGTACTTTAGCTAATGCGGTGTTGTAATTGGCAATTCCTCCTTTAAATTGAGGACCAGGGCCGAAGCAAATAATTTTACGAGCCATTAGCTAACTTCTTGGCAATGTTTATCGTAAACTCTTTTCATTCCTTCTCGAATAGATATTTTAGGTTCCCAACCCAGTTTGTCTTTTACATAATCCATATTGCAATATCTTGCATGAACACCTACAGGCTTATCAAGCAGTGGTTTTATTTCTGGACTGTAACCTGCAAACTCTGTAAAAAGATCTATTATTTCAAGGAAAGAGGTTAGCCTTCCTTGACCAATATTAATGGCAGACCCGTCTGTAATTTTTTCCATGGCCAATAGTGTGCAGTCAAGAACATC